>Ga0209671_1006964_pt1 | contig 11670 bp, 4 predicted proteins | sample WorMetHERISLAND2_2_FD_187401 | JGI IMG/M metagenome (GOLD analysis project Ga0209671, IMG submission 187401) | Marine gutless worms symbiont microbial communities from Max Planck institute for Marine Microbiology, Germany - Olavius geniculatus... | ecosystem: Host-associated > Annelida >...
AAATGCATGATTTCACGGCAGAATTTTTAAAATGTGTCAAATTTCACGGAAAATTCACGGAAAGAGTTTCGGAAATTCACGGGCCACACAGACGTTATTTCGAGGTGCTGTGCTAATGCAAACGAAAAAATTTTAGAACAACGAATATTTACTACACTAAGTCAAGACTCAAGACAGTCAATGTCAACCACTTAGTGCAAAAGTGCGACACGTGGCAAACAGCAACATCCGTATAAAAGCTGCTGATAAAACTCTGAAATTGTCATAAATTAAACTAAAAGCGCTAAAATTCACGAAAAATCACGGATTTCACGGAAATCAGCGTTTTTCACAGAAGGAGGTCAACTTCACGGAAAATGTCATGGCCGTGAAATCATGAATTAAGTTGGTCCCTACAGATGAGTTAATACTCACTGTCGGCTTTCGGTGGCAGAAGTGCAGTGAAAGGAGCCTTGGCAGGAGGAGGAGCTACAGCACGAATGCGTTCATGAATATTCACTTTCTCGCGGTTTCTCCGCTCAACTCGTTTGATTCCCTCAATGATGGGCGCCATCTCCTCGTAGACTGTCCGCTGTGTCTGCTTGGACCGACTGTCAGCCTCGGTCTCTGTCGACTTCTTACTGGCACGAGACTTTGATGATTTGGATCGTTGTTTGTCCAATGATGACCTCTTTGTGGCTTCAGATGCTGATGGCAGTTTCTTCTTTTCCAGCGGAAGCGATTTTGTCTTCTCGCGGATAGCTGCAATGATTTCTGTTCGATCGATGCTAGGCTCCACTGAGGCAGCATCACCAGCAGACAGCTGATGACTCACCACTGGCAAGTCCTTCGCAGTCTTTTCTCGCCGATCCAGACTCTTAGACGGCATGAGAATAGCAAGAAGTGATCGCCGCTTATCCTTGCGATCCGACGATCCACCACCAGAGTTCTCTGTATTATCACCAACTAGCTCACCTGCTGTGACTTTAGTCTTGGTCTTGGGCCGGTGGAACGCCCAGAGACGTTCCCGGCGCTGACTGGGACTGTCTGCTGTGCTGTCAGAATGCGAGGACTGACGCTGTGGGACGAACGCGGAAGACTTCGGAGTAGACGAGGCAGGGTGCTGGACCATGGAAGATGATTCACTCTTCTCTCGTTCAGTGGCTGTCACAACCAGAGCAGAGCTCGGCCGTTTCTTCTCAGTCCGATGTGGCCGTTTCCGTACCAGAGTAGCATCATCAACAGCTGCAGGTGACTCAGAAGAGCCCTTCTCTCCAGACTGTTGGGTCTTTATAATCAGTGCAAGTTCTTCTGCTGAAAGAAGTTCAGATACATCTAGTGGGGGCTGATCTGTAGGTAGGGCAGGTAAAACACGCCGTCTTGGCTGTTCCGACGACGAGACGTCAGATGGCACATTCTCTGCAGCTGCTGGGGATTCTAAAGCCATTCCATTCAGCTGCTTGCCAGTCTGCACAGAAGCTCCATGTGAAATAGATGTGGATTTCGCTGGAATTTCGTCGAATACCCGTCGTGGATCAATTCGTACTGGCTGTGGCGGCTCGCAGAAAAATCGTCGTTTTGCATCGACAAGTCGAATAGGTGAAACTACTGGAGCAGAGGGTGAGTCTTTCCCAGCATCTCCATTGACGACTATTGCATGCAGCTGTGCAGAGGTCAAGCCTGTCTCACCTTGACAGATTCCATTACAAACCAGCTCAGATGAGGCATGCTGGTCTTTAGAAGTAGACTCCGCAGAAATGTCCCGTCTGTCGTTTATTTCGCCGTCGACGTTGTCAGCCGACAGGATGTCGTCAAAACTGATCGACGCAAGAAGGTCGAGAGACAAACTGTCATCGGTTGCTGCCATTAATGCTGCCGGACACGTAGCCACTTCTTGAGTCCCCCCGCTTGATGAACTCTCATCTGTGTTTCTTGATGTGATGCTTTGATCTGCTGCTGAGTCAGTGGTAGCAGTGAATGACACGTCGGACAGGGATTCTTTTTCAACGACCTGTTGCTGTCGCTGCTTGTCTCGCACGTTGACAAACGACTCATCCACTTGGAATGTCTGTTCAGTTCCAGACTGGTCCTCAACTTTAAACTCAACAATCCGAGACTCGTCTCTGATGTCAGACAACTCCACCACACTGTGGTCCTCAGACACTGAAGTGTCTGCTAACCGGTCTAGTCGGCTAGCCGGTGAAACAGAATTCTCAACTTTTGAAGAATCTTCCAAACTGGTCCCGGGTTTTCCGGACTGTTCTTTTGATGACAAGAAAACATCATCCGACATGAGCAACGAAGGAGAGACCGGACCAATCCTGCTGGAAGACAAACTTTCCAATAACCGATCTATCCGTGTAATTGGGTCAAGTTTTGCAAGCTGTGAAGAATCGATGGACAAAGGTGCAATGGGGCTAGGAAGAACAATAACATGACTGGTAGTACTTTGTGAATCTTGTTTTTTCTCCTCAACACTACTGGTTTCCTCAACACACAAAGGCACTGTATTAATCTCTAGCTGAGCTGAATGTCGACTCGAGTCCTGCGGCAAAGACTGCATGGACATTTGGACATTTTCCACGGCCGGAATCTCTACATCACCATTATATTCCACTCTGGACACACCCTGTGCACTTTCCTGGCACACACTGTTATCAAGGACTATGTCAGAAACTTTGGCAAAATTGTCGGTGTTGGTAGCAACCGGATTATCCAGATTACTGGAAGTGTCGCGGTCCTGATTTTCATCTGCAGTTGGAACTGCCTTTTCCACCTCCACACTGGAAGTGACTCCAACCGGCACGGGAGCATAAGAGGGTACCAGGACACACAGTTCAAGATCGTCGTCGCTAAAGCTATCGACTTCAGCACGTGGTGCTCTCTTCTCTGTTGGTACAACGGCAATGGATGTTTGATCCGGAGATCGTGACGGTGGCTTATGATGATCTGATAAACCAGATTCAGTATTCAAATCTTTTGCAGCTGAAACTAGCACCTCACCTTTTCCTTCCATCACCACCTCTTTACCAGGGTCAAGAAAAACTTCATCCGTTTCATCTGCTTTAGCTACATCAGACAGCTTGGTAACATCCTCCTCCGATCTGTCACCGAAATCATCAGCATCATCTTCAATACCTTCTTTCCAGCCAAACATTAGCAACCGTTCTTCTGACTGAGTCAGCGGTAGATTTGCAGCATCGGCCGGGGGCTGTGCATCTCCAGCTTCTCTGAACGACGAGATGACATCATCGACAACCTGCTGCTGTTCCTCAGCGCACAGATCCTCCTCCTCCAACTCTTCTTCTTTGCTCTCCGTCGTCTCCTCCTCCGCGAACAGCTTGTTGTAGTTGATCGTTCGACCGTCAGCCAAATATTCCGTCTCATTCACATCATCATCATCATTGTCTTCGTCGCCGCCGATGCACAGTTCCTCAACAATCTCACTTCCACTTTCTGACAGATCGTCATCCACAGCATCGCAGACTGTGACTGAAGTTTCTTCCGGTGATTCCCGCTGGCCACTGACAGAAACTTCTAATTGCTGACTTTCATCCTCCAACGAAACCACTTCACCACCTTGTCTTTCGTCTGGCAATCCAGAAGAATCTGGTTGTTCGCCAAGCACGGCAGCATCTTCAACAAAACCAACTTCTGCTTCATCCACATCAGCCAAAGAATCTTTGAGTTCGGGAGCTTTGTCGATAGCATCATCTCCCACACTAGCCACATCTCCCACATCTTCGTCCTCGTCCTCATCACTAGATGCCCCGTCTATCGACACCACCGGTAGAGCACCATGTTTCTCAACTGCCACGCCTCCTCCCCCGGTCACATGACCAGTCACACGCCGTTTCTTGCGACGTTTCCGCCATCTCTTGGTCCGCTCCGATGGCTCGTTCCGTCCATGCCGCTTCCGACTGGACTCTGGTTCCTTGGCTGATGACGAAGACTTCTCCTCAGCTGCTGGCTCTGATGCCGGTTTTTCCTCTTTTTCCGCCAACTTCTCGTAAATCTCCTCCACCTCTTGCTGTTTATCTGCAGGTTCTGAGAGTGGTGGAGGCTCCAGGCCAAGGAAAGCTCGAGCATTGATCCGAACCGGTTGTGAAGGAACGCTGAAGAAAGCCATTCGGTTGCGCAGAATCTGAGAAGACGATTGAACAGGCTTTGGTTGTGAGGGTAAGATAGAGGACTGCAGAGGTTGGGCTCGATCAGCTACACCCTGATTCTCCTTATTCTGAACCGCTAAAATTACACAAATACACAACAGTTGATTTTTAAAAAAAACAACTTATTTGCCATACTTTTTATTTTGAATATCTTCATGATCTTAAACATTAGCATCTTTTGCAGTTATTAACAACAGACATAAATGCTTAAGTCATTACCACTATCACTGGCGCTGCAACTATTACTATACACAACTTCTACTACCACCACCACCACTACTATTACAAGATACTACCACACCTACTAATACTACTACAACTGACCGTGTGCTTCATGGTCAGTGTCAGATTCAGTCTCCCAGTCTGCATCGCTGGCGCCACCCACAGTGTCAGTGTCTGACGACTGTTTGTTGTCGTTGCCTGCAGCTGTCGTGGTGTTGGTGGTGGTCTGTTGAGCAGCAAAGCGCTGGGTATAAGCCCGCCGTATGAAGTCCTGCCACGACACGTCAGGCATTTCCTCTGTGCCGTCGTCATCATCAGAGAACTGAAGTTCTTGCTCCGACGATGACGAGCTAATAGTAACATCACACGTCAACAAGCAAACTGCTATTCTCAGTAATGTTACAACAGAGGAACAAAAGAGAAGCAATTGTGAACTCCCACCAAATTTCAGCGTGCCAAAAATCTTCTTTACGTTGCAGGATTTTCTTCCAAAAATACAAAATCTGCTGCTGGAATCCCCCATTTTGGAAAAATTTAAAGACAAAAACACAAATTTTGAAAACCCAAAACTCATCTGTCGAAAATTTGCAGCATTCCATCAAAAAATTGAAACTTCCTGCTCCCAACGTCTTAAACCCAATGATGCCATTGGTTATTCCACAAAATCTGAATAATGTATTTTTATGAATATCAGCAACAGATGTACACAGTGTTTCAATAACACACTGAACGGTTTTTTATCAGTGAACCAGAGAAAGCTCACGAATGAGTCAACGATACCTCATGTTGCTGCATGCTACCCTGGAAAACAAATCTCGACATCTCATTATTAGCTGTGGTAGAAGAAGGGCTTTTGTGCAGCAGTAGCACTGGCATGTCAGTAGGATGATTGCAAGGTTACTGGTTTGACTCTCGCCCAGTGCACTGTCAAATAACAACCCCGAGCAAGTTGTTCACACATACTGTGTCTGTCACCAAGCAGCATAATGTGGTACCAGCCTCATCGCCAGGAACGTAACGGCAGTATATGGAAGAGGTTCGGCCTACCGCCATGTAGCTGAGCTGCATTTGGCACTCGCTGCCGGCTCAGCCACACTTAAACGAAAACGAGCACCAACCACAGTCATAGAGCTGCGACTGTAAGAAAGCATACAGACAACACAGTTCGTTAATGATTTTTACAAAAAAAGGCTGTACACAACCACAAGACAAGTACTATGGACAACTTGTGTCCACCAACCTGTCAGAATCACTGTAAGCAGATGGACGCAGCAGTCCACAGCGGTTGTGCTGAGTCTGGTCAAATTCACTTTCCTCGACTTCACTTTCCGTCGTGTACTCCGCACGCTCCGGCGGTTTCCTGAAGACGTTCGGACAATCTTTCGATGCTAACACCCGCATGTCTGAAAACATTACAAAGAAAACTGCTTCATTTGAGCCATCAAAGTTTGCACTACTTTCAATTTCTGTAACCGTGCATCAAATTTAAATTCTCAGAATCCAAACACATCAGAATTTAACTGGATTCACATCATCAGATGGGGCCCTGATTTGGAAAAAATACTATATTACACTGCAATAATCCGAAATGTGACACAGATTATTCAGCACATCCAAAGACCGATTCAAAGATACAAGGTTTATGAGCAATAGCAAATTACAACTGCTAAATCACATACTACATGGTGTTTCATAAAAAAAAGGCACGCTTTTTATTTTTTTCATAACTCAGTCGAACAGTGATCAATTTGCATGAAATTTTTAGCAGCTGTACTTGAAGAAATAAGAATTTAAAATATTTTAAAAAATGAGGCTGTTATTTAAATATTATTTGCTAGTCGTGACTTAACTCTGCCGTCATAATGTGTCATGAGTACAAGCTTGCTTATCTCAAATGGTGCTGTCAGTTGCCAGATCGTTTCGATGGTGAACTTTACTTGGTTCACTGATAAAAAATGTTCATATGATCAGCAGTAAGCAACATGGGGGCTTAAAATCAGGCGTATGGCAATCCAAAAACTCAACCATCTTGCAAGCATTGTGTGCTGGTGTACTGCCTTGCTGAAAGGTGTGAAAGTCAAGCTATCCCCACGAGTGTGTGGAAGTCATTGTTTTGGGTGTTTTTTTGTGACTGCAATGGTAATACTTCATCAGTTTATCATCAGTGAACCAGATAAAGTTCACCATCAATGCAGGGCAGCTAATCAGCAACTGTCAGCACCGGGACAAGGCAGTTTATACTCATGGCACATTATGATGTCAGCATTTTGTTGCAACTAGCAAAGAATATTTAACTGACAGCCATATTTTGTCAAAATATTGTAATTAGTATTTCTTCAGCTACATCTAGTACAAATTTTGTGTAAACTGATCATAATTTGAGTGAATTAAGAAAGACAGAAAAAGGGCACATTTTTATGAAACAACGTGTATTCACTCACAAATCAACAAATGCAATCTGAGCAAAGTTCATCATTATCAGTACATAAAAAGAGTACTTGAACAAAATCCTGTATAGAGTACAGGATCAACCAGTGGCCAAATCTGAGGGAAGTGCGTGAGCTGCTAGGGGAAACAGAGTTCAAATGCGTCATTGCATCATTACTATTGTCTGTTGCTAAAGTATACTGGATGTAAATGATAATAAAGCACTGTATCCTTGCACTGTTTTATACACTGATGCATTTCACCAGTGCACTGAGCGGCCAAATATTTGTGGCTGAAAATACCCAATGACCAAAAATGCCAAATTTTCAACAAAACCATCAATGCTGAAATCATTAGATACTGTCAAATTAATGCCAAATTTATGCTAAAATTGGGCACTGCTGCCAAACTCAAAGAACAATGCCAAATAAGTGACAAACTGCCAAACTGAAATTAAAAATCAAAAAATGACTCATCTGACATCTAACAAGAAATTTGAGCTAATGCTCACGAGACGTGCAAAAGCCTATAGCAGTTCTGGTTCAGTAGTTTAGCTGAAAACTGGGTGTTCACGGTAAGTTAATATACAAATACCAAATTCTCTATCTGGATCGCATAACGATAGTTCTGTGGCGCCGCCTTGTGAATGATACAGACTTGTGTCGCAGCCAAAAATTGCGAAAAAAATCCACAAAACCCCCTATTTTGGCGTTCAAAATCATTCAAGGTCATTGAATTTGGCGCCAATCGAGAGCCAGTGGACAACTTCCTATTAGCAATTAATAGTAACTTAGTCCCTATCTCGCACCGTTACTGAGATACAGCGACTTATTGGCTAAAATCGCAAATTTTGCCTACCCCCTCTCATTTAGTGCCCTCGTTCGGGGTGACCCCCTTCAAATTTATGGAAAAGCTTTACGGTTCCTAAAACTAGAGTCTTCCAAACAGCCGACGGTTAAGATTTGGTAATCCTATGTTGCACCGTTTCTGACTGATCCACCCGTGTGACAGACAGACAGACAGACAGACAAACAGAATTGCGATAACGCACTGAAAGCAGTAGCTGCTTTCACGCATAAAAATGCCAGCTGGCAACCCTTCCGATGCATCAGACAATGTCCAGTGAAAAAGCGATGCAAGGTAAGCATCTCTATATACCTGGAGCAACACGGGATGGCGGAGTAACAGCCGACTTGGAGTGGTCTGTGACGTCTCGACTGGTGCTGCCGCTGCCAGCAGTCGGCCGACTTAACTTCTGTAATCCACTGTGCTGTATGCAGTAGAACTTCACTGCATACAGACAACACACTAAATGAAATCGCATGTAACTAATAACCAGCACAGATATAAAACCAACTAAAGCCGGTAAAAACTACAACTTTTTAAACAGTTAACTTCACATACATTAACAGTTATAAATCAAAAGCTCACAATGGTAACTGTCAGATATATTTTCCTCCTTAGTAAATTTTTCAGTTATTGAGCTAAGCTATCACAGATGCACTGAGACACAATTATTGATTGTTTTTAATACCCAATCTTATCAACTTTTTCTGCAAAAAAGGCAACTAAGATGCAGCAAAACACCACAGCCAAAAAACAGCATATTGCCTAAAATCTACACAACAAAAACAATTAAACCACTTCAGCATTCATCCGAAAAAAGAAGCGGAACTACTGACTGTGTCCGTCGGGGAGTGTCTGGCAGTCGTAGCTGCTAACTCGCAGGACGGTGCCACAGTAATCACAGCGTAAACAGTTGCGATGAAACAGAATCCCACGCAGGGTATAGCGCTCTACGATGTACACCCGCTCCTTGCAGAAGTAACATATGTCGACTGTTGAGGATCTGCCAAGGATCAGTGACTTGGGATTCTACAGAACCACACAGCACTCAATGCTCTCGTTCATACCTCTCACAGCAACGACAGAATAGTTCATAACAAAAAAGTCAAATTCTTTCGGAACATTATATGTTTGGCCCATATGGTGACGCCAATCGACATTTTGCTACACCAGAAATACACTGGGGCTAGTGCATTGCTTATGGTAACAAAATGCTTGTTGACGTCCCAGCTTTCACTGGTACTCACTGCACCTGAGTTGGTTACTGTAGTTCCAATAATATTTAAAAAAAAAAAAAAAGTATTCCAGACACAGTCGAACAGCGCAAATACAGATAAATTGGACACATCTTGAGACAACTACTTACATTAGCAAAGTTCCTGTACATTACAAAGTGGAGCCCAAGGACTCAAATGCTGTGGTTAAAGTCTGTGACCGTGCAACACAGAAGGTGCCAGAGGGGTATGACAGACAGACAAACAGACAAACAAACTTTCTACGCATTACAGCAAAATGCTGTAACAGAAACACGTACGTTTCAAAAATCAACAACAAGAAGAAAACAATGCTAAGTAAAATGCTCTAGCACAACTTGCACAGCCATGAAGAGACAAGAGCTGGCAAAAAAATAAACTGGGCCATGCCCATAAAGAGCATATGCAAGGAGTTCATCTCCCTTTCTTAGGCAATTAAGCCCATAAATAGACAGATCACTTAGTCCATAATGCATGGCCAGTATGACTGCCAGGTTACCTTCCCAGCCACAGAGCATCACCACTATTTGGCCGATACCAAATTGTACTGCTTGGTGACAGAGGCATACATGGATGAACCACAACTTGCCGAAAGTTGTTCAATGCCAGCAAAGCAGCTGAGAGCGAAAGTCGTGACTTCACAAGATCACAAATCCAATGCCATAACCACTGAGCCACCAAGCACGATCAAAATGTCATACGCCTGCAAGAAATAGAAAGAAGACACCAAGCACTGACTGGTCGGGGTTCCTGAGCTGGTGGCGGCGGAGGTTTGCATTCAGCAGAGAACTTGTCGGTGAGGTCCTTGGCCAGAGCGCTCACCATGTTCTGACCTCGGACTCCGACCTCCACATTCTTCAGCACGTCACTTGGCTCCCTTGATGTGTACTGAGGCACATCAAAGTTCTAGACACAGGACAGACAAACCATGCTGACATTCATCAAACTGCCAATGGTTTGTTGCAACAAATAAGCCATGTAGAAATTCATCCAATTACCACGTCTGCTACAAAGCTGGGGCCGTATGCATAACAACGTCATAACATTGCTTCCAAACTAAAATCGAATTATGTCGGACGTAGTGCTAAGTCGGCATGCACAACGATGACGTGGCACTAGTCAGATGCCTACGTCCAAACTAACTCTAGTCGCTCCAGCGACCTGTTGTAAATATTTAGTCCGCTGTTGTCAATGTAAACTAACGTCGCTATGGAGAATCTGCAATCACGTCATGCATCGTAAAAGACTTCTGGTAAATCAATTACACTATTGAAACTAATTGCAGTATCAAAAAGTTGCTGAATAAAACTAGCATTCGATAAATTTCACTTATTCGCATCGCGCATTCTTACTTAGCCCATGGAGCAGTAACTAGGCTCAAGCACGCCCGAGACTGCAGCAGACGACAAGTCAAGCCATATCTATTTCTAGCTGCAGGCCGGCTGAGGCAGAGTGTGTTTAGCCAGGAAATTCCAGAGTCAAACTTACCCGACGTCAACTAAGTCGTGACTAGCTAATCGCTCGCTACGACAGCGTTTTGCATGCCGTCGAACGTAACTTTCTAGTTTGGAAGTAGTTAGTCGCGACGTAGGCCTTACGTCCAAACTAAGCTACGACGTTGTTATGCATACCGCCCCTGGCGTATAGCTCTGAATGGGAAACCCATCTCTGCACAACGACAGAGCCCGCTGTATGGGATCACGCAGTGATACCTACAACCTGACACAGGTAAACTTGCCCCACCTTAATCCCAGCCAGACAGGCCGGTACTCGATTTACCTACCACACAGAGATGGAAGGCTGAGTTGATGTAGGCAGCTGGTTACATACCGGAATGGTTTACCTGCCTGCAGGCAGTCACCCATTCAAGTACCAATGTGACCCGGCGTAAAGCAACTTCGTTGATGAGACACAACACGCTACGCTACGCAATATCTGATGCTGTCGTAATTTGATGAACTTACACAGCACATTTTGTACTGTTTCAATCTATGAATTTATCCAAATGTACAGCTTAGAGAAAACCTGCAACCCATATTATGGCCCAGAGTTTTAAGCTCCAAATCTCTTGTTCTGTGTGATAAATGGGGCCACTGACAAACACAGTGTTACATGAGTCTCTGTCAAATGGCAGCTCAGCCATCTAACAACATTAGTAGGGTTCACGACTGTGACAGACAGACAGACAGTAACATTAGCTGCAACAACCAGCATCGCAGCTGAAAGTTATAGTCAGTCACTGAAAAGGTGCTAAACTGCTGATATCTCAGTAATGCTATGTTCAGCATGTTGGAGGTTGTATGAGAACTGCACTACACACTGCCACAGAAATGGGAGTTCAATAGGTTTGATCAACCTCCCGAACAAGGAATCATTCCATAAAAATAAGCAAAAACGTCATCATTTGATGCAACTTTCAAGCTCCAAATGCACAAAAATGCCGAGTTACAGTGTTTCCTATACTCTCCAGCAGACGGCTGCTGAGTGACCCAGGAGTGGAGTCAAACCGACTTCAGAAAAGTCTGGATCTAAATTCAAATTTAACTACGATGTCAGCCATGCTCACATTACTGTTACTTGCAATGCATGCAAATTATTACATATTTTAATACTACAGGGTGCGGCAAAAAAGTAGCCCCCTAAAGTTTTTCGCTGTTTTCTCAGCAACCACTAGGAATTTTAATTTGAAATTTTACACATTTATTTGCCGAAACCTGCTACATCTAACTGCCAAACAAAATTTGATTCTGTTAAAAAATGACAAAGTTATAGAC
>Ga0209671_1006965_pt1 | contig 11670 bp, 5 predicted proteins | sample WorMetHERISLAND2_2_FD_187401 | JGI IMG/M metagenome (GOLD analysis project Ga0209671, IMG submission 187401) | Marine gutless worms symbiont microbial communities from Max Planck institute for Marine Microbiology, Germany - Olavius geniculatus... | ecosystem: Host-associated > Annelida >...
AACAACAATAATAACAATTGTAATTTCACAATTTAAGTCATATTACTGGAGAAAAATAAGACTGACAAAGATACACATATCGCAATACAGAAAATCTAAATAATGCACTCTCACCTCTGTCGTCTTTCAAAAATGTTTGTTTGTCGACGAAATATAAAGCTATACTCATCGCTTTGTCCATATGCAATAATAATGTCATGAAATGACCGCATAACAGCCTGGGCTGCACATGTCATCAGCTGCAATGCTCGGTCATCATTCGGCTTTTCAAATCCATATTTGTCTGCAAATCTAATGGACACATTCTCTATTTGTACTACATGTTATAAGCATACTCTGAAAAGCAGACAAAAAGTTATTTCTACATAACTTTAAACACATTCAAAAAATGTGTTGTAATTTGAGCCAGCAATACCACGAAAGCAATGTAGAACCACCAATAATGGTTTACACATCAAAAACATGTGAACCAAATGTTAGATTAATGGATTGAGTTATGATGAACAATGTGTACCTGTGGAACCCTCTGCCATCAATCCTGAGTACGATGAAGTTATTCACAGCAACTCGGACATCTTGTTCATAGCAGCGAACATATTCATACTTGCTCTTCGCCATAACACACGATGTAAACAGGTAGCGAGCAATACCAAAACGTATGCATTGACAGACTGAAAACCACAATGCACAGTTACACCTGGTATACATCAATAAACTGCAACTAAACTGCATAAGGAACTGTAACAAAAGCTTTCTATTACATTATTCTATTAAATTACATTAACTGGTCCATTAATGTTGTTGTTGTAGCCCACAGCTCTCCTCCTTTCATCAGTTGTCGTCAAGCTTGAGAAAATCAACCACCACGTCTAGTTCGTCCTATAGGTCGAGTTGTCAGTTGTGTCAGGCAGGTAGGGCACTGGAACAAATCTTCAACGGAGTGTGGTGCCACTCCACAGTCCAGGCAAACATCTGTCATGCCTGCATTGATGCGGGTCTATTAATCAATAATCTGCTATATATGCAAACATTTACAGGACAATACATAGACGACACCTAGGTAACCTTGCAGTTTAGCACCCCACATTACAAGTTATATACATCTAGTAGGAATAAGGTTAGGCTATGAGAGATAGTGTTGGCAACAACCCCTTACCCTAACCAGAGGACTATAGACAGCTTACATCTGAGATGGTTGAAAGTTGCCACAAGTCTGATACTGTAGCGCGTTTATAGCTTATGAATGTGCGATGCTAAACTACAACATTACTGACATCTATACATTCGTTGACACATTATTATAATAGATTCATGGAACTTTCATACCCGAGAACTTTCGTTCCCGGGACCTTTCATTCCCAGGAACCTTCGTTCCTCTGGAACTTTCATTCCCATATGTAAAATCAGCATCGAACTTTCACTTCCTGATATTGATCATTATTGAAACCCTTACATAGGGCTTATAGCTCAGCAAAAAAACTCCAATTTTGTGTCCTTCGCTAAATGTAGGCCTATATACAAGTAGCTACAGTTTCGGCAGGATATATAGCGATAACAAGGAAGCCCTGCAGCTGTTGCTAAAGAAGGCGCACTACGTCCATTCAACCCCAAATTTGAAAATGTTCCGCTTGCACTGCATCACCAAAATTTTGTATGCAGAGAGCCTTGACAAAGGGCTAATTATCCGCGCAAAAAGTTTTCCCCTATGATCCAACGCTTATCCATAATAGATCCGTTACCCCCAGACAGCCAGACGGGCGGACGACAGACAGAAGACAATGGTACCATAGGCACCTACAGCATAGCTGTAATGCGTCAAAAAATCGTGTACAGTATAATAGGCCTAAAAATCAATGGCACAGTGATACGTTCAGATCGCTGATATGAGAATCTTGGACAAAAAAATAATACCTTCAGACCGATCTGAAAAGTGTGCAAAAATTGGGCTATGGGCAACAAGCGGATGTGCGGATCTGTGCATGTGCGGATGTGGCAATGGGTAAAAAGCCAATAAAATCTGCGGATGCTAAGTGCGGATATGCGGATAACAGTTGTCACACACATTACCAGTCATAAAAGTTGTTGAGTTTATCAATCATTCGCTCCGTAATTAACTGCTCAGTGGACGCTTTATAAGCAGTAGTCGTTTGAAGTCTGCCGTTGTGAATTTCGTCACAGTTCATGCTCTGCATAGGCCTAGACAATAGCATAATTCCGGATCGCGAATTCGTCTAGGCATTTACTTAGAAAACAATGGTCACTTGACGATGACAACGCACAATGGCAAGATACAATGATGACGATGCACAATAACGCACAATGAAGTCAACGACTCAACGTGTGACAAGACGTGCAGATACGATATACGACAACGATGTGGGACGATGACATATGATTACAACACCGAGCGACAATGCACGATGACGACGTAGGCCTACAGTGATGCCAGCGACGATGATTGAACTTGAGGATGACAACGACGATGACTACTAAGTGCAGCATTAAGTTACTCTTGTAAACCCAAAGGCCCCAAATTAACACACAGTTATACACTGCTTATTGGTCCAGAGGTGTGGCTGAGTACGAAGGGTAAAAGGCGGATGTCCTCCACATCGGCATCCATCTTTTATGGGGCTGGTTAAGATCACCGATCGGTGAAAATAACCATTGACGAAGGTTAAAACCACCGATCGGTGATTTTAACCTTCTTGGTTATTATTACCGATCGGTGATACTAATCACTTCGGTCTTTTACCCATTGCCACATCCGCAGATCCCCACATCCACACATCTGCCTTTTATCATTCGTCCCAAAAAATTGATACGTTCAGATCAGCGATCTGAACACTCCAAGGCATGTTGCCATGACGCCATGTTGCCATGACGCCTATCGGTGCTCGTACCGCCGCAGACACATGCTGTCACGACAGCTGGCTTACTGATGACCTCAATCCCTACAGCATATCACGGGTTACATGCAGTCAGCCAAGTTTGCAGACTCGGACCAGCTGACTCCAATACATAACCAAATGCACGCTTAATTTGGGTGTCTATCTATCATCACGTAACTTTATCAAATACACTAACCATACACTAAACCTAAGCCCAACCCAAACCATAAACCCTAACACTAACCATAGCCCTAACCATAACAAAATAATAATAATTAATCCTACTGCATTACGTATAGCACTATAGTGGCTCCTCGCAAATCTGCACATACACAGTGACACATTCAGATCGGCGATCTGACAATATTGGACAAAAATTGATACATTCAGACCAGCGATCTGAAAGGTGTGTAGAAATTGATAAGTTCAGGCCGCCGATCTCAGTTTCAGTTTCAAATTATGAGCTCGATAAGCAGAAGCTTTTATTGCTCATCTCTCACAATCATGTGTTTGTCCAGACGTTTCTTAATGACTCAACCGAGTCTGCTGCAATGACATTCTCTGGTAGTTGATTCCATGCATCTATTACAACCTGACTGAAAAATTTCTGCATGCAGGTCGTGTTGATCGGTTGTTTGAAGATCTTTTTACTGTGTCTACGAAGGTGAGCTGTTTCAGCCAGAGTAAAGAACTGGTCCCGATTCACGTTTTCTTTGTTCGTGATTATTTTATATGTTTCAATGAGAGTTCGCGGAGTTTTCGATATTCCAGAGAGTATAGAGAGTATTCTAGGGGCGTGGCCTGCGTATCTGAACGTATAATTATCGTAATCAATGTTAGGGTGGTTCTGCAGTGAACTAATTACACCAATTCCTATTAATATGCTAAAACAGAAGTCCGCTTAACAACTATGTCATGCGCAGCGTACCAAATTTATTGCGAACTTCGTACAACGAGTACACCGACATGAAAATCACAATTAAAATGAACCACCGCCCACCTACACGTGCTGATGTTTACAAACAAATCGACTAGAGGTGTGCGAATTAACAAATCTGAAATATTTAGCTAACTACCGTAATGCATTCGAGAGTACTCGATACCATGCGACACAAAGCACAAAATTATAAAACCAGAAAAAAGTAACTTTAAATAGCAACAAGCTAAAAAAAGTCTGATCAAGAGCGTAAAAAATTTATTAAACAATCCACAACATGTGATAGTTTAAAATCAAAATGTTTCCAGCATAGCCTATGTCCACAGTGGCCTATGTCTGATGCAATGCTGCTGTTGTGGCTAATTGAATTTATCTGCGATGCTTCATAGTGTATATTTTTGTTTTCAAGACCAACGTCGACGTTACATGGTCTATGCCATATAACAATTGGTAGAAATTTGACAGATTTTGTCAACACGGCTGACTTTGATCGGTCGTTATTGGCATCGTGGGCAGGAGATAAAAGAGAAAATGGCAATGCGTCCCCTTCCCCTAAATTTTGACTGTCAAAAATCTTTTTTCCGAAAAAAAACATTGTCGTAAAAATCGCAAAAAAATTGGCGGTAAAAATTCCCATTTGGGAAAATTCGGGGGCAAAATCGAAGTTTTGAGCACCTAGGCTATAATCTTTTTTGTCAAAAATTTACAGTATGTCTGTCAAAAAAATTGAAACTTTTTGCCCCACTTTTACTATTTAGCGCCACATCAGCAGCTTTGCTAGCTGCGTGGTACGTTGACAACGTTGTGTCCGACCGATTGTAACGGGTATATTGTGGCTAAACAGTGCCAGATAGAGCCTATAAAGTTGCTCTTGATCACAGGAAGTCGATCGTATAATGCCTTTCAAATAACAAACCAATTATTGATCTTGGATGACCTTGAGAACTAGGGTCCGTACGCGATTGTGGCTAAACACAGTGTTTGAATTGCTGGGGGTTAGCGGGATTGAACCCTACAACTGTTTTCTCAACCCCCCCCCCAGCACATTGTCAAATTATGTACAGGGGTTAGCATATACTGTATAGGCCTACATACGATTTACATCACAATTTTGTTCGGTCTCTGACCGCCAAAAATATCAAGCTATTTCAAACACTGGCTAAACAATACGGCGTATCTCTGAAACGCTGACAGATAATGGCCAATTATAGTGCTATTGAGCCCACTAATATACACCGTGTCTCAAAAACAGTCAAAATTGTTTTTGTCATAACTTCGTCAAATTTCCACGAACTTTTATAACTTTTGGCATAAAAAAGCCAAGACGATAGAATTATGTAAGATGCACTCATTTACCACCTCACCTAATTTATGTCAACACACTACCGTGTGAAACATAAATGCTCCAAATTTTTACATTACGCGGTGATTATTTGTATCGGATTACTTACCTCTGCCTCATCAGTTCGACAGAGGGTGCCACGTAGTTTAATAATTTTGTGGTAATAAATATTGTATTGTAAAAACAGCAGACAACAAAATAGCTGACAGGTGAGCTTAAAACACGTCTAATTGATAAGCGAATGCCATTTGATCAGTCGTTTGTTGATTCCACTATCAGCCATGCAGTGGCGTTGCATCTTTGTATTCGGGGTCCATTTAAACATAGGCCTAAATTCCAATGATTTGCAAGCGAGTTGTTATACAAATTTATTCTGCTAAATAATTTATATTGAAATTTATTTTGTGCTTATAATTAAGTCATTGCAGCGTTTACTTGGGAAATAACTCAGCGTTATGCAACAATTTGGAACATCTATGTTTCACACGGTATAGTGCGTTGACATAAATTGAGAAGGAAAATGAGTGCACCTTGCATAATTTCATCGTCTTGGCCATCTTCATGCCAATTTATCAAATTTAGTGAAAATTTGGCAAAGTTATGACAAAAACATTTTAGACTTTTTTTCTCTGAGACACGGCGTAGAAAGTCGCATAGGTTCTTTCAGATGAGATGAAAGTCATCGACCTTGGATGACTCTGAAAGTCAGTACGCGCTATTGCGGCTAAATGTTACGCGGTAACAGTAGATTAGTGAATTGCTACGGAATGGCTATACACATGCACGACCACTGGAACAAGAACTAGTATAGGGCCTAGGCTGTGGCGCGTCTCGTGACTGTTAGATAAAATTTCTTGTTTTAGCTCACGACGCCACTGGGTAGGCCTAAGTTGATTTTTGACCAACCATTAGGTCAAACTTGGGTACGATGAGTCGTCTGTCGGTCTGTCAGCTGTCTGTAACACATGTATTGTGGTTGAACCGTACGTCGTAGAGGGTCGACAAATGACGACGATGGTATCATTGGATAAGGCGATATGACGAGTTTTAGATTATGCTGTCAACAGTAACCATGTCTCTGCAGCGGTTTGGCAGCCATCATCATCCACGCGCACCAACCCAAATTACCGTATTGTATCTTATAACGTTGGTCGTAGCGTTCGATATAGCAGCGTCAGCATATCGTATGTGGGACTGTAGTCACTTTGGGAAATCACTTTTTTCCGTGACGCCTGGAAAGGCCGTCCCCGAATTGACCTACTCTGTGTCGGGCAGAACGTTAAACCCTACTCACTCACTCACTCACAGTGACTATTTCCGTGACCGGAAGTCGGACGCTGTCCTTCAGATATACGGGATACAGTCGGCCCACCCTAACGACAGTGTCATGGACTTTTTGTTTGGTAACCGTTAAGATGTTTAAGAGTTAGGCCTAGGCCTAGGCCTACGGAAAAGCAGAGTCGCTAAAAGCAGTATTTGAAGAATTGTCAGAAACTGCGATTGACCGACGCTGCCAAGATGTACACGTAGCCTACAATTGGCGGTGCCATGCAGGCGATACACACTACTTGTAGTGCCTATAGCCAAATCATCCGTTTAATTACATTGCAGTCGATGTTGGTTTTGTAGGCCTATTCGCGCCTTACGGTGATTTAGAAACTGTCAATAGGCCTATACATAGATCCTATTGTAGTTTATTTATCGTCTGGTTAGCGTTATTTACCATTACATTTAAATAACACAAACGTGAAAATTGCTGTACATTATGCTTTTCATGTAGTGTCGGCGAAGTTTTGCATGCAGGTAATGCAGGTAGCTTTAGTGCACACTATGGAAATTCATTGTGAGATAGCCTATAGAGACCACACTAAGTACAGTTAGTTTAATAATGCACCCTTTCAAGTGCCGAATCAGACTCAGTTCTGCAGCGCATACGCTAAAAGGCAACACGCCAATGTTTTATGCAACAGTTTTCGATAGGCCTACGCCTATAGGTCTCGTACAGGATGCATGTTAATGATGTAGGCCTACACAATCACAATGCCGTTTACAGTCGTCTTATTTCGGCTCATACATCGTTGCCACAGCACACTCTTGGCGCACTCCTCTCATACGCGACGCTTGAAGTTAAAATATTATTAACTTTAACTGACCACCAGTAGGAAAACAGTATTTTAGTAATAAAACAGCAAATATAAATGTACAAAACATTAGTTTAGACACTTGTTAACGACAACATTTAAGGACTTGCACATCAAAAACAGCCAAAGTTACAAAAAGTGATATTATTCAGCAGTACATTTGACACACAGTCAGTATGACGCGGGCAATATCACCTTTTGTAATTTGTGCTGTTTTCGATGTGCAAGTTCTTAAATGTTGTCGTTACCAAGTGTCTAAACTGATGTTTTGTACATTCATTATGTTATAAGCCTACAATTAAAATCACTAAATCATGAATTTTGTATAGGCTTAATTATATTGCAGCTCTTCGTGGAAACTTGTCTCAAAGCTAGGCCTATACGGTGCGTCAGCTAACTGCCATGTTGGATCACAAGATGTTACAATCATCCGACACAGGTGAACGCGCGCTCTGCGTTGACCCCAGCCAACCAGACCTGTACTTGATTTACTTGCCCCAGAGGGATAGAAGGCTGAGTTGATCTGGGTAGTTTGTTGTCTCATGTTCAAATCCGTCACCTGGCAATTCTCGAAACTGAAAATATTGACAGTTTGACAATGTGCTGCAAAAGTGACATCTTTTTATTAATAAAATACATTCGGTTAGTTAGTTCAAAAGTCAACAAAAGTCAGCGACTGAGTTCTAAATAGTCATGTTTCAGTACAGTAGATAAAGACAGTTAGGAACACAATGTAACGTTAAAACTGAAGAATTCATCCATCCGTGTAGTAGACAAAATAATAGCCGGAGCTGTCTGCAAGCTACCGTGTATCATACCACACTGAAATAGACTTATAATAATTATTGTACAAGATATTAAACTGTGCAAGGTGGACAACGTTTTGAAACACGATGTAGGCCTAATATAAGTTTTGGTTACTTCTGACCCAGTCGAATCGCGAAAAGTTTTGCCGATGGATGGAGTCGTCACTTAAGGGCGGATGACTGTTTGGTGGCTGACAGCTCCGTGTCCCTAAGCTGAGTTGGCGTATAAATTATTATGCAGCGTCGATGCGCGTTTGCACTTTCAATCCGAGGTCCAACATTTACATCAAGATTTGACGAGTCATGGCTACAGGCCGAAGCGAGGTTAGCGAGACTTCGTCGGTGCGTACTGTAGTGTATTTTGTGTCGTAATGTACTTTACTTTTTTCGGTAAAATAAAATTAAAATCGAGGTTATTTTTCTTATTAAAATATCTTAAGTCCATTTCTCTAAAATTATTTATCTTTCGGATGTGAATAATAAATATTTTAAATTTATATCTTTCGTTAAAAAGGTAATCAAACGTCGCCTTTTAGTGTGGTATAAAGCCACTTATAGGTGCTGTCGGAGCTCCCAGTAAATACGTTATGTAACAATTGCTAAAAAATAAGTTATGCTATGACAATGGCAGTCAAGTGATAAGCAGCCTAGGCCCTTTCGGCCGGCTCCGACAGTATAAAAGGTGAAGCGCAGTGATGACAACAGCATCAGTTTGATCGAGCGCTCGGACAGAGCACATCGACTGACAAGGTGCTAAGCCTTTGCCTTTCCAAACGAAGCAACGAAAACCAACGAAACACCCTTCGTCCAAACGAAATCCACTGTTCAATAGTAACTATATCTCTGTCCATTCGCGGTCATTTCACGAAGACCTTTTCGTCGGCAACCCTTCGTTTAACACGAACTCATTACCAGCATGGGTAACCGCCTTTCTTTCGGGGCCAAAGGTACCGATGAAGCTGAGATCTTGCAATCACCTAGTACGAAAGACGAAGCGAAAGCAGCGGGTGGTTACAGTACACCAATTTCCGACATATAATAATTGCACGTTAATAATATTGTTTGGCATAAAATCCGTAATGCAGGTAGCAAATGTCGTAACACATATTAATTATGAGGTTGATTTTTCCGTAGAACAACTTAAGCATTTTTAGTCTACCAAAAAGCATTCCGTGGTGCTGAAAATTCATCTTTCATATACAGTTAAGTGCAGATTTTTCCAAATTATTTTCGGCCCTGGGGGACACTTTTTCAAAAGTCCAAACCCCCTATACTACTTGGCTAAGAAAATGGATGCCAAACAAAAATTTTGCTCGTTTCTCAGGAGTTGATTTTTCGTCTCAGGGATCGACATTTTCAAGGCGCTTTTTGAAAAGACGAGTAAAGTGTACAGGTGTTTCCGTGTTAGTAAGGAAAAGTGAAAAAGAAAATCGGCTTAATTTTGCTTAAATATTTTTCTTGCAAAAAACTCAAAATTTGAACTTACGCCACTGTAACGAAAGCTGCTGTAGTAAACGTTTTCGTATAGCCTAGACTGATAATGAACTGCATAAACTGAACATAGACGCAGAATAAATTACGTCTGGATTCTGAATCTTTGCAGACGAACGGCGACGATAACCAAGATGAGAACAAGGAGAGAGGCAACTGGTCGCACAAGATGGACTTCATGCTGTCGTTGATTGGTTTTGCTGTCGGTCTTGGCAATATCTGGAGATTTCCTTTTCACGCTTATGAGAACGGCGGAGGTCAGAGGCGCGTTTCACACTTTTTATTTCTCTGAGGTTCTCGGAGATTCTTTGAGAATTTCAGAAAAAAGGCAGGTGCGAATTCTGCACAGCATCTCAGATATTCTCAGAGAATCCCAGAGAGCGATTATAAAAATTAGTTACCCTACTTTTGTTATATTACATTTACAAGCAATTACTATATTGAGAAACATAATGACAAGAGACTGAATACCCAAGAGATACAACGAGTTATAATATAAACAGTGTAAAATAATAATTATAATCTACATGGTGCGGCAAGAAATGAAGGCCCCTAAAGTTTTTCGTTGTTTTTTCAGCAACTTTTTTGGAATTTTAATTTGAAATTTTATACTTTTATTTACTAAAACCTTATACATCTAGCTGCAAAGGAAAACTTAATTCTCTTTAAAAACGACGAAGTTATAGACTTTTTAACATGACCGCCTATTGACTTTTTAGCATAAAAATGTTCAAGCTACTACACCAATGCAGTAACATCGTTGAAACAACACAGTTAACTAATGATCAGATGCCAAAATTTCGTTGTCAGTTTCAATGTTTAAAGAGTCCACCGCCAGCTCCAAGCTCCAACACAAACCTTCAGTCGCTTACTTTGATAAGTCTTTTACAGTCTTGTCGATTAGTCCTTGTGGCAGGTTGCCCCAGATAACACGACACGCTTCCTTGAGTTCGACGATTGTTTTTGGCGTTGTTTTAAGCTTGCAGTTAGCCTTCAACATTGCACCCCACACGCGATAGTCCATTGAGTTTATAAGCCTATTCAGCAAATTTGGAGACCGCTGGTCTTTTCTGATGAAATCTGCACAGTTGGCCCGCAGCCCGTTCCGTGCGCTGCACGAGCTGTGTGTGCTAGCGCGCCGTCCTGCTGAAAGATGAACCCGGTGGGCAGCCGGCGATTGCTTTAAAAGAACGATAATTAAGTAATAATAGTAATAGTTCATAAACAAAAAAATGCTGTTTATCAAAACGTCGCTACAACGTTATCGGCAGTAACGTGGTAACGGGATTTTTGAAAATTAAATAGCATTTTTAGCTTGAACATTTTTACTGCTGAAAAATCGGTAGGAGGTTATGTTAAAAAGTCTATAACTTCGTCGTTTTTCAACAGTATCACATTTTGCTCCGCAATTAGATATAGAAGGTTTCAGTAAATAAAACTTTAAAATTGCACAGTAAAATCCGAACGGTTGCTGAGAAAACAGCGAAAAACTTTAGGGGCCTACTTTTATTGCCGCACCCTGTACATATTATTGTTTGTGTACATTTGTTGAAAAATGCGTATTATTTTGGTGCAAGTGGTATAAAGTTTTTGATAGTTTTGATAATCTTTAGTTTATTTACCATCACTGTACATCAGCAATTGATGCAAACGAAAAATGCACAATAGGCTTAATACAAGATACAAAAGTAAACGTTGCTCAATAATACTACAGATTTTTGCACGTGATGTAATATTTCAGCAAGTTTTCTAATTCCATACGTCATTATATTAATCATGGCTGGACTGCCGATGTTCTTTCTGGAGATGGCTGTCGGACAGTTTTCGTCTCTGGGTCCAATTTCTGTGTGGAAAGTTCTGCCTCTGTTTAAAGGTAAGCGAGACAGTTGAGCTATGCATATGCATTAGGCCTACAGGGTGCGCCAAAAAAATTTACCCCCCCCCCCTATGCCGTATTAAGCGATACCACCAACTGAACTTTTACATTTCACCAGAATTTTAACTTTTTAATTTACTTATATTACGTCGGCAGTTGCTGCCAATGCTCGTTGACTACAGCAAA
>Ga0209671_1006966_pt1 | contig 11670 bp, 12 predicted proteins | sample WorMetHERISLAND2_2_FD_187401 | JGI IMG/M metagenome (GOLD analysis project Ga0209671, IMG submission 187401) | Marine gutless worms symbiont microbial communities from Max Planck institute for Marine Microbiology, Germany - Olavius geniculatus... | ecosystem: Host-associated > Annelida >...
GTATGGCGCGCACAGAATATCAAACTCGGTAGCGTGTGCGCCTCCAATAAGTAAGTAAGTAAGTAAGCAGCTAGAGCTGGGCAGTGTGGGCACCTGCCACTAAAAATAAGTAAAAGGCCTCATCCCGTGGTCGCCAACAGCGTTGGCGATCTTCCAACAAATATTTAGTCCGTATGGCGCGCATAAAATGCTTAACATGGCCGCGCGGATGTTGTGTGTGGGCAAGCAAGTAAATAAGTAGCTAGAGCTGGGCAGTGGCCAAAATTGTGGCATGGCGCCCCTCTACCTACTCACGTATTTCAAGTGTAAATTGCGCCAAAATGGCTGGAGATAGACCGATCCAACTTGCATATGAAATTTTCAGCATGAAATGTAGATTTTAGCAGTTCAAGTCCGGACCCTCTCAATTCAAGGAGGCCTGCGCACGTGGGTATGAAGGAGGAGTACCCTGGTAAAAAGTGGTTATTTATTCTCTGTTGGCTTGTCTAGCGTGTAAATAGTTGCAGATATGCACAGCCATGCCGCTTATCATAACAAGGACTGACGACGAGCTTCTTACAAATGTCAACATCGATGACCTTGAATGACCTTAAACCCTAAAAAAATTATTTTAAGTGATTTTTTGACTGCAAAAGAGTGAATTGCGACGAAATGGATGGAGATAGACTAAGATTACTGTGAACAGAAACTGCTATAGGCTTTCGCGCGTCTTGTGAGCATTAGCTCAAATTTCTTGTTAAAGTTTTTATTCTGTTTTGCTTATTATCTTGAAAATTTTTATTTGTTACAGAGCTAGCCTACTTATGACTGTTACTGGTTAAGTTGTATTAATGTGCACTAGTCTACCTGGTATGTAATGCACAGTGTGATGTGCATTTGTTTTATTTTTTGTCATAGTGCAGTTTCTGTGATTAAAATGTTCGACGGTGCACATACTGGTGCTTTAGATTGTCATTGGTCGTTGCATTAATAATAGTATTTTTATAACAGTAATAATAATAGTCGCCTTTCACAAGCATTAACCTTTATAGGTGCTTTATAGTAAATGCATTCATTGGTTTTTATTCCCTGTAGGCCTACTAAGGACACAAGCTGTTTTGTGGAAATACGGACTGCCTCCTACATGTGACATGCTATACATGCAAACACCTATTATAACATAAAGGCCCATACAGAGCGACATAACTGAACTGAACTGACATGATTTAGGTATTAAAAAGCTGACCAATAGGCAAGCAGATGTGCATTACAGTTGGCACCATCTAATGGACTACGTAACTGTGAGTACGCACACATACGTGTCCACCAATGATCATTGGGCTCTGTCATTGGTTCGTCAGTTCAATTCAGTTACGCAAGTCCGTACGTGCCTTGACAACCTTTTAAAGCATTTACAAACTCATTTATGCTTTGTAGTGTCAGCAATACTGCAAACATAGGCCTATGCTCAAAAATATCTGTGTGCTTGAGTCTTTCAAAACAATAATAAGACTGATCATCAGTGTGGTCTGATAAAAATTGTTGCTGTTAAATAACAGTGTTGTTGTCCTTGGCCTTGGTCCTTGGCCTTGGCATGTCCTTGAGGACAAATTTTGAGTCCTTGGCCTTGAAGGTCAAGGCCTTGGTCTTGAAGGTCAACGTCTTGGCCTTGAGCAAAAGTCTTTGGCCTTGACCACCCAGGTCCTTGGCTTTGCAAGGCTCGTGTTTCAGGAGACTAATACTGCTATGTTAAAAGCAGATGAGGCAATTCGACAAGCTACGTGGACTGTTCAGTCGACTGCTGTGCACGCCTGCAACATAAGCTTCAGTCGAGAGGGTGTTCTCTCAAAGTGGACTACTGATGAGACCGCACAGGGCACAGATGTCCGACACTCTGCTTGAAACTTCAGTGTTTCTCAAGTGCAACAGTGCGGCACTGGGGCGCGTTCCCCCCTCGACTTAATTCCAGTTAACTGTTACTTTCCAGAGGACCTGAGAACCACACAAACTCTGACAAACCTTTTTCCATAATTTGAATTTGTGTGTACTGGTCGTTTAGCAGATTGCAGTTTCTGAACTTTGACTGTGTGGTTTTTGTACTGCATTATTACCATTACGTTTTGGATTTTGATTTAGCTTGCAGAATATATTAGCAAGCAGTAGTTGAATTCATCAGTTTCAGTGGCCATTCTAGTTGACTGCAAAATTGAAAATTAAATCTGTTTAATTAAAATTAGTATTAAATTCAGCATTCAAAAACACCCCTATCGAAAGCAGTCCTTGAACTTGTCCGTGAGATTAAGTCCTTGGCCTTGAGGGTCAAGTCCTTGGCCTTGAAGGTCAAGTTCTTGTTAACTACACTGTTAAATAACAACACAGACATTACACTGTTGATTTATAACCATGCAAATTTTAGTGTCAGTAAACTGCGTAGTCTATTACTGCATACAACACAACAATACAATCTACACTCTACACTGTTATCAGTATGCTAGCCTCTTATGCGCCAATGGTTAAGTATATAGCGAGAGAAGCGTTCTGCAGACAGGGTGCTTGAAAAGTGACAGGCGTCGCAGCAGATTTTTCTTTAATTGAGGCAAAATGAAGTTAACAATGGTGAGGGTCAACGTCTGACCGAAGTTAGCAACAGCATTGCCTAGAACGCGATTATCCGCAGGAAGTGTTTGTGACGTGAGTACTGGTTTCGTCTAAAATGAACTGCAACATGAAATGGAATTATTATGACCGACTTAACAGCCAATAGCAGGCCTTCAATATTGCCCGGCGCTGAAGTGGATAAGGGAATGTAAATGCGCCGCCCGGCTTGGCGTCGCACGCCACCTTAGAGAGCAAACCCTCACTCAACGTCTGACGGGGCTAACCGACGGCGATCTCCTGCGTCTAGCTTACGAGAGCATCGATTTGCTCGCCCAGGACGACGGACTTGATCCTGGTCTATAGAGCCTCCGTATGACATTCGCGAAGACTGACGTCCGTGAACTCTTATTTTTCATTCTTTGAACTATAATATGCTTGTATAATCATCTTGAGTTTAGTATTAGTTAGCATTAGTAAGTATAATTGTGTGAGTGTTTCGACCAGCCGAGGGTGCTGCGTCGGGGGACGTGCCGGCTCGGCACGAGCCTGCAGCCCGGGGAAACTGTTCTGGACCTGCCGTCATCGCCGGGCTTCTTGTCGTCTCCGTCGGGCAGCCTGCCGTCCGCGCCGGGCACGACGTCTCCGCCGGGCACGATCCCCTCAGCCAGAGCGTAGGAATACGTATAGCAGACCGCCACGGCTGCGGGACTAGAGTTTTTTACGCACACTGATATGACAGTTAGTTGCCGCCGAGGCATAGAGTGCGTAGTGTGCAGACATTTTCTTCTCGCTTGTCTTCTCGTTCGTACTTTCTGTTCGTTCAGACAGACAGTAGAGACAGTTCTTAGTCCTCGTTTAGTCCGTAGTTTTAGGATAGAACACCTGTTTGACTGTCGTTCAGCACAGTTCGTATAGACGTTCGTTGTAATATACGTTTCATATCGTTATATCTTGACTGCCTGTTGTCGTCACTCAAAAAGACCCCACGCTGGCCCCCGCAAGGGGCCCCGACAAGAGTGATTTCATTAGCTATCCATGCAAAGGTGGGTAATTTCCACAACATTGTGAAGAAGAGGAACGACAAAAAGAGACGTATGAACTAAACCCTGCTGCTGCAGTCTTTGAGCCCGCTTGTCAGGAATCTCAGCACGAGGCAGAAGCGAGCGCTGTAATCGCGCCAGTGACGTCACAAGCATCAGGCGAGCAGCAAGGCTTACAGGACATGCAACAAAACCCTGCACCGGCTAGACGCAGCGCACGCACTGCAATACCAGGGCCAGGGCCGCTGAGCAACATGCAAATGAGGCTAAGAGCCCGGACAATAGCAAGCTGGATGCAACCGTCGACCAAGCTGACGCGAGCGGCACGATGACTGAGGCAAGGGGGACAACAGCAGATGATGTAACCGAGCAGCAACAACGAGAGTGGACCGAGACGAATGATAAACTTGACAGCGACGAATTCACAACTTGGGCGCAAGACTTGAAAACACAAACACCCGACATAGACTATGACGCTGTGGCAGACGACATTGCTAATACAGTAAACACCCCAGAAATAACAGAAGCAGACTACTTGGAGGACAACTATTTCGAACCAATATTTTCTTACTTGAAAAACGATCATCTACCTACAGACAATAATGCCGCCAGGAAAATACTTTTAATGTCTGAAAATTATTTTATTGAGAATAACTTGCTTTATAAAGTGTCTTTGCCAAGAAGTAAAACAGAACAAAGAGTCCGACCCCAAAATTATTTGTTATGCATACCAGTCAACCATACAGCAAAACTGTTGGGCAAATGGCACTCAATTCTAGGCCACTATGGGCCGAATTGACTACTTCCTAGTTTAAACACACGTTTTTACTGGCCTAAATTGTTAGTTGACGTTAAAAACATTTCTAGGGTATGCGAAATTTGCCAACAGTCTAAAATAATTACAAACCCGCAAACTGCACCTTTGTCACCCATTCCCGTGCGTAAAAAGGCCATTCAGTCTCGTCAGCATGGACCAAAAGAAACTAACAAGAACTACAGAACAGGGAAATAATTTTATTCTTGTTTTCGTAGACCATTTCAGCAAATGGGTCCATTACGTTGCGGTCCCAGATGAAAGTGCTTACACCAGCGCTAGAATCTTTGTTGCTGAGATAATCGCTTCATTTGAAAAAGTAGACTTTCTTTTGTCCGAAAGGGACCAGGCTTCATGTCGGCTTTCTTCACCGTAATTAGCAAAAATTCTTGGCGTTAAACATAAAACCTCAGCTAGTCTTGCTAAACGGACCAACGGACTTGCAGAGCGACAGATTCGTGCGTTGAATCAAGGACTGAAATTGTACTGTGGTCCCAATGAGGATGAAAGGCACATAGAGAAATATCTTCCATTGATAGAATTAGGCCTTAGAGCTAGCGCCAATAGTGACAGCAATTTAAGTCTATTTTTCATTCTTCATGGCTACGACATGCCATTGCCAATCAAAACGGACGTGCAAATACCCGACAGTTTTCACTCCAGATAAGCCCAGCAATACGCCTGTTGGCTGAAAAATACAATCAAAGCATTACATGACACTGTCAGATTGAGCAGCATAGAATCAAAGCAGAAAATGAAGACAGAATATGATCGCTGTCACAGAGCTAAGAGCCCTGACTTTGAGATAGGGCAACAAGTCTTGTTAAAAGACGTTCGTACTCCACCAGGAAGTAACAAAGTCCTAACTAAGCGGCCTTATAGTTCGCATCCCTACATCATAAAACAGGTCATTAATTTCCATGGAGCAGGACCAGCATATAAGCTGACAGATCCCAACACAGCGAAGGAATTACGTGGCCTAATAGCCCATGACAGGCTAAAGCATTTTAATGCCCTGAAAACGCCAGCAGAGAATGTAACAGTATCATCTCAAGTTGCAGTAAAGCCATGTTTCAAACTGGCTGACAGAATTTTACAGGACAGTATTATCGGCGGAGAAGAAAAATTTCTGGTACAGTTTCAAAACTGAGAGCTGAAATGGCTACCCAGATCGTCAATAGGCGACGGACTATTGCATGGTTATCAGCAGAGAAAAAACAAATGAGTGTGAGTGAATTAATCAGTAAAATCTGTGTGACTTTTGCCATTACTGGCGTGAAATGAACTTTTAGATGGCGAAATACATTTTGGCAACCCACTCAGGCAGACGTTAATCTCACCTTAGTGAGACAATTAAAAACGATTAATCTGCCAATCGTACGAATAGTGAGTGTATCGAAATTAAATTGTTGCATGTGAGCAGGTTTTTGTCTGTTAGATGGACGTAAAGCAGAGAATGGAGACGACAATGCTGGCAGTGATCGTGACGGCAGTGATCATGGCGACACCCGGATATGCCAACCAGGAAGTCATCCTCAAAACCAACTACGGGTATTCCATTGAGACTCTGCAACTGAAGGTTTTCTTTACTACAGATCAAACACGTATCGTTTTGCATCTTAAGATCCCTGATATCTGGGTCGGAGACCTCACACCTGAGCAAATCGCTGAAGAAGAAAATGTTACACAAAATCCAAGTCTCGGACTAGACCGTCCTCGCAATCCACTTGACAATATGTACCACCCAGAGTGTGCAAACATTCTGAGCATGGTGCAAACGCTTTTTGACTTAAGGCGTGAAGCTCGTTTTTTGGTCCAGACCATGCAAAGAGAAATAAACGCTCTGATATGAGACATCAATTTATCACTCAGAGAGAAAAGGGGATTAGACAGTCTAATTGGTGAAGGTCTTGCATGGGGCTTTGACCTTGCCACTGCCGGAGATGTAGATGAATTAAGGTCACTTTTGCGACAAGTTTTGGACTCCACCGAAAAAGCTTTAACAGCTTGGACAGTCGGCCAAAATATAGTCACTCGTATTGGCAAACTGACAACGGCACGTTTTGACAAAATTGATGCTCTTTTGAATTTAGCTAGGAAGTCACTTATAGACGAAAATCAACACTTGCAGAATCTTAGAACATCTGACTACATGACCCAACGCATCATTATTATCATAACGCGAGAGTTAGGTGAGCTAATTGCACAAATGAGCGAAGTTGAAAGCTTTTATTTAGCAGTTAAGGATTTGGCACACGACAGACTTTCACACCATCTTATTGAAACTGACGTTCTACAAGGTCACCTGAACATTTTGTCCTATTCCATTAAATTTCACAATCCAAAGGCCAGATTGGTCTATCCATACGTTCACTATTACTACACCCAGGGCCATGTGGCTAGTGCAATGCTGAAATATCAGGATGAAAGTACTTTGGCAATTATCACACATGTACCGCTCACGATTGCAGAGCTAACAGCGCCCATGTTTATATATCAAGTTCACACATTTCCTTTAGTTTCACCAGACGGAGAAAATTATCACACGATTTTGACAAAAACCCCGAAATACATAATCTATAACAGCATGAACAGTTTTTACTCCATTACCGATGAAAGACAAAATTTCCTGTGCAATGAATACAAGCCATACAGATGTCTCTTTAAAGTTCCAAATTCAGACATGAAATTGCATGCTGTTAATGACAACAGTTGTGCGATGTCTTTATTTTCTGGCGACTTAAACGCAATCAAAAACAGTGCATCTATCACGTCGTTTTTGGGCCTATTACGCCAAGCGTGTACCAGATAAGTCCAGACAAGATTCTCTTGATGAACGTCAGTTCCATCCACGTGGAAAGACAAGCACGAACTCCAGGCGATGGAACAGGACCTATCCTACCAATTTCGAACATTAGCATGGAAATTGAAATTAACGCGACTCAAAGTGTTTACACTTCACCATGCGAGTCTACAGTTTACGATGTTGTGATGCTCAGTTTTCCACCACATTGCAGCCACCGTCTTCAACCGCTTGACAGAACAGTATTTGAACCTTTGAAGAAGTTCTACAATGTGGCATTGAAGGATCTTCTGCTGAACAAGCCAGCTCACACCGTCCAGATATCTACGACATACCGGCGTTGGTGACAACGGCATTCGCAGGGGCAACGACTATAGAGAACATAACATCTGGCTTTAAGGTCACGGGTATTTATCCAAACGATTCAAATATCTTTTCAGATGATGATTTTCTGCCTGCAGAAGTTACAAACAAGCTGATCCAGAAGCTTCAAAGGTTTCTTCCACTGGTTGTGACTGAAACAAATGGTGCATCAGTGACGTTTGTGGCAGAACTTTCAACTGCTGGCTGAACTGGTATCAGTAGCAGTGACCGACTCAAGTGAAGAAGACACAGGACTTGATGGAGTAGCAGCCACTGAGTGGTCGGATACAGTACCAGTAGATGTAGCAGCATTAGATTCGGCAGCGTTAGACTCGGGATGCTTATCCGGCATGGTAGCACTGCCCTCAAGTCACAACCAGTGGATCAGAGACATCATCAAGTTTGACACCAACTGCCAGCAGCAGAATTAACACCCGTCAGCATTTTTCTCCTCATGAGCTGAGACCATACCCTACAGCACCACCGAGGAAGTTAGGTGGCAAGCACAACAGGCAGGGGAAAACAAGAGTATTGACTGACACCCCTGTGAAGACTGAAATAGCCCTTCGCCATGAAATGAATAAGAAAAAGAAGCCCGAGAATAGACAGTCTGCCAAAGGCAAAAGAATGAAACTTGACAAATGTGCACCAAAGCCCAAAGCTGCACCAAAGTCAAAGTCTGTTTGCGAGTCCCTGTTCTGCAACAACACAGCCACTAGTGCTGATGTCCCTTGTTTGTACTGTCGTTCCCTGTGGTCACAGTCATCAGCATCTGAAGGGTGGATATGCTGTCAGGGCCAGTGTTGAGAATGGGCCCACGTTTCATGCGCAGGCGTCTCAAAGAAAGACAAGAACTTCGTCTGTGAACGCTGCGAATAACAAATACTGGAATGACAGTTACAGCTCAGTAGGGTAGAACTACTTGATCAAGCTGTAATTCAAAGACTGTTGAACATTGGTTTAACTTTAGAGATGGAGATAGGATGTCACGGTTTTATGAAGTTCAATGGAAGTGACTTTGAACATTGGTGAACTCTGAACTTTTTACTTTGACAAACCTAAGATATTATGGGTGCTCAAAATTTCTAATTTGCTTCTCAATTTTCCAAAGTGGGTTTTCTGGCCACAAACCTTGCATTTTTAAACAAAAATTTTCTGACGAGGAGACAATTTTGCGACATTTGCCGACAGGTAAAAATTTGTAAGATGGAGCTTGCTCTGCACTATGCGACCTTGCTACATAGTTTCCTATTGCGCAGTAAGACATGACTGACCCTATCGCCCGTGGTGAAATTTCGTGGGAGTAAAATCGTGAACAGTTTGCTAAGAAAGACCACAGTTAGTCGCAGCTTGCATCTGTATCTCTCTCCCACCCCATACCGCAGCTGCTGTCGCCTTACCTAGGCCTAGACCTACGTCACTTCCGGTCGATGCAGTCCACTGTCAGCCAGACTTCCCAGACTCAGTCCGTTCACGATTTCTCAACGCTGACCACAGCCGCACAACTAGGCTATGGGCGGAAATGTTGGACCTATGGCCGTAGAAAGCAGGCCAGCCAAATTCGTATTTAAGCTCCGACGTCATCTGGGTCTTTCTCTCCCTCTCTCTTGATCACTGGCTTTCTGTCTGTGCTGGCTGGAACTGCTGGGAGATCACGTGCTTGGAGTGTGTCGTTTGTTCATGCCGCCGTTATCATCTTCGTCGTCGTCTTAGTCGCTGCATGCCGTCGTCTCAGTGAACTTAATACAGCACTTCTTTCTACCTGTTTGGTGAGATTCGTTTCATTGTTTTGGGCCACATTTAACTTGGTACCAAAATTAGGACTCTAAAGATCAGCACTGTCTAGGCCCCAAAATAACATAAATTAAGCACCAAAATTCTACCCATAGTTTAAAGTCTAGTTTCACTCCTATGGAGAACCCCTTTCACGAGTCATCCTCGAGTAGGGTGGTGCCCGATGCGGCCACCGAAAACACTAGACCAACCACCAAGCCAACAGTATCTCCCCAAAACACAAATGTCAACACCACTAGGCAGCACACAACCACTACACAGAATTCTACATTGGTTCCCACGCGGGAATTAATGGAATCGAGTCCTGCCACAGGGCTCGTTTCTGTCGTAGCGGACAGGGGTGTAGAGACTAGACACAGCCCCACTTTACCGGCATTCTACGACATTGATGACGAGGTAGCGGTACGTTTTAGACCAATCAAACCTATGCCCTCGCCCGTTCCCTCCCACCGCTCCCAAAATTCTGTCTCGAGCTTCTTCCCGTCATTCCCAGGACGAAGTAGTAAATTTAGCGCATCGACTGGCGGACTACAGTCGATGCGCTAAATTTACTACTTACCACTTGGACTTGATCTGGGCATACAGTTAGACAGCATTTGCAGCAAGCCTACATATAAACAGCTGGTCAGCTACACACTGCACAGCTGACCGTACCGAGATGAGAGTTATAAGCTGGTGATACATGATGAATGGTAACATTGGCACTATCGGTTGGGAGGATCTGTTGTTACTCAAGCGCCAGGCAGTGACGTTGCCTGCCCTATCTTCACAAAATACCTGTGGGGAGGGGTAATTGCCCACTGACCAGCGTGATCTGACTGTGGTCAGCTCTGGCCAGTTACGAGCTGTGGTAAGCGGAGACGGACTGACGGAACGGCGGTCAGACACAAACGGATATGACTTGTCACTCAGCAGTCAAGGGAGTCGAAAGCGACATCTGGTATTGCTAATGCTGCACTAACATTCAACCCAGACCGACCACACATCAGAAAAGGCCCCTATTGTCAGTTAACTGTCGAGTGTGATAGACGATTTGGACTCCCAGTATATCTGTGAAAACGACAGCGCAGTATATCTGGGGTTTGTAACATTGTAACTCGTGACCAAATCTCAGACCAAAACGTGGGACAAAGCTACTTCAGCGATGACAAGCAAAATTTTTTTTTACGCTGCCGATCGCTTAGTCTGTTACCAGTTTGCTATAGTCAGTTGCTGCCGTGACGTTGAAGCAAGCACATTCGCTTCACATTTATATAGAATAAAGAGGGACTTAATTGGAGCTACATACAGTGTTGAATGTGTCTTGTAGCAGCTTAATCCCCAAACATTCTATGGCACGTTACCTTGGAGCTAAATAGTAGCCCATAGCTACCATAACTAATAAACCCATGTCTATTTATGACGTGGCTGGATGGGTTGGTCATGCGATTCCACTGGCAATGACACCCACAAACATCCTTGCTGGCCTTCGAGTTTCGGGCAAGTGACATTTTCACAGATGATGAATTCCTATCTGCATACGTGACAGACCGGCCAATTAGCGTACCACCACCAGAGTCCATTTCAGGTGTTGGTGAACCAGAAATTGATCCATTCGTTGAGGTCAGTGATTCCTCTCCACCACCACCAGCTATTAGCACATCGACAGTTGCGTCAGTTTCTTGTGTTGGTGCCTTATCGCCAAATCCAGTTGTATCGGATGCTGCATTAGCTACTACTTCTACCACACCCACTCATGTGACAGTCAGCCCAGAGCAAATAAAGCCTCATCCAAAGGCGAGTGAGAGAAAATCGACTCAAAAAAGAAAAAAGGGAAAAAGTCAGGTGTTGACTGATACCCCAGTGAAAATGGAACTGGAGAAGCAGGCTTTGATGAAAAAAACAAGTGTCAGGGCCAAAACAACAGCCAGGGCAAGTGCAAAAGCTGCGACAAAAGCAAACAAGTGGCTAAAGTTCACAAAGTCATCAGCAGACCGGGACATTAATCAAGGTAACGTCTGTGCTATTACTTCTGCCTTTAGGACTAAAAAAAGAAATGAAGTGGAGGCTAACTGTTTAACTCTCGTTATTTGCTATGACATGTTGGTTACTATAGTCTAATGTTATTTTCAGTAACGTTTTTTTAATGTTTGGAATTTGATATTGTTTCATTTCGGCAGGTAGCGCCAGTTCTGTTGTTACTTTGGTCATTGTTCAACTCTCATTATTTTTCACGACATGTTGGTAACAGTTTAGGGCCTATTAGCATCATTTTTAATATTTTTGTATGGTGTTTGATT
>Ga0209671_1006971_pt1 | contig 11665 bp, 9 predicted proteins | sample WorMetHERISLAND2_2_FD_187401 | JGI IMG/M metagenome (GOLD analysis project Ga0209671, IMG submission 187401) | Marine gutless worms symbiont microbial communities from Max Planck institute for Marine Microbiology, Germany - Olavius geniculatus... | ecosystem: Host-associated > Annelida >...
GCCAAAAATCAGTTTAATATCGATGTCCCCCGATGGGGGACGTATCAGATATTAAGCTGATAAGAACAGATACTACACTTTGATCTTAGCCAAAAGGCCGAGAAGCGATGCCAAACCGATTTCATTTTCACCTTCTGTAACACAAAGTCCGACCTTAATAAAGGTGTTTATGGTGATGTAATGGTTAAGTTATTTCATTCGTTGCTCATTCGTTGTGTGAAAGTATTTCATTTTAAATCATTTACGTTTAAACTTTTTTTCTAATTTAAAAAATTAATGAAGTGTTTTCTTTCTATGTTGTGAAAAAAACCACCTCAAAGTTGCGTGACTAGCAGTATTCGCCTATAAATTTACGTTGCATTTTGAATCATTCACTAGGTGGCAGTACTGTATAAACTAACCAAGTTGCATTACTTATTTACTGCACTGAGCACAATTTTATATATTCTTTGAAATCATTTTGTCGCTTAGCAACGCCAAACGTATATTATTTTGTAAACTAAAAGTGCCGTAATTTGACGCATATTTAGTTTTTCGTGATTGTGGTACGTGCGTTAGAATAGTAAATATTAGCGTGTATTGTGAATTGAAGGTTTACCTTACTTTATCTCTTATTTGTGTTCTAATTTGGCTACGTTAATAGTATCCGCTAATCATTGATCAAACTGCGCCCTGATTCTTTCTGAGACTTTGGCGCTTTATAAATCATTTACTTACTTACTTACTTAATAAACTATAATGCATTGGTTGCGTGCGGTAACTGGAACTTTCGTTCCCACGTACTTTCGCTCCCAGGAGCGAAAGTTCCATGCATGGAACTTTCGCTTCCTGGTACAGTGGTAGCCTACTTTCGTTCCCTGGAACTTTCGCTCCCCTGAGCGAAAATAAGGTGGAACTTTCGCATCTTCTGAGTTTGTGTATTTCTGTTTTTATTTAGGTTTTAGGCTTGTGTGTGTTCTTTTTGTGTCCATTTCTTTCATTTTTTTCATCTGTATATTGTGTTGCTGCTGTCGGTGTGACGAAATAAAGGTATATATTATAGGCCTACACACTGAATAGAAATCAAAGGACGTCAGCATGCGGTGTAAATGCTCAATGTCCAAAACAAGAAAGCCCAGCTGTCGCTAGGGAACGTGCTACAGCTAGCCTATAAAGGTTTTCTGAAAGACTAAAAATGGGTTTAAGATCTATGGAAAAGACTAGAATTTGAAATAATGGTAGGCATAAAAACTTGACGAAAAATATAATTTAAGAAAGAATTTATAAACAAGTATAATTTGATGAAGAATAAGGGGAACTTAATAACTTTAAGATAAATTAATTAATAAAATAATTTGCTAAATTTTGCCATTTTTTTACTACAATTAAGCTGTACAAAGATACGAACAAGCTATAATGCCTTAATACCGTTAGTTTATCAATTAAGTAATCATAATTCGTGTTGGGGAGCGAAATCACGTTACGTTGGCTGTGAAAAATATAATTTTGCCCTCTTACCAGAAGGGTAAGACATGGGTGGACGTCCGAGCGATAGGTCAGTGTGGCAGTTGAGTGCTGTGTGAGCTGGAACGTCCTCTTGCAGCCTGGCAACATGATCGAAGAGAGAGCTGCAGCGATGGCTGATTGACTCTGAGATTGGCATCAGACTAGTAGACTCACTGATATCATCATTCGGAACAAGCTGGTGTTATTGGATTTGCAGGAGTTGCCAATGGCATTTCATATTGAATGTTCTGAGAGCTCTGGAATCAGCACCAAGAAGAGTCCAGGTTTCAGCCGCATACAGTAGTACAGATAGTCCTATGATGCAGTGCAAACGGTTGTTATTATTGGTTTGTAAAATAAACAAAGGTTAAGTAAGGTTTAAGATTATGACTACAGGTGACATAAAACACCACATACCGACCACACTGACCGCTCCGGTACCATACCATATTATCAGATTAGATTGCTAATTCTTGGACTTGGTCTTGTTCTTCAGAAAAATTCTTGATATTGGTCCTGATCTTGAAAATAGATGAAAGTCTTGGTCTTGGTTTTAAGAAAAAAGCCTTGATTTTGGCTTTGGAAAGTGTCTTGTTTACATTACTGCACTGGCATAACTATGGGGGCACTGGGGGCACGTGCTCCCTTCCTTTTAGCAACCTACTCAGTTACTCAAAATACGGCCAAAAATGCACCAGAACACTTTATTTTCACACAAAAAAAAAACAAAAAATTTCTGGTAAGAGGGCACAGCTCAAGTTCCCCTTCCGACACTTACCCGTCAAGTGCTCCCTCTACTTCCAGATTTTGACTACTGGTACGCCACTGCATCACTGCAACATCTAATGTGTGCCAGAGATATTGTGAAAACAAAGCCCCAGTAGGTATTTTTGGAATATTTGGTCACTCTGTGACACTGTCGTGTGTTTCTGTAGCCAGCAGCAGTTATAGCCAGTGATGGCTGACGAGGAAGCAAAGGAGGAAGTAAACCCGACGGAACACATTGCTGACGTAGTGACGGATGTGACTGTGAGAGCACTGCGTGAATTCTCGACCGGCGAGATGACACCGGATGCTGAGAATGCAGGTGAGGCTGGTGAAACATGTGATGCTGGTGATGTTGGTGAGCCTAACGAAGCTCCACCAAACGTTAATGATGAAGTTGCCGAGGCAGACGCCAAAGATGGTGCTGAGGAAGACGCTGATGAGGATGGTGATTCTGACGCTGAAGATCGATTTGCCGATTTACCACTGCCGGACACTGCCGACCTTCTTCAGTGCTTGGGCAATGACCTGGATGAAATTAACGAACCTGATGTTCCGGACCAACTAGATGAGGACGCTGAACCAGACGAGCTCGTTGTGCTTGACCCCGATCACCCTCTGATGGTGCGCTTCCAGAAGGCCCTGCGGACACAGCTGGATCGTCACAGTGAGAAGTTGAAGCTGGACATCGCCGAGACTTTGCTGGCACTGCGCAAGAAGCAGAAGGAGAGAGAGGACATTGGCGTCGAGTTGTACGGCGTCCAGTACGAACTTGCCAACTACCAAAAGGCTCTCGAGAAACTCCAGGTGAAGTGCTTTCAAATTGGGTTATTACAGTTTGAATTCAGTTTAATTAGTAACTCAAAGTCACTCAAAAGTACACATATCACTACTGAGACTTTATATTTTTAGGCCTAGAATTAGATTGTGATTATGAACGGCACCAAACTATGAGCAAATCATGCAAATGGTGCTTGGGCCAAACTGCACACCTTCAAAAACTGTAACTGAAGTTGGTTCGTAATTTCTTAAGTAAACTTGCAGTTGCAGATCGACAAGCAAGCACAGGCGAAAACATATTTACTTATATCAGCAGAGATAATTTCAGTAAAACAGTGTCGTAAGCTAAACTAGCTCAATGAAGTACCTTTGCTGATAAAGAGTACTTTAAGGAGAATAAAGCAACTTCATTCGATGCAAAAATGATGAAAACCTTTTATTTTTTTATGAGGTGGTCCAGTAACTCATAGCTGAAAAGTTTATAGCAAAAATGATGCAAAGGGTTTTTGCAACTGAAAAACATGGTTTTAAAAATGACCAATTTAGTAGGTTTTTGATTTTGTATTTTTGGTTAGATCTGTTTTTAAAAGGTCCAACTTTGTGGGTTTGGGGGTTTTTATGAGTTTTAAGTTATAATAATGAACACCGTTAGATACTGTCTACATCAGATGAATACTCCAAAAGGTTACAAAATTATAGGTTTAACGTTTTAAAAACTAACTTTTAATAAAACAATTTGTCACTAGTGGAAAAACATTTACTACATTGTATACACCGGCGTTTGCCTCTTGGTTCATTATTATAACATAATATAAATTAACAGGAATAATACAGATAAAAAAAGTAAAGTCCAGTACTTACTATAGCGCTTCTTACATGAGACGGACTCGTGGACAGAAGCGGTTTACAATCTCGGCAGTGGCAGCTGATTGGCATGAGCTAATGATACCACAGCGCACTATGCGACCATCCATTGCTTGCGTCATGCAGCGAACAACTGGACCTACGGTTTGCAGCAAGCAGACATACCACCGCCTCAATCAGCCACATTATAGATTTCTTCCCCTAGCCCGTAAAGTACTACTCATGCCACCGTAACATAACTTAAACATTAAACCTTATGAGACATTTTATCTTCTAGTATATTTTGTGTGATGTGCAGGACGAAGTGAGCAAGACGCGTGAATGCCGTGATCAGACCGACCAGCAACTGACGGAGATGCGCAGTCAGTATGCCGACAAACAGACGGCACTGGCCGGCGAACGCAAGCGTGGAGCCGAGCTACGCGCCGAGCTCGAGAACATGAGCCTCCGCCTGTTCTACCTCGAGAACGCCAAGAACGACGTCCGCTCCGACATCGCCGTCATGAAGCGTGCCGCCGAGAAGGCCGAGTCCGAAGTTCTGAAAAAGGAGGAGAACAAACGGACGCAGGATCTGTACGTGAACCGGCTGGTCGAGCGGATGGATCGGCTGCGTGAAGACATCGCCATGTTTGACGCCCAGCTAGAGGCGCAGGCCGCCGAGACCCGTGCCGCCCGCGAGCTGCTAGCTGAAGCCCGGATGGAGATAGACTCGATCAGCGTCGAGAAGAAGCACCTGTACACGGCGTGGAACAGCGCCCTGGTGGGCATGAGACGTCGTGATGAGGCTCACGCCGCCATGTCAGAGGCACTGCGCGAACAGCAGCAGCAACTGCGCACCCTGGAGGCGGAGATGGACGGCATCCGACGCACGATCCAGAAGGAACAGATGGAAAACGAGAAGCTGATGGTGTCGCTGTACCGCATCGAGGGCGAGTTGGCAACTGTCAAGCGAATGCTCGCTACGTGTCAGGTAGGTGTTAAACTGCACATGCATTAGACGTAAATGAGTTCGTTCAGTGGACGTTCTATTAGGCTGCGTGGGGTTTTCCCGTCCTTCTGCTGACCGTTTGTCTGCCTACACGGGCTCATAACGTGGGTGTCTGTTTATGCGTACAGAGGAAGTATGAGGCTCTGAAGTAGAAATAGGCGACGTAGGCCTCCTCACGAGTACTGTGCAGGAGACTGAGGATTAGGACATCAGAGTAGACGAAGGGGACCCAGTCTCTCATCTCGTTTTTTGGTTAAAAATAGATATTAGGAACTCAGGAGAATAATTAAAATTGTTGGCACCATCTCTAATGTTTTGAGGCTATGGTGCACCAAATTCGATTTCGTCTGGGACTCTGCCCCAGACCTCACTGTGAAAGCTCACAGCGCTCCACAGCCCACTAGCTGAAATTTAGGAGTCCTGCTTCTGAGGGGAGTGAAAGGGGAAGAGGAAAATGGGAAAGAAAGGAAAAGGGAGGAGAGTGGACGGGAGGGATGGGACGGAAATGCATTAAGGGGAAGTTAGGCTGCGTTCACATAAACACGAGTACGAGTCCGGCACTGTACGGGTTCCCCTATACGAGTTCTGGCAAACACGAGTTTGCATGTATTTCAATGGCGGCCGTTCACATACATACGAGTATGGGTTATTTGTAAATTTCACTCATACGAGTAGTTTCTGTGCAGGTCGTGTTTTTATCCAACTCGTAGAAAGTAAACTACTCGTAAATAGCATTAATAACAGTCAGAATTGACGTCATCGTAAAATTGTTCATCGTTAGAGATGTGCAGTTTGTAAAAATAATAACTTTGTAATGGAATATTGTTGTTCTAATGGCGAAGCATTTCTTCGATTGGGTTTTATTCAATATGGCCGACACGCGTCGAGTTATGTGCTTGTACAAGTGACTGCGAACGCTCCACTCATACGAGTGAAGCTTCTACGAGCTGTAAACTGAAACCCGGACTCATACTCGTACTTGCGTCTGTGTGAACGCAGCCTTAGACAAGACGCCCCTCTCTCCGATTCACATTTCTGGCTAAGCCGCTGGACTGTGATGCTATTTAGCACTTAACACGAGTCTGTGCTGATGTGTTGGTGGTCTGTGTATGCGTACAGAGCAAGTACGAGGCTCTGAAGGAGGAATATGCGACGTACTCGCGCGTACTACAAGAGACCGAGGACGCACTGCAACGCGTCAACGTCGAGCGTACGCAGCTCACCAACGAACTCAACGAGGTGGCGCGCGAGATCGAACTACAGTACCGCGAGAAGGTGCTCCTTAGCTTAGTTATTGTATCTTGATTTGTAACTAAACTGATCCCTAACTTGCTATGCATGTTAAATTTCGTTATTGGTTTTATCAAGTTCGGCATTTTGATATGTTTTCTTTTATTTTTTGTTTTAATGTAACATTGCGTCTACAAGCAGCGCAGCTCTTGTCATAAAAACACGGACCCAGTTCTAAAAGCGCATTTTCTCTGTCGGTGGTCTGAGTGTCTGGAACCAGATTTTTCCTCATATCAGGAACCTTTATTCTGCTGCGGCTTTTTTCAGAAGTCTTATTTTTGGCATGTGATTCAGACACTATAATGCACTATCGATCTGACTGCTGTAGGCCTAGATGGGTCAATACAACATTTACAGTTGTGATTACTAAACTCAATTGGTATTCAGGTTAAGCATAATTATCCATTGTCAACTAGGCCTGGCCGATACTTGTGTGCATGTCCCTTTTAGCGACAAGTCCTTTATAAACAGTTAGGGCTTCTCACTTGTTTTTGTTGCATTTTATATTGTATTGTTTGTTGTTGCTGATTTCTCATAGATGTAATAAACTTTTTTATGTTTTTTCTATTACTGCCACGTTGTTTTTACGTTTTATGTTTTTTTTGCTGTTTTTTTTTAAATTTTCATTGAAAATTTTATCAAGAACTATGAGAATCACTTCTGAAACCACAGAAACGAATAATATATAGGTCATGGTGGTGGTAGTTTACTTTGTTTACTGATAATTGGTCTTATTATCTTATGGCTGAATTGAAATTGTATAAAGTTTTCTCTCTTGCCAGTTAGTCCGCCCGGAAGCGATAGCTTTCGGAGCGAGGACTTATGTTTTACACAGATGTTTTTTTCTGTTTTGCGACTTTTGCCACGTTATCTCCGAGCTTAGTCAGCCGATCGGCATGAAATTTTGCACTGTGGTCTGTAGTAGGCTGAATGTCAGAAATTGGGTCCAAAAATTTTTGGGGCCCTCCTTAAAAAAATTTAGGGGCCAAAAACTTGCAAAATTTGGTGTGATTTCGGACAACTTCAAAGATTGACGCTATTCTACGGCGAATATCTCCGGAAGGGATGAAGATATTCAAAGTCGGTCAAGTATTTGATCTACTGCGATTCCTTTCGCGTTCGGCAAAAAAAAGTCTGGTGAACTTTGGCCCACTAACTACGGAGATCTAGAGATGGAATCATACCCACCCAAATCGATTTTTTGGGGGGAAACTATATTTTGGTCCCTACGGTGTGCTGCGCCCAAAATTTATACACGCTCTAGAGAATGACCACGTCTTATTATCGCACATTTCACCTGGAACAAGGGTCTTCCTTACAATTTTTTTTCAAAGGGGATCAAAAATTGGCTTAAAATGTAGCGTATTAGTCGCGAGAACTTTTGAGCCAGGGGACTAGCCTCATAGAACTTTACCACGTGACGTGCTGTTAGGTAGGGGTGATAACGCGGGTACGAATTTTAGGGGACACAGCTCCCTTAAAATTTGGGAGGGCCAAAATCGTTCAAAAATCGGTGCGATTTATGACAACTTTTCACTTTGACTGCATATATCTCTAAAATGGATAGAGATATCGACAAGCAGTAAACAACGTCATTATTATCCTTTCCGCATTGAACAAAAAACATTTAGTGAACTATGGTCCACTAACAGCACAGATTACTCGGCTAATGTTTATCCACCTTAAGTCAGCACTGCGCGTCTTGCGTATGCTAATGCATTGGAGTTTAGGCCACGTGACTTTGGTACCGGAGGAATTTCCGCCCCCTAAATTTTCCCCCAATTGGACTTACGGCGCCATGGGGACTCACGTTGGGCTTTGCCCCAAATTTCTAGTTTTAGCTATACTGTACTTACAGCATTAGGCCTATGCATTAGGCAAAATGTTGGATAAATTTAGGCTAACGATTTTATTCAACGTTTTTAAAGTTTTTATTTTTGCTACATTGTTAACTTTTTTTCTGGAACGTTTTTAGGGCCGGATTAACCTTCAGGGGGCCCCATGCCATGCGACAACGGGGGGCTCCGGCCCTTCTGCAAGTAGAGCCGTGCTAGCTTTTGTACGGCATTTTAAAAGCATCCATTTGACTTTCCACAACTTGTTTGTAGTGACCTACAATTTCCAAGCGTGTTGTCGTTTTCTCAGGTATGACAAAAAATGACAACTATCAGTTTGTTTACTTTTGTACTTTTGATGCTCTCTAGAGGGCATCAAATTTGGATATCGCTTAAAATCTGCATTTTCTGCTGCTAGTCACTAATTTAGCGTAAAAATGGTTGCAGATAAAGACACAATTTGATACTTATCTTCACATCCATTGCTTTTCTGGGGCATCTACACTAATGACCTTAAACGACTTTGAAATTTAAAAAAGCGGGTTTTGTGGTTTTTGGTGCGCTATACAGCTATGCTGTACGGCTTCTTTCCTTGGCATCGTTGTCGTCTGTCGTCCGTCCGCCCGTCCGTATGTAACGAATGTACTCTGGCTAACGGGTAGGTCATAGGAGAACACTTTTACAGGAATAATAGGCCCTTTGTTGCGGCTAGCTGTGTACAAAATTTAAGGATGCAGTGCAATGGGAACATTTTCAAATTTAGTGTTGAATGGAAGGGGGTAGATAAATGTGCATTTTCAATGTAAAACTGCTCTTATCTTAAAAACGGTGAAAGTTAGAGCCAAGGTTATTTATTAATCACTAATAGGAAGTCGCATATTGCCTATCAAATTACATGAAAAGCATTGACCTTGGATGACCTTGATTGTCAGTGCTGCAACAGGAACTGTGTAGGTGTAGCGCGTCTTCCCTAGCGACAGCTGGGCTTTTTGTTTTTCGCGGTTTCAGGTTGCGACACATAGGCCTAGTTCAACACTGGATTGTGCCAAAATTACTGCATGGAAAGGGGATAGACCAGGAGAACATGCGCATGATTTTTTAGCGCAAAACGTAGATTTTTTATCATTTGAGTTTTTGACCTACTTGGTTCAAGAAGTCCTTTTACGGAAAAGGCAAATTTGGGTAGGGGCCTACCGTTCAAAACGCATTATTAATCTATTGCACGTTGCACACTGATTTCACACATACAGCAGCACCGATGCTGTCTCAGGTCACGTGAGGTTTGCTCAGATTGCTTGTTGGTAATTTCTATATTTTCGAAATTTTTAGAGTTTAAGCCGTTATTATTGTGCAGCGTTATGAAGTGTCCTATCGGCAGCGCCGTAACTTTCGCCCCAAAATGGGGGTATCGAATTTTTTTCCGTCGGGAAGCCACGATGTTCCCCCTCTGTATAAAATGGCTGCCACCATCGCTTTCTTTTATTTTGGCCTACTATCAACTTCAACAATATAGGCCTATACCTAAAGTGCGATCAAGAGAACTATGAAGTATACGTCTACACCAGCTAAATCTGGAGACGAATAGGTTAGAGATTTTTGGAAAGCAACGGGCAAACAAAGTTACCAAGTTAATACTGGTATGAAAAAGTAATTTTGGCCGACACGGAGGGCCCCATGCCATAGCATACTTGGCATATCGGTTAATCCAGCTCTGACGTTTTTGCATCTGTGTGATTTTTGCATTAAATTAGGCTGCTGATGATGATAAATTTTGATAATTGTGATACAGATTCGTCTGGAGGACGAAGTTATGGAGAAGATTCGTGTTCAGCTGAGTGCAGACAAAGCGACTGAATACTCCGCCAAGATCGTGCGCCGTCTGCGCGAACGTACCAAAGATCTCGAAGCCCAGGTTTGAACGATGACCTTGATATACGATGTATGACCTTGACTGGTTGTTTTCGTTCTTTTTATTATACAATTTATGGACAGTCGTAACTCTTTGTGTGTGGTGCAGTCTCTGGATAAGCCAGGCATGAACTGAACGATTTGATCTGACTGTTTCTGTCTAGTTCTCACTTTTTGTTTGTTTTTTGTTTGGTGATTTTTTTCCTCTGCTGTCATATACACATAACTGCAAGATAGAGGGTTTGACGTGGATGTCCTCTGTGTCCGTTAGCGTCCTTAGAGCTATGACATTTTAGCCAGCGTCGTCGTGGCAGGGGTAGTTGCTTCTCCTTAAATTTGAGCTTGTTTCAAATATTTTATCGTCCGAAATTTTTTCCAAAATACAAATTTGGTATTGGAAATCCACCATTTTGGCTGCATTAAGCACGTAGGGGCAAAATCGAAATTTTGAGCATCCATGATGTCAGAAATTGCGGTCGTGTGTAGGAAAATTGCATCTTTCCACCCCCCCCCTCTCTTCAACTTTTTTATCACACGATGCTGCTTCTTAAGATCTGAGTGGGGTTTCCATCCAACGCAATGCACGCAATGTACGCAACGCAACGGACGTGACGCAGCTGACGTAGCTGACGCAATGACTGCTCCTATCCTTATGTTTCGGTCAGAAGCGTCGTGAAGTATGGCGCAAGAGGAAATTGCAATTTTACGAGAGAATTCCGACAGACAGCTAAGAATTTTCGACAGAGGAGATTATTCGTGCTGAAAATTTCAATCTTGCTTTTATCTTTTTCGAAATTCGGGGTTTTAACCCCAATGTTTGCACTTTTGGACGAAAATTTTCCAACAAGAAAAATATTTCCCGACAGTCAAAAATTTAGGGGCGCAACTGCCCGGTGCCCTCCCCCTTGACCACGACGCCACTGGTTTTGGCCGTTGCGTGATCTGCGTTTGCTGCGTACTTGCTTGTTGCGTACTTTTCTTGCGTTCGCTGCATATATCGGCGGCGTCGTGCGTTCGTGTGTCGGCAGATAGCGACGGCTGAGAACGAGATCGCACAGATAATGCTGAACACCGAACAGGCGCACTCGCAGATCACCAGCCTCGGTAAGAAGAAGTCCGAACTTGAGTCCGAGATGAACGCCAAGGACGACATCGTGGCCAAGAGCCAGGTGCCCGATTCACACACAGCGTCGTTAGATTCAACTTAACATTTTTCTTAACATGAATGATACAATAGTTATATCAGACAAGGCGAGATGTGGTCATGATGACTCAAGTTAAAGATGAAGCACATGCACTATTCTGGACCTTCTGTAATGGTCCAAGTGATGGTGTGGTAAACCGGCCATCACTAAGTTTCAGTAGTCGAGACAGGTGTTTTTGTACAGCTTTAAACTTGTGGTCTTTTCACAGGCTGAACGGTAGTTCAAGCCCAGTGTTAACGGCGACTTCTCTTTCTTATGGGAAAGCCAAAAATTCGACCCCCCACAGAATCAAAACCCCTGACCCGATTAAGATAAAATTTGGCACGATTGATTACGTCGGCGAGGGGACCCGTCATGCAAAATTTTATGCAAATCCCTCCAAGGGGGGCTTCCCGGCAAATGGGTGAAATATACGCAAAAATTTTTCTAGCTATATACCTTTTTTTCAGAAACTCACCTACAGGTCAGACCCTTCGGCCGATTTTTGCGCGCGATGGCTCAAACGACGCGGTCTCGTGCAAGGATGTGCCTTTTGGGGGTTAAAA
>Ga0209671_1006973_pt1 | contig 11664 bp, 5 predicted proteins | sample WorMetHERISLAND2_2_FD_187401 | JGI IMG/M metagenome (GOLD analysis project Ga0209671, IMG submission 187401) | Marine gutless worms symbiont microbial communities from Max Planck institute for Marine Microbiology, Germany - Olavius geniculatus... | ecosystem: Host-associated > Annelida >...
ACTTTTGACGTTATAATTTTATTCTAACGTTTATCGGCCTACGTGGAAATTTGCTAAACAAACTGTTAGTGGGTGTAGACTGTAGACTGTAGAGCATATCAGGCTATCGGCTACGTGATGCAAAAACAGTCCCAGACAGACGGACTGACAGACCTGCCAAGAAACATTAGGCCTACATAGGCTTGCGCTAGTTGACAGATATTATGTTATTACCTAATTACACAGTTTGATATGTGCACACGTTTTCTGTTTGTATTGCAAATCTAGCATCCATTTGAGTCTGTTGATCTGTCACGCCCTTTTTACTGTACGCTAAATGATTACGATGGTCCTATGTCCGTGACATGTTAGTAGAGTCATTAGATGTTAGGTATGTTAATCACATGAACCGGCCCTACCGGGTGAGCCAAAAAATGACAAACTTTACAACTAATTTTATATAATTTCACATAAACTGCAAAACACGAAATATTTATACGGTTCAGACCTACACTGTGTCCCAACAAAAAAAAACATCCCCGACATTTTCGACTGTAATTCGAAGAAAAATTAAACAATTTTAATAATTTTGGAAAATAACATTCCCGACACAACTAAACATCAAATGGCCTTTCAATTTTTACCTCATCCAACGACTGTTTCTGCACTACCTGGGAAACGCAGAACAAGCAGAATATGTGTTAAAATGAACAAAAAACGTCAAAAACATCTGACATTATCAAGTATAATTTGAGGAAGGATCATCAGATTTTAACAATTTTTAACAGGAATGTTTTTGATACAAATGGCTATCAAAAGGCTATTTAAGTTTCCGCTTCGCCCAATGTGTGCTTCTGCACTACCTGGGAAAAGCAAAACGGGCAAAATATGCATCAAAATAAACCAAGAAAGTCAATAAATTTAATATCTCTGGATCTCTGGGCCCCAGCTGTTGGTCAAATACAATTTTTAACTGTCGTGCAGCAGTGTAATGTTAGAATGTTGATAAACTGGAGAAGCGACTGGTACATCCTGGATTGGTCTGGTGCAAAACGACACTGCTGCCAACGAATTGAGAAAACGTGTTGTTGCCCGTATTCACTAACGGGTCGACATTTCATACTTCTATTGTGGATTGTTGCAGAAATAGACAAAATCAATGAACTGTTAGCCAAAGTGACAAAAATGTTGACAAAAACATGTTTTGTGAGCTATTTTGATTAAATAATATTATTGCTTTGGACAAAATGCCATATTTTGTTGATTCTGATTTTTCCAGGTAGTGCAAAAGCAGACTCCCGGTGAGGTGGGAAATTAAATAGTTGTTTCATGGCCAGTTGTTTCTAGAATATTAGTATCAAAAAGTATTAAGATCAAATCATGTGTTTTCAAGTTACAATCGAAAACGTCGGGGACGTTTTTTATTGGGACACAGTGTATATACGGTTATACGGTTTGAACAACTTAAACATTTTTTGTTATCTGTTCATCACTCGCAGTTTTAATGTTTATTTAATTTTTTTAAAATTTTTATTCTTTTTGGAACAGCAGTGTTTCTCCACACGCCGACTGTGACTCAAACAGCGTTCGTCGTTAGCTATCGTTATAAAATTACAATTTATTTGCATAAACTTTGAATTTGTTTACATCTGCAGACAAAGATCACGCGCCATTTACGTAATGAATATGGCACATGAGTAAACAAAAATGCAACTATAATGCATCTAATGAGATAGTAAATTGCGTAAACTCAAATACCAAAAAGTTGTCACTTTTTGGCCCACCCTGTAAGCTTATACTAAATGTATACTTCAGTATATCGTGCTTATAGGCTTGTTATCAAGTTTTTTTTTATTTGCTATAACGGCATTAGGCCTACACTAACGCGTTTACCGTGGACCGTTTTTATCTGCGTTTCGTTTGATGAAGAAATTAAATATGCATGTATCAGATAGCCTGGCTGTCGCACACAGGGCTTGCAGATACTTTCGTCACTCGTGCTGACGTAGGTCTAGTCGTCAATGATAAAATGCGAGTCAAAAAGGTGCCACCCAACTATAGGCCATATTATATAAATATTAATACTTTAGCAGAAAAGAAAATTTGCGATAAAACTGCCGCTAAAGGTGCCGCCAAATCTTAAACGCGTCATTTTGGTTGCACGTTTTATTGTGTTGTGCAAATTTTGCATCGTTGTCGACCGCCCACGACTGAAACATTTTATGCAACTTATGTTGTCATAACTGCATCGGATAGGCTGTAAACTAGTGCTCAGAACTTTTGCCGATATAAGCTACTTTGCAGTAAATTTGCACTTAGTGATAGTTAAAAATCCTGTCACACCCCAAACGCGTCGCTACACTACCTTGTAAAAAATAGTCAGATTTATGATAAGTGAGTTATATACCAGGTTACTGTTTGTATAGCCCGTACCAAAGCTCAGCATATTTTACAATGTCTTTAGTACGTGATGAAATTTTCAACAATTAATCAGTCACAAAACAGCCAGTAATTTGGCTAGTGAAAAACTCGGAAAATCAGTTAAATTGGTGATTTAAATTGATGATGTTAAATTTGATGATTATATTTTCGCCATTAAGCTTAGGCCTATATTATTAATATCCGGCGTTTATCTGTCTGTCTTTTTGTTTGTTGGCATAATTAGGCTACATAAAAAGTTACAGGCAGATTTGGCTAAAATTTTCAGGAAAGGTTCGACTTCATCCAGCCTAAAGGTGATTAGATTTTGGCGGTAATCCGATTTTGTATCTGAATTATGATTGAGTAATGTGCAACATTGCGTATGCATGCGTGTGTAGACAACGAGAAAACGTTCGGTCTGCTGCTCGATGGACATGTTTTGTTTCCAATGCATCGGTAGTGGGCGCCCCGGACGTCGCGGTCGCCGCTTTCGCTGACGTCATCGATTCACGTGTATGTCGACGTCGTCAGTTCCGTGACACCTCTTGCCGTCCGTCCGCCTATAGCTGTTATTGCTACGATAATTGCGTGAATTATTAAAATACACACGTACCATGTATTGCAGCAGTTGATGTTTCTTTCCTATCTACACCGTGAGTCAAAACAAGTAATTCGAGCAATTCTCACGTAACGCGCAATAGCATCTGTGCTGCCGCTTGGGAAAGCAGTGTACAACATGCAATAGAATAACAATGCGGTTTGAAACAGTACCCAAATTTGAGGTCTCCATACGGAAGACTCCTTAATTCTAGAAGATTACTCAGGCGGTTAAATCTACGTTTTATGCCAAAAAAATTATATGCAGATTGTCGTGCTCTATCTCTAGTAATTTCGGTGCAATTTGCTGTTGAAATATACATCGCGAAAGATCACTAAAAACTTGCTTTTAGATTTCAAAATCGTCCAAGGTCATTAATGTTCGTACTTGCGAAAAGCTCGTCACTAATCACTAGTTACTCACTACTGGCCGCCGTCAGTTTTTATTTTAAGAGATCTATGGGGAGCAAGCTATGTCTTCTATGACGTCCTCGACTACTGGCTACAGCACACAACAAATTCATTCAATTTACTAATAAAAAAAAAACTATCAAGTAGGTCTAATATTATTACGTATGCCTAATACAAAAAGACATAGAACGAACAATTTTTGTGCTTAGTTCAGTGAGCATCAAGCACTACAGTCCAAGCACCACAGACGATGTTTAGAATTTATCTTTCGCCAGCACGCAGGCTTTTAGTCGAAAGCGTCGCTTATTAGCTTACGCGCCGTACTCGGTTAATATAGTATTATGATATGCTGAGTGTTTTGAACTAAAAAAACTGGCAGATGAGATTGGCAGAAACAACGCTGGTGTATATGTAGGCCTAAAATTTTTTAAAAAATGTTAAACGAAAGTGGAATAAAAAATAATGAAACAATCACATGTTGTGTGTGTTATGTAAAAAAACTACAAAAATCAACAAAACACAGATATGTTACGGAAGAAATGAAAGCCTATAATCAAAAAAAAAACTAAAAAGAAAACAAATAACTAAGCTGAAACGATAAAATAACTGCAATGAAAAACCCAAGTAAAAAATTCGTAATTTGTAAAGTATGTCGCTATTACGCTTAATCATTCCGGCAGATCCTGTTTGTCCAGTCCAAATTTATTAAATTCTTTAATAATAAATTTTGTTCTAAGTTTTAAAGTTTCATAGACTTTAATCAGATACGGGTTCTTGATGAATTACTTTTGTAAAAACCATTTCAGAAGCTTTTCATTAACTTTTTCATGTTTATACGAGTAGCTGAGGGAATCGGTGTCATTGTTCAAAATCCGAGATTACGAAATTCAGTAAATGTGCGGTAAGTAATATTTTGCGATGTCACCACTACAACCTCCGCAGTCACCGACATTATAATGCAACTAACGCAGAAGTAAGTAAGTAAGTAAGTAATTTTTTTATTAAACAACGGTCAAACGCCATTGCAAAAACAGAACATAACAGAGCATAATCGTTAAGAAAAAAGAGCATTATCGATAAGAAAAAAAGAAAAAAGAAAATAAAATGAAATGAAACACGTTAGAGTCAACCAACTTTTTTACCATATTACCGTATGTCGTTTTTTTAAACTTAACCTAATACTATAAGCATTACTGATATATTTGACTTTATCACTTCGGTCTAAAATACTTGACTCTTCTGTCATTGTATTTGCTTGTTTATGTGCTAAGGTGTTATATATGATTGCATTTTGACGCGCGTCTTAGCCATGGCCTGGGCGTCTGCCTGTCTCTCTGTCTGTCTGTCACACTCGTAATCTGTATCAAAACGGTGGAAGCTAAGATCACGAAATTTTCATTATAGGTTGTCCCCTAAACTCTAGTTTTTCGTGACAAAATTTCGTACCTTGGGTGCAGGGGTTCCCTTCGAATGAAGGTATCAAAAATGGGTACCCCCTAAAAAGACATTATTTTGCCACTAATGGCTCGTTTAGTGTGAAAACGGTTGCATATAGGTACAGACATGCTGCTTATCATAACAAGCACTGCTGATGACATGCTTTTTAGATTTATTATTATCGATAACCTTGAACGACCTTGAACCCCTAAAATAGGAATTTTAGTAAATTTTTCGTAATTTTTGGCTGCAGTGCACATTTCAAGAGAAAATTGCCGCAAAATGTCTAAAGATAAACCTAGGTTAAGACAATTTGCATATGAAATTTTCAGCTCTAAACGCTGATTTTAGCAGTCATAGTGCAGACCCCCTAGGTTCAAAAAGGCCTGCACACGTGAGCGTCAAAGATAGGTAATCCTCTAAAAAGTTGTTATTTTACTGATATTGGCTAGTCTAGCATAAAAACAGTTGCAGATAGGCACAGACATCCTGCTTGTCATAACAAGCATTATTGACGATTTTTTAGGAGTGTCAACATCGATGACCTTGAATGAATTTAAACCCTAGGGGGTTTTAGTGAATTTTTCGCGATTTTGAGCTGCAACGCACATTTTTGGAGTAAACTGTGCCGAAATAAACAACTTGCGTACAAAATTTTTTAGCATAAAACGTACATTTTTTAACAATCTAAGTTTCGACCTCTTAAATTCAAGGAGTCTTCCGTACGGAGACTTTAAATTCGAGTACTCTTTCAAGACGCATTATTACTTTATTGCATGCTGTACACTGATTGCCAAGATGACAGAACCGCTGCAATCGTGCGCCACGTGAGGTTTGCTCAAATTACTTGTGTTAATAGTTGCCATTGTCAGCTGTATCTCAGACGAAAAGGTCTATCTATACATGAATATCTTACACCATTTCAGCTCACGGCCTATTTAAAAATTAAAACTTTATAACAAGTCACTTACGTTCTTATTATGTAGGCCTAGCACTAATTGTGTAAATTGATTGGGGCAGTGATATGTCTGCTAGCTGCAAACCGCGGGTCTAATTGTTCTCTTAGGCGGGCAATGGATGGCCGCAAACTGCGCTGCGGTATTATTAGCTCATGCCAATCAGCTGCCACTTCCAAGATTGTAAAGCGCTTCTGGTCTTGAGTTCGTCTCATGTAAGAAGCGCTGTAGCATGTGCTGGATTTTATTTCTACCTTACCTTTAGGCATAAACGATTAGGCCCTACTCGGCAGGCTATTCGCTAGTTTGTTCACCTACTATTCCAGTAATTTGCGATAGCAATTCCTACTGTATGGAACCATGTCTACGTTTCGCTGCCGTTCAGCAGAGGACAGCACGCGACATTGACACACACTGTAAGCCTACTGCATACGCACTGTCAAATTGTTAAAGAGCATTTCCACTACGGCGTTGCGTTACGTTGCTTTGTCGCGCTGCACAGCGCGTGCAGCGCGTTGTCGCGATAGTAAAAACACGAATTTCCAGCTTATTCAATGGGAAGCATTTCCACCACAGCTGCGCATTGCGTTGCGTTGCGTTTAAAATAGAAACGCCGATAGTGTTTCTATTTTTTGTTTACTATCCGAGCGATAGTAATTGCGTTGACCAGTGAAAACGCTCAACTAGCCCGAGTAGGTCATCAAACTGCTCGACATCAGATATCCGAAAGTATCGCCGGAACAGAGCTGGGTCGAAGCGTAGTTCCTGCATCAGATGCTGATAGTCGCCTTGGTCATTCCGGTTGGTGATGACGAGGTGAATCCAAAATCTAGGCCTACGTTTTCTCTTTTCTTCTTACGCAACACGTATGTGCAACAAGCTGCTGCTCCCAACAGCAACTAATCTTCGTATTTTTCAGCCATATTAACTCATTAACATACTTCCCAAAAATGTCTCCGCCCTTTTCAACGCGCTTCAACGCGCGTTGTAGCGCGTTGCGGCGCGTTTAAACGCGTTCAAACGCAACTCAACGTGCTGCCGTAGTGAAAATAGACTTTTAAGCTTTCCGTTGAGTTTAATACATCTGGCGTTACACAACACGGCGACAGCTATGGAGGTCAAAAAGTCAAATGTAAAGTCAGAGTCAGGAAGTTGCAATTTTGCGACAGACAGCCGCAAATTTTCGGCTGAATTTCGACGCAGCTGATTATGTGCGCTCCAAATTTTAATTTTGTCTTTAAATTTTCAAAATAAAGTTTATAGCCCAAAATTTTTCATTTTTAGACGCAAATTTCTCGACATGAAAAAAATTTTCCAACAGTTTTCCGACAGCCTAAAACTTCGGAGCTGCGCCGACGCCACTGCGAGTGGACGTAGGCCTAAAATGTCCGTCGGATGTGGATTAGGCTACACGTGTAGGTGTAAGACAAGCTGGATATTATAGGCTACGTGGCAAGTAGTCGAGTCACGTGCTCTTCGAATATCTGACTTTGACCTTAGATGATTTTTACAAGACGTTTGCACAGGCTGTATGTGGGCGGTCTTGTCTAGTGACAATAAAAAATGCTGGTCTTGAACTTTAAAAATGTTGGTCTTTAAAAACTTTCGGTTTCGGTTTTGAAAAAAGTCTTGGTTTTGGTTATGAAAAAGTCTTCTTTATATCGCTGGAAAGAAGTAGTATAGGGCGAGTAAAAACTGCCGTCTATAACTTCGAGACGTCTGCATCGGTTCTACGTGGGTGGTCTTGTGTAGTGCAAGCTGAGTGGTCGGGAAGAAGTAGTTTTGTCACGTGCTAGTGCTACGGCGCTGCTGACGTGTATTAGCGTGCTGAGCCGAGTGCCGGTGGCACTTTGTCACAGTGGCTAATTGCTCGCCTACGTTCTTTTCTGCAACATCGTCAAAACCTAACCGGTTCGTCTTGTAGGCGGCTTTAGTAGTTTCTTTTTCAAGGGCAGAAATACTCTGAAATACGGGTAGATATTATGTAAAAAAAACAACTTAGTAATTGCTCGCCTGTGTTCTCTTACGTCGTCGCGTGCTCTTGCTGCCATGTATCGCCCGCAGACTCTTACCGTAATAGCACTTTCTCGCAGCCATCCGTCTAATTCTACTTCTACTGCTTCCCGGGTGCGGGACATTCCCCTCACTGGACATAATCCCCCCGGACGTTTTCCCCGGCGGACGTTTTATCCTGCCGTTTTGTGATACCCAAACATTTCCCCGTTTAATGTTCTGTCTTCAAAACGGGTGGAAGATGGCCAGGCAGGGGAGTCAACAAAAACGAAACGATCGGGGGTGAAAAGTCCAGGGGAATGTCCGTCTCCCTGTTTCCTGGCCGACATTGTTGTGCCATATTACCGCAACCGATATACTCCACTTAGCACCAGCAGAGATGCAGAAATGACAAATGAAACGAGGCACCATGTACTCACGCCCCTCGCTCTCTGAGGATCATTGCATTCAAAGAGTGCAGATATTAAGTCATGCAGCAACGACATGTTTCATCTGGATCGCCAGTAAAATCTAATCATGCTTGCTACTTGGGCGATGCTTCGGCACTTGAAAAGGTTTTATCATTCATTTACTCAAACATTTTGCTGCAAACACACTGAACCGGTCAGTCGACAGCAGACAACAGCAACGCGATGTCCAACGGGCAGCTAAAAGCAGGTATTGAGCCACAACTTAGAAATGCATAAAAATAGCAGCACTTATTGCACATTTCAAAAAATAGGCCTAACCCACGTTACGATCCGACGGAATATTAAACGGACTTTGTCAGATCAGTATGTCTCAGAGAAAACTTGAATAGTAACTTGTGTAGTAAAATCGCAATTCAAAAGACTGCTTTGTTTTCCAAATTTTAGCCTTTCAGAAAATTTGGACTTTGTCCGCTGTGATATGCCGCATGTACTGACAGCGCGAAAAAAGTAGTTCAGGGCGAGTCTAAACTCCTGTCAATAATTTTTTTGGTCCAGCAAAGTAGGCCTAGGCTACATAAGGTTGCACCACAATCTAGTGAAGTGTACGTGACTCTGTAGCTTGCAAAAACCGTTTTCGTATTGTTGATGTCATGTTCCGTTGCGGAAATATTTGCGATCAAAGTCGAAAGTTGTCCGAAATTTGACGCTTTTGTCCCCCAATCGCAAGCCGCGTATGAACTGAAACTGAACTGAAGGAAACTGACCAATAGGCGAAAACTATGTCATTCAAGTTCAGTTCAGTTCAGTTCTATCGCTCTGTAGTCTGTACGCGACTTTGGGGGAAGGGAGCGCAACTTTGATACTAATTTCGCTGTCCGAAATCTGCGGCTGTTTGTCGGAACACAGCAACTTGCAACCGCCGATTTTTTAACCGACGACGCTGCTGTCGCAGTTCCGAAAGACGCTCTAGTAAGCTTATGCGGTGTTTACTCGCGAGAGACATCAAACGTAATTGGTCCGGACGCGAGACCACTTAACAGCCTGACGACGTTACGAGCACCTGCTGCTACTGTGTCTGTGTCGTGTTACTTATTTTACCTTCTTGTGTGGGTCCGATCCACTGATGTAGTCGGATTCACTTAGTCTCAGTCCCAGTCCAATGAGCTCTACGAGACAGAACCTTCGTATTCACAATCTGAGTATGCGGCGAGAAACAACAACACAACGGAGCGTTTAGAAATTAGTCAACACTCGTGTTATACCCAGTTTACACGACGAAGCTGGCTTGACTAGCCCAAGACGAGCGTTTGTCAAACCAGCTTCGGGAATTTTTGCAATATTACACGGTTTAAACAAGTTCAACCGCAAATCCTATAAATTGCTTATGTTAGTGACCGCAGAGCAGTCACTGTCTAGCACTGCGGATGACCGCATAACAGGTCGTCACGGAAATAGTCTTAAGTCAGTGATCTGCTGTGATCGCCGGCCGGTGTTCAGGTAAACCTAACTGCCAGGTCTTCTAAGCAGTTAAGTGTGTCGCTTTGAGAATCAGGCGGCCAGTTACTTCGTGGTCTTCTACGCCACCTTCATTGCAGCTTCCGGTATGTCAGTCGCGCTCTACGTCATCCAGTTATTACGCGTGTAGGCCTACGCAGATTTTGACAATCTTTATTTCGCCAAGCAAACATTGGTAGACAAAAAACAAACAAACCAAAAACAACAATATAGAGCTAGACTTAACGAACTGTCATGTTGAGCAATTATCTATAGAGACAGCAACATCGAACAGGGAAGAAAACTGAAAAATCTCAAATCGCCTTAGCTCTGGCTGTGAATTTGTTTTTTTTTCTGCGTAGCGTCTGCCTAGGAACTCTGCGTTTTAGTGAGAAATCACCGATATCATCCAGGTGTTTACGTTTACGTTATGCATCATTACCATCACGTGGAACCGTCTGTAATTTGTTCTGCGTGACAATACCGTCTCATCGTTTTAACTGCAGTTTAAAAACTGAACTATTTCATACTACCTGTGGTAGACGTGAACAACAAGTCTCTATCATTAGCGACACACGACAAATGGCACGAAATTATGTTTCGATTGATTGATCAAGCGAACAGCAGCGTTTTGAGTACACCGTGTGGCAAATTCATATTATCTCATTGCAAATGTTGACGCAAAGTTAAAGACGCATCAATTTACTCAACGACAGACAGTGTCCGATGACGATGTGGCTTTTGTTTGTCATTTGGGCGCTATTCACAAATTTCTAAACTTAAATTTAAAGCTTACTTACTTAATTATTTAAACGTTTTAAATTTGCCATCATACAATGGTTTGGCGAACTGACGAAAAATTTGTTGATTTATTATAATTATCAAAAATATAATTTAGAAAGTTATATGATCATTTATAATTGACAAACATACAGTTTATAAAATATTCTTTTCGTTTGTCTTTAGTCAAAGTCCGGCTGGAAATTTCACAGAGAATTAGTCATTATTTTAACAGTACTAATCTTCAGTACTATTCTGGGCGATTAATCATAGGGCCAATAGACTATATGCTGCGAGTCAAAAATAACTTTTTGTTCTCGTCTTCTCAGCACATTTTGTTAATCCTCTTCTAAGTTTTCTTACTTATTTACCTACTTGCTGACATATTCAGTAACATGAGTGACGGCTGTGCGTTCGCGCGGATAAGTGCACTGCTCCTCGCCAGGCCAAGGTCTCGGTGTTAATGGCAGTGCGAGCAACTCCGGCCGTGACGTCATTGTGACGTCACGTGCCGGCACGTGACGTTTACGAAGAAAGATGACACACTGTAAGGTAGGCTAGTAGTGACTGTGTACGGCGTCTTACGTATAGTATCCTCGTGTGATTCTCCACTCGGGCGCTCGATCGGTTACAGCTAATTGACTAATCGAGTCTACTCGGTGGGCATGCAGATTCAACGTTTCTCGGCTGGCTAGAGCCAATAAAATCGTGGCACAGAGAGGAGGGTAAAATTGTTCCTTAAATTTAAACCCGTGAGAATTTTTTTTCAAAAAACCCCCCCAAAATTTGGGGCTGAACACTTTTAGTTCTAACAAAAGTTTAAAGGCAAAATTAAAATTTTGAGCACAAAATAATTGCACAGGCCTGCCAAGTCACCCACATTGAGCGGGTGACAAGCGACATCCGCAATTTAACCTCGTGACCCGCTCACCCGCGCGAAGTCAATTACCACCCGTCTACAATAAATGTCTCCCAATTTGGTCGCAATTTGTTTTATTGCGCAATTTGCACTAAATTTGGTTAAATGATTTTCGGAAAAAAAATTAACATTGTTGTCACAAAGCACATCATGTCATATTTTAAAGCTAACATAACACTTAATTCGATTTCGGCCAAAATCGACTAGACTTGGAGACCTCACAACACTCTTCCAGGCTCCCTAACTA
>Ga0209671_1006975_pt1 | contig 11663 bp, 4 predicted proteins | sample WorMetHERISLAND2_2_FD_187401 | JGI IMG/M metagenome (GOLD analysis project Ga0209671, IMG submission 187401) | Marine gutless worms symbiont microbial communities from Max Planck institute for Marine Microbiology, Germany - Olavius geniculatus... | ecosystem: Host-associated > Annelida >...
ATTCAAATACTTAGTATTAGTCATTACTAAACTAACTTTAACCTGAGCTAATATTGTTGAGAAATAAAGTCTTGAAAATGTTAAAATGACAGCAAGGCAAAACAAAATCATTTTATGACTTTTGACTACGTTACGCAAATTATGATCATATGCAAAAGACGAGTGGGCTAAAATGGCACAATTTTTATACGCCAATAACTTTATCAAATATTAACCTATTTTCAAAACTTTTTTTCCTGAAAATCAAAAAAATTGTAATAACACTGTTACTAAAGATCCCACCACATTTCATGTGTGTCGTTACACTACCTTGTAAAATGTCAGACATTGCACTCAAGCCGGCGACGACACAAACCAATGCGTTATCAACGTTGATGTGTGGCCTCCAAACAGCCCGGACTTAAATCCGGTCGATTGTGCTGTTTTGGGGGAGGGCTTTTAACAGATGGTCTATCAACGTCGACAATTCATCGCAATCAACCAGATGAAGGAGGCGATCGTCACTGAGTGGGGCAAACTGTCGCAGTGTTTGGTTGATCGCGCTATTCGTCAGTGGCGTCGTCGGCTCGAGTGCGTCGTCCAGCAGCAAGGCGGACACATTGAAATTTGATGAAAAAACTGCGAGACGTAGACTAGCAGTTACTGTGGACAATAACTAAGACAATGAACAGATTGTTTCCTGTTGTTAATTTCTTACAGTGTGTTGTTACAGATATCGTCTTGTTTTGATTGTTGTTTCTAAGACACTGTTATTTTACTAGGTAGTGTAGCGACACACTTGAGGTGTGGTGGTATTGTAAGTAACAGTGTTACTACATTTTTTTTAATCAGGACAGTAAAAATTTTTTAAAAAATTGGTTAATATTAGATAAAGGTATTGGCTATAAAATTGTACCAATTTTGGCCCACTCTGTACGCCACGTAGGCCTAAATAAACTGCTCACAGTTTAGTGCTAATATTGTAGCAATAGGTCTACATGTACGTTAGGCTACTGTATAGACAAGACATGATGTCCGACTTACCGTCAACTTGACACACGTTAGCTTCTCGCAAGGTTATGCACAGTCATTATGTCCTAGATCCTTTATAGACCTATCTGCGGTCTTTAGTTATGAGCAATGCTCGCACGACTATGACATGACAATTTATGGCAGTCTATTCATGTGAACATTAACTGTTAAAGCTAGATAATAACATGCTCCAGTGATTTTATTTATGCATATATTTATTATGATAATTTAGTGAGGAGTTGTGCTAATTTCGGCAACATGACGTCATGCCACCCAGGGAGGCAAGGAAGATTATTTTTAACCCTCGCCTGTGATGACGGCCGGTTCGTCAATGTAGCCTATGCTATAGAACTTCTGGCAGAAGCGCGCATTTTTTGCATTGAGCACGTCTGCACAGAACATTTTATTTGACATTTTATGATCATCGTATTCATTGTATTGCATTGTATGTATCGTCGCAATCCAGCCTTTCCACTGCAACACAAATAAACGTTTATTTCGTTTCATTTCTGCATAACTGCATGTAACTATAAAAAATAGAAATATTATTAGATTGTGACCAATCTATTGTACTCCTCGCGCGCATTATTTTCTCCTTTATTCTTTTAAGTGCTTTTCGATCCTTTTAACTTGTATTAGAGACTCGGCGTCAATTTGCGATCGGACTAATATTATACTGGCGTCAAAGTCGTTATTGGAAATTGTATCTCCGTCTATTTGGTACCGTTATAAAATATGACGCCTCAAAGATAATGGGGTCACAACCTTGACTTTTTCGGGTTACGTGACGTCATCGATCACGTGACCTTTCGACTCGCGGTGGTCGACTTCTTATGGGTGGTCCATAGTGACTAATGCGTCTATCTAGCACCGTTATGGAGATATGGCCGTCTGAAGTTCTTCCATGAAGGCTTTTTCAGGAACAGGTCGGTCGTCGGTCGGTCGGTTCTCAATATTACACTAATCTCGTATACTCCTCTTCGCTACGTTCGGAACGTAGCGCGCGAGGAGTAAACTAGACGCTTACATTGTAGGCCTATTTTTTAATAGTTCAGTTAAATATTCTCTGTTTTTAGTTTCTACATATTATGACACAGCCATCGAGCGCATGAGAGATTATTTTGTAGTTAATAATGATAGTGCGCCATGCTATATATCAATGATGCCGTAGTAGCTACAGTCCGACCGCAGCCGGTGTTCCAGTGACGACGGAGTCACGCGGCTTGACAAGAACTGACGGCAGGCGTCCGGACGGACTTACTCTGACTCCTTGGCAAGCCGGTGGAATGTCATGGTAGTCAGCACACTGGCAAACTCGTACGTCCACCTGACATCGCAGTCTGCTGGTGGAGCGGCCGAGGTTGCGGCGAGCAGCCCCAACCCGAAGAATAATTGGGAAAAAATGTAAGAAAGGGAAAAATGACGCAAAATGTAGCGTATTGCGCGCCCCCAAAATTTTTACCCATATTATCATTTCTGTCTCCGGTAAGATCTATTTTGCGGCATAATACGACGATCCATGTGATAAATAAGCTGCAGTTGATTTGATATTTTCGTGGGTTTGTGTGTTAGGCGCCGGCAAACTGTCACGTGTACTTGGACTTCGTCGACTACTTCGGCATCACCGGCCATTCCGATGTATGCAAGGACTTCGTCGAGGTCCGATATAATACCAGTCTTGCGCTTACCGGTGCCAGGTACATCGACTTATTACACTACATTACTACTAGTACTACTAGTACTTCATCGGTATAACTAGTCATTCATTGTAAGGATTTCATTGAGCAGCTAATTATGTTATTGCTGTCAGCGTAGAGTTTACGAGTCAGTAATGACTCACACCAATATAGTTGGACCGCAGTAGCATTTAGCCAGAATGTATAGGACGGTTAGGACCATACCATAATTTTGAGTCATAAATATCAGAATTCGTGCACATCAAATACTTGAATGCATATATTTCTGTGTTAGCCAGTATTTTAACCAATCGTCCGTAAGTAACGGTCGAACTATTGGTATGATTGTTGTCCGTTTGTCTGTCCGTTCGTCCGTCTGTCTTTTAGTCGTCGTCGTCGTCGGCTGTAACAGATGTATTGTGGCTAAGCGTTAAATTGTAGGGAAAAAAATTTTACCCGAATAATTAGCCATGTGCCTTATATTTAAGCATGCAAAATTTCGGCGATTTCTTGCAAGGAGAACACTTTTGAATTTGCGGTTAAATGAGGGGGAGGAAATTCGATGGAAAACTGGCCATATCTCGGAAACGGTGAGAGATAGGGACTAGGTTGCTATTAATCACTAGAAAGTGGCATACTGGCTTTCAAATTACATGAAAATCATTGGTCTTAGATGACCTTACAAGTCAGTACTGCAACAGGAACTGTATAGGCTGTAGCGCGTCTTCTCTTATAGCAAATGTTTTTTTTTGTTGTGAGAAAAAAATGTTCGAAACCTGCGTCCGATATTTTCGTTGGTTATTCACGACTGCAGCTATTTATATCGCCTGGCGAAATGACCACGTACGACGTCTGTTATACTAGCAGTGCTTAGCTTTCGAGAGTGGCGTTCCGTTAACACAGCGAGCACGGAACTATGTCACCTCTGAGAAATTGCTTTCTCTCCGTAATTGAAAGTCGGATTCTGGGTTTCAGACGTAGGCGGTACGGTTGGCTTTTCTTTGAGACAGCTGGGCTTCTTGTTCTTATTTTGCTTTGTACACCCGTGTTATTTGGTATTTTTGCACTTATATGGTGGTTGATGAATAGAGTAGCCTAAATAAATAAAGATCAAAGGTTAAAATGACACAAATTTACCGGCGTGGCCATTCTAGTCTCAGAAGTTTCGCAAAACTAACAGTGCTACTACTTCAACCGTATCTTCGTTGTGCAGGTTTTGTCTGACAGATCCACCGACGCAGACTCTGCGTTCAGACGGCACTGAGATGCTCGTGTTGTTTCGGTCGTACTCTCACAGTCTCACTTGTGACGACGACCAGTTCCCGTGGAAGTGCCATCGCTTCAACATCGGCTTCAAGGCTAAATTCTACACCAGTAAATTTTGCGCTTATCATAATTTTTGCACTGCTCACTTAAACGAACTCTAACTTTAACCATAATGCTGTCTTTGATTTTCCGAACTGAAATGGGCACACCTGTGGTACTTCGGTACAAATTTTAGATTTTTTGCGTTTTTTTGGTTTTCAGTGGCTTTATATTGTTAAAGATGAAATTTGTCGAAGCAGGTTAGCTTCCCAAAAACCTAGCCGCAGTTTTCGACCTTGGAATTCGATTTTTTTACTGTCCGCGGTAGCGACGACAGTATTGTTTTCAGCACCGTCGCTAAATTTTTGCCTCTTTGTTTCTCTGTTACCACGATAACTTGTGGAAACCGCTGCACTTAGCTTAATGAAATTTTGCACGGATATGCATCTCGACAACCGCAGAAGTCTGTTGAAGTTCAAGGTCACAGGTTTAGATTTTTCAATACTTTGCCATTGCGAGATAGGACCCTGTTGCTAATAGCTGCTGCTAGGCACACCTAACTAGGCAGATAGCTACGAGGCCGACGTTGGCGTCATTGCTATAAATATCGCACATGCCACTGCGGCTACCGTGGACAGATTTAGCCTTGTACAAGGCTTGACAGTCTGGTTGGTTCTTCGGCCTTACACTCTATCTATAGTTTCCCCTGCAATGCTTTGCGCGGCTTAGATAAACCACCGCGTGTCTCTACATGTATTGTGTTGACGCGGTGGTAGAATCGTGCGGAGGTTGCGGCAATGAGGTGCCGTCTCCGAAGGCTGGTACTCAACCCGCCTGTCTGCGCCGCTCACCCTACCACTGCCCGCAGACCTGGACAGAGAAAGTCAACATCGCCTGTCCGGCATGGTGGAAAGCCGACAGCTGCGGAACCAGGTAGGCCGAAAAATTCTTGTGCTTTCAGTTCTTGGAAAAAAAATCTGCGTGTCTAAATTTTTTATGGGACCCCGCAAAAATATTACTGCAGTTTCTAGTTTGCTTTCAAAGTTTTGTTGAAAAAACTGTTTGCGTCTACTCTGTAAAGCTGTGGTAGAGCCTATTTTCACTTTCGCGGTGACTATTCGTCCGGCAGTTGTAAAAATAGCCTGTAGGCTATTTTTACAAGTTAAACAATAGCAGAAATAAAAGGGCCCAGGTAATAGAAGTATCAGAAGCAGTACATACTAATTTACTAAACTAGCATGTTATAAATAACTTGATTAGGTAATTATAGACTAGCCTAATCATCAGGTGATAAGATCAGTAATGCTGACTCGTTTTATAAAAAAAATCACGGATTGAAACGGTAACCGTATTCGATGAAAAAAGCGATCGACTTTTAAAAAGCAAGACACGTCGATGAACTGAGACGAAGGATTTTTAGGAGTTTAGCTTTAAGCTTTAGTTGAAATATAATGTTTTCATTAAAATAATTTGTTGGCGTCATATCGTTTCTGCTTATCGGAATAGTCAGTAATTGACTGTGTTGTTACATAAATCTGTGAAAAGCTGAGTTTTGTTGTGTTTTGTGCGGCGAATTATACAGAACGGTGAATAAAATTCGTTATGAAACGTGCTATCGTGATCAACCGTTCTGCTGTAAGCCGTACCGCCTGCAAGCCGGGCAGTGCGTCGCCACTGGTAAGTATAGTGTCTGGAATTTCGTGCCGTATAGCTTTTCACAGAAACCTGTGAAACTGTGAAGCTGTGAAACGTTACCTGCCATATGGGTTTACTCAGTTACCTGCCACCCGACGCAAGTGAATGCGCTCAACCTAAACCAAGCAAGACTACAGGATTTATATTCCCACACCCGGAAGAACGGAGGGCTGAGTTGGCCTGGATGATTGGTCTACGATGGTTTACCTGTCCACAAATTTAAGAGTCACCCATCCAAGGGACCGGCGTTGAGCAACTATATTGATCGAGACCATTTAAAACGCTATCCAAATTATTCTTTCAGGAAGTCACCCACAACGTATTACTTGCTGTTTGATTTCTGCAGTGTAGCAGTAGAAACGACAGCGTCATGGCGTCATGGCGTCATGACGTTATTAAAAACAAAAAGTAGGCAAAAGACAGGAAGTTGCTGTTTTCCGAGAGACAGCAGTAAATTTTTGACAAAAAACATGGCTGCTTAAAATTTAATTTTTTTTCTTCGATTTTTTTAAAATGGGGAATTTTATCTTCGAATTTTGTATTTTTGAAAGAAAATTTTTCAACAAAATTTTTCTGACTAAAATTTCGGGGAGGAGAAAAGCAATCACCCCTTCCCCTGCTTTTCGTGCCACGATGCCATTGAGTAGAAGTTCGAACTAATAGCCGCAGGTGGGGGGAATGTGTCGTCGTTTCAGTGAACTTGCGGACAGACGCTGACAACGCGATCGTCGTCAGAAAGCTGCAGTCGAAGGCGTCATCTAGTGGCGGCGGTGGTCGCGTGTTGCTGCCGCTGAGACGAGGGCTGAAGCGCCTGCCGCCGGTTTCTAAGCAGATCTCACGACAACTGCCCCCTAGACCATTGAGGTTATATTATTATTGGTATTAGATATCGTTGCACGCAGACCTCCTCTACACAGGTCAGTAACTGCTCAGTTAAACCACATTCAGCTTTCACTGGTACCGTTTTCACAACTTTTGGCTGCTGTCGTACTAAATGCTATCTGAATGTGGTTTAAGTACGATACCGCATGTTTGGAGTGGTATAATCCTGTACCACTCAGCACAGTTAGCAGTTTGATATCTAGTACAAACGTATCGACAATGTGCGCCAATGGCAGAAACACCTATCTGTTCACGGGGGGCGCAAATTTTGTGGTTGCGAATCGCTGAAAACGTTGCGAAAATAAGATCTAGGATCTGAGCTTTGAGGAGACAGAACAGCGTTAAGATTTTAATAAGTTATGTAGATTTATTGTTAAGATTTTGTTTGTTATTTTACGTTATAGTCAAGTTTGTTTCTCGGTGTATGTATTCTGTATAATTGTTAGGCTATTTTATGCTGAACAAGAAATACGTTTTGTGGAACGAGGTATCTGTCCCATTGCCACGCTATATAGCCTAGCAGCTGCGTTTCAGCGTTTAACGCTCTTGTGAGCCTGCAGCCAATTTTGTCTTTGAAGTAAGTAAGTAAGTAAGTAAGTAAATTTAATTTATAAAGCGCACAATGTCCGCGAGAAACTCACTGAATCTGAGGCGCTGAGGTAAAATAAAAACGGTTGGTTGCCATGACAACAGGGGTCTTCAGGGGAAAATTTAAATGACACCGTCGGATAGCCCAGACCCGAAAATATGGGGGCAGGTGCAAACAGCGCGCAATTTTTACGGAGACCGAGTTATACCGCTTTGAAATCTCCATTGGCTGTAATGCAAAATTTTGCAAATTTTGAATGGTTGCTATGACAACAGGGGTCGATAGGGAGTAAATTTAAATAACACCCTTAGATTTCCCGATCCCGAAAATAGAGGGCTAGGTAAACACATCGCGCAATTATCTTTTACGAGGACCGAGTTATACCATTTTCAAGTCTCCATGGGCCGCAATGCAGATTTTTTTAAAAATTGGGGTAAAATAGGGGAAAAGTTATCAGACTTTTATCCCAAACAAATTCGATCTTACTTTTCGGTCCCCGAATCACTATGCAAAATTTCATCAAAATTGAATCAAAATTGCGGCCGTATGAGTGTTTACAGACAGACTGACTGTGTGATATGAGTTATTTTATAATCTGTCCCATGCCATGCTTTAAAGACAGGTGAATGTAATTCTATAGTGTAAATGTGTGTACAGTAATCGAGCGGTTGTCAAGGGTGCAGCGCGGCTACCCCAGCAGTACCTGTGGACGCAGTGGTCCGCCTGGAGCAACTGTTCTCGCTCGTGTGGCGGCGGAGTTTCCGTCAGAACACGGCGATGCTTCGTCCGAGGAACGTGCGGGTAATTTACAGTCTTTCGTTACTAGTCAGAGCCATGCGCTGCTGGATTAAGTAAACGCGTACCGCGGCTCCAGACAGTGCTGGAACACGCTTAGACCACACACAGACCGCATAAACTACACCGTCGTTTGTTGTATGACGTACGACTGCAGCAGAAAGTTGTGAAAACAGTACCAGTGTAAGGTGAGTGTGGTTTCGTTACAATTTACAATTAGGGTAGTGGTCTGTCATTGTTGCTTATCGTGCTTTAGTTTTTCGCCTGTTTGTTTCTCTGGTAGCCTATACGAACGGAACTCTTAGCTCTGACACTAGAAACGCAGCAAAACCGAAAATGGTGTAAAAGTATCCGAGGGCAAGCGTAACCGCTGCGCGCCAATTTTCAGTTCAAAACGTCGAAGATCAAGCGGACGGCCGAACAACTTGTTGGGACCGGGTCAGCATCATCTTCTAGTTAACATTGGATTGTTTATTAATTTAGTTGCAGAATTTAAGGTGAAATTTGTTTAAGTATCGTTTATGATTTTGTGAATATGTAATTTTTTTGTTGCATTTGTACAGTAATAACAACATTCAGGTAGACAGGAAGCCCTGTGCGACTCTGGCTTGCTTTGACAAGTGTCCCGTTCAAAAACACATTCTCTGCGACTTGTGGGCTACGTGCGTCAAGTGAGTAGCGACCTCTGCCGAATCAGATTGAAACACATAAATAATGTTTATGGTAATTAATGCTAAAAAAACTACACCAAGTTCGTATAAACTATGTAAAGTGATACGGCGTTTAGACATATAAAACTGCAAAGGTTACTTTTTTTCATCGCAAAATTCAAACTTCACCCTTACAGACAGTGTATAACGGTGATGATTGACATCGCGCGGTGTCTTGCGATAGCTCGGCTTTGTTGTGAACATAGATATTTGCTCATTCACTGTTTCGAAACTGATTAGCCTTGATCATCGCATTGAAAGTGCAGTCGCGTTGAACTCGTATTTGAACGGGGCGCTGAATTTGCAAAGAATGGAATTTGCAAGGAAATCAACAATTGGAATTTGCAGGAAACCAAATTTACCAAAAAAGAAATTTGCAAGGAACGGAATTAGCAAGGAACGGGAGAGGGTGGGTGGAATTTGCAAGAAATGGACTTTACAAAAAATGCGTATGCCTATAGCCTAAACGGACTATGTTTGTCTATCACAGTTGCGTAGAAAGTGTAGCGACGGTATTGAAATAAGGTGGACAAAACTATAGTCATTTAGGTCAAGTTTCTTTTTGATGTCGCGTGCCAAAAATTATCAAAATTAACCAATGTTTTACGAAATTTAAAAAAAAAATGGCGCGTATTTTTTTTGAGACGCGGTGTATATCATCTGAGTGTGATTGTATTGTTTTAACATTTGAGATTAAGTGTACTTGACGATTTAAACATTATAAATTAGCTGAAGATGTCCACATAAAGATGTGTAACTTTTACTTGTAAGATGGTTTCCTTGCAAGATCCGTACCTTGCAAATTTTATTCCTTGCAAATTCCGTTTCTTGCAAATTTTATTTCTTGCAATTTTCTTTCTTTGCAGATTTAATTTTATTTTTCCTTGCATTTTCTGTTCTTTGCAAATTCCACACTTCGCCAAAATCGACTATTTTTCTTTCATTTTTTCTTGCAAATTCCATTTGTTGCAAGGTGAGGCGATCTATTTAACCAGTTGTATAGATGTTGTCGATACGTTACGTTAACTTCTGTCATGTGCACGGTGTGAAAAGTGGAAAAATAAACGTTTTTACTTTATTTCAAGTCACGCTGTAAGCTTAGATTCTAGGTTATGAATACTGATTGGGTTAAGATGTTTGGTCCTGTCGTACGTGTTATCTGTCGTATGTCAGGACGGTGATGGAGAAATGCAACGCACGCTGTTACGACGGCTACACGCTCGATCAGAACAGATGTGTCTTAAACACCGTCGTCTGATCATCATCGTCAACTCAGCCTTCTACCCTCAGCGGGCTGGAAGTGATGTGAGCAGTGGCCGGCGATTATAATCTGTTGCATTAAGACACTTGCGTCTTATGCACGGTCGTGTGAACACCATCGTTCGCCATCTTGCTGCGATGACGACTAGTCGACTGCTCACGGATGGATGGCCAGGCCGAGTTACAGTCACGTGACCACGACTAGACCACGTGATGCCAGAGAGAAAACGCTGCGTGCCATTCTCGCGCTCCCGCTCTTCAGCGCTGCCAGTATAATGATACCAAAAATGTTTTCGATTGTGACTAATCTAGGTCTATTGTTAATAAATACTCTTCAGTTCCTCTAAAGCTGCTACATGTATGTCATTCTTGTCCTTGCAAAATTAGATCCAAACACAAAGTAGATCAGACAGTTGGTTGCAGTGGTTGGAATTCTGAAATTTGAATTAATTTGTTCCAGAAGTTGGCATTTGGTTTCACCGCCGTTCGATCCGCCGACCATGGAAGTCCTACCCTAGAACAAAACATTAAGTGAATCGGATGATCTGTTGCTGAAATAGGGCCGTTTAAAATTTTCCGAGATCAGTCGATCGGTCAGTCCTCGATATTCATTATACTGATGTCACAGTCTACTTCAGGAACACAGCGCTTGACGATAAAAACGATTTTCAGAACGAAACAGCGATCAGCATTATAAAAAGCAAGAATCAGCAATGCATTTAGTCAACTTGTGTTGTAAAACGCGTCACGTTTTTTCTTCAGAATTTACAAACATTAAAAAATGCGATAATGAGCGTTTTCCAATATTTCTGCTTTTTCCTTTCCAAACATTTTGTTACATCTCTTGTTAAATGCAACCCCGCTTTGATAGAGATCGTAGCATGTGAATTAGGCCTATTATTTACTTGCACATTACAAGTGCAACAACGAGTGCAACATGCAACATTACATTAACCAGATTACATGTCCGTAACCGACTACTCTATGATTTGTTCGGTATCCAAGTAAAATGAGGCAATTGCGTAAACCTACGAGTAATTATTGCGATGTAGACATAACTTCAATCACAACACGACTACGACTTTGTATTCAAGATGAATGTAAATTGAATTGTAGCGTAAAATATTGTTCACTTTTCTTTTTGGTGGATAAATCCGATTCAGCGTTTCTGGTTAGTTTTGCTTTTCAAAATTTTCAAACGTTACATGACAGATTCAGATGCGTTTTTTTATCTAGAGATGGTGCATGTATAGTACAAACTTGTGTTTTAGTATATACCCCAGTCATAGTGCACAGTATCTTGTACATAAGGCACATTGTCAATAAATGTTGTATGTAAATTTGCCTTACTGACAGTACATGTGCATCATTTAGCTTTTCCGAAAAAATAACATAACATCAGAATTTTTCCTAAATTTTTCCAGAATAATTTGTGAAAATATCGGAAAAGTTACTATAGGCCTAATTATACTGATGACAAAGACCCAACAGATCATAACAGAATGACACGCAGTATAAGAATTTCTCGACTACTCATTTCTAACACATGTAATGCGTGATTGCAGTGAACAAATTTCGTATTACAAACAAATTGACCATTATAACGATTACTACCCAGTTAACCACACACATCGGCCCACTGACGGGCCAACGGTGGTATTTATTGGCGCATAGTGGTTATTGGCAGCATGTGCGGCGCCGTCATAGGCCCCTTGAATATTGTGAATAAACATCCACACA
>Ga0209671_1006977_pt1 | contig 11662 bp, 8 predicted proteins | sample WorMetHERISLAND2_2_FD_187401 | JGI IMG/M metagenome (GOLD analysis project Ga0209671, IMG submission 187401) | Marine gutless worms symbiont microbial communities from Max Planck institute for Marine Microbiology, Germany - Olavius geniculatus... | ecosystem: Host-associated > Annelida >...
GGTGCAAATACTGGTGTCAAAGTTTTATGTAAACAAAACTGTTTGCATCTAGTGCAGGATTTTTTTACTTTAGTTTTCTTAGGTTTTCTTAGCTGTTTTATGAGCTGTTGTTTAATATCACCCAAAATTTCATACAATAAAAATGTGAACAATATTTTCCCTGCACTTTTGCCTGACTGCAGTTGGAAGCTTAGGGATTTTTTAGGCCTGATTTGTCATCTGTGTTTGTTTCAGAACTGTTGGCATGTTTGTTGCCAGTTGCACTCATCACTGATGGTTTAAGGAACCCGGAAATAAACATTTAAGACAAATGTTGAATTGCAAAATTATATTTTATATTTGTGATTGATATTAGAAGGCATTGTCATGCCACCTGTGCCTCAACTTCAATAACTGAAAACGTTACTGTTTGTGTCACACTGATTACTTACTATTGGGACGGTTATTTTAATATTAGTATTACTGCCGTAAAACCACAGACTCTGTTGTGTACGTGGTTGGCAGTTGACAAATCAGTTTTATTTTGTGCCTCGCCCGTCGTTTCGCCAGTGTTCTGTTTTCTTATCATCTGTCCATGCGTGAATCCATACAAGGGCAAAGCAGTTCAAATCATAACCAGATATGCTGATTACCATTTCGCAGGTTTCTTTGCATGATAAGTCGGTTTTATGGATCGCATTTTATCCAAACGTTTGTTGCCAGGGCATCTATGTTACGATGTGAGAAGGTCAAAGGTCATGACAAGTTGCTTTGGTGCTGTGTGTCCAATTCTAAGCGAATTTAGTCGTGAAGTTAAACGTTGCATGATCAGCTGCAGAGACTGAGTGCTGGGTCTGTGTGTCGACGAATGATGTTTGTGGGGGCAGCTCAATAATCCGAAGGTTCGATAGTCCAAAGACATTGGCTCAATCTGAACATTATCTCTCAACTAAGTGTGAGCCCCTTGTCCTCCAATAGACAGCATTATGAGATTGATGACTGTCTGGAGGATAACAGCGAAGATTATCAGAACTGCCATTTTCAATACATGTGCAGTGCACAATTATAATCGGCAGTTCATACAATTTTGGGTTTCTGTAATGTTTTTGTGTTTTGTGCCTGCAAAGGCCGTCCCTGAAATGACCTATACTGTGTCGCGTGGGACGTTAAACCCTACTCACTCACTCACTCACAACTAAGTGTAAGGTTAGGGTAGGGTAGGGTTGGGGTTAGGGTTAGGGTTATGATTAGGATGAGGGTTAGGGTTAGTGAAAATGCATGTTGCAGTATACATCTTTGGACTATCGAAACTTCGGATTATATACACATAATTATTTTATGCGGAAGAATGAATTGTAGTTGATGGCTATGCTGCAGAGCAAGCAGGTTCACTCAACCATCTGTTGTATTCGACGTCGTACATGGTCTTAAACATTGTTTATTGTTGCTCTCTCACCACGAACATACCACTGCCACTAGGTCTGTCCATCTGTCTGTCCTTCCATCACATTAGTGGTAGCTCAGAGCAAAGTCACAGTTTTGTAACTCGCTACTTGAAGGTCAGAAGGTTACTTAATGTTGGGAGTTCTCACTTCTCAGTAAAGATTGACTGCTGCACAGTTTGCTTTGAAGCAAACTGCTGGAAATATTACTGGTAGGTGCCAAGAACTGGAAGTTTGGAAGGTCAATATGATGACGCGAATGAATTTCGTGGATTGCACTGTGAGTCTGTGATGTGTTAGCCTGGCACACGGTGACTATAGTTAGCAGTCCAGTGATTAAAGTTGAAGCTGAGGAGACTGCCTTCTACTACTACCCACATGCTGGTCATTGTGTAGCATTGAATACAGGTTGACGTCATTATCATTTATCGTTGTTATGTGCGTTGATTTCATTTACATTTATCACCCATCAGCTGCTCGTTGTCTGGTGACTGTATACTGTGTGTTGTGATGTTGGTGATGGTGCATTTCCTCATGCCAGTGACGTGCTCTTGCTCTAATCTCGTGTTGTTAACGTTGATGATTATTGAATGTGGATGACGAACATCAACCTGGTGAGAAGTGTTTAGCTGCAGCTTGCGCTGGCTTTATTAATATTAATCATTTCTGTCGCATATTAATTCGCTCGTTGTTGATTCCGAAATGACCTATACTGTGTCGGGTGGGACGTTAAACCCTACTCACTCAATGTTTGGCATGCAAGATCAAGAAGAAATTTGACGTAAACCACTATAGTTTTTGTCCACCTCACCCAAATAATATGAATACTGTTGCTACACTACCTTGTAAAATGCAGAAGTCATAGTTTGGCCGTGTACATATACGTAACTCACTGTATTACCGTACGTCATATCACCTCCAGATTGGGCTGGCATCCCACAAGTAGTTATGAGTGCACAATACACTGTGAATCATAAAAACCATGCCATTTTATTTTGCAGTTACTGTTGATGAATTATTAGGCGGAATTGTTCTTGCAGCAGGTGATTCTGCCTAATCCCACGCATTTCTCTGTTGCGTGGTCTGTCTGTCGTCTGTCACATTCTTGCACCCAGTTTTTAAACTCTTGACAGATTTAGATGCTACTTGGCAGGTATACACCTTGGTCTAGGTCATACACTCATTCTTGCTGTTGAGTAATGAAATACTGTGACGATTGACTTGAAAATCAGTTAGTCAGGCCGCGATTTTCAAAGTGGCCTAAGTAATAAACTACTGCTAGGTCCACTGTTAGTGGAGTGCAGTCCAGTGAATAATCATAACAAGAAGCACAGCTGTCGCTAAGTTGGCTAACTTTACCACCTATATCCGAAGGCTAGCGTCCGACTTCGATCTAGTCGTATAGTGAGAAAGTGATTTTCCAGAGTGATTACAGTCCCACACACACTATGGTGAGGCTGCTATATTGAACGTTACGATCAACGCTAGGATACGATACCATAATTCGGAGCACTCGTTAAGGATGCAACATTGAATTCAAAATTGCGGCCAAACCGTTTCAGACAAAGATATGGTTACTATTGATAGCCTATAGTTAGTCATCACTCGTCATCGCCCTACCAACAGTACCATCGCCGACCCTCTACTACGCACTGTTTAGCTACAATACATGTGTTATAGACAGATGACATACTGTACCAAAGGCTCGACCTAACTGTCGGCCAACAAAGACAGTTTTAACTTTTTACACTAAACAGTTAATGTGATAACATGTTGGCAGCAACGTAGGCTACAACAATTAGCTATGCAGGGCCAAAATTATAATTCGAGTCTAGTCGTATTCGAGTACTTCGCACATCCCTAATGAAATTTATAAATCATCGTCCCAGGGTAAACAAACGCTGATTGTAAAGAGATGGATTAGGAAAACAAGAAGTGGATTAATGGTGTTGTAAATTTGTTAGCCGTTAGCACTTGTAGTGCGAAAGGTAAAGGTATTCGAAAGGGATCTGCCTGAAAACCGCAGGACACCGCAGTGAAAAAAATGGCACAGGATATTTATGTGGCAGCCGTATGGTTGTCAGTAGTGATGACTCGATATCAGGATTTCAGTTTCGCAATATCGATATCGATATTTTTAAAATGATAAGTATGTAAATCTTGTGCAAGCACAGGAACAAGACATGAACATTGAGCAAGGCAGTATGTTTTACATAGGTAGGTACAAGATGTGTCAGTGAACTTAATTAACTAAAGACTGTTGTAAGAGTCATTAAATTACGACACTATGTTCTCAGTTTGCTTTGTCATTTTCTCTGTTTCATGTTGTTATTTTGGTAATGCGGTAATAAAAATATAAACGCTTGACATAAAATATCGCGATATGTCAGTAATATCGTGATGTGTAAAAGATATCGCAGTATATCGAAAAATTATATATTTTTTGACGATACGATACGATATATCGATGTTGAAAACGTATTGAGTTATCACTAGTTGTCAGTAAGGCAATTTATCTGACAGCTGTCTTTTACGGCCTTAGCCATTATGTACAAGCACCCAAGGGCAGCCAACCAGTGGACGATTTCAACTCTAGCAGATAGGATATCACCGTCAAACGTCAGTCAGCTAGTTGAATGCTTGCCTGCTGTACACTCAAATTCATGGCCAATGTTACAGCCTTAATGTGGTTGTCAGGGATGTGGTCTTGGTCGAGACGTCTCGGTCTCGAGATGTACTAACGTCTCATCTAGGTCTCGTCTCGGACAAAATCCTCATTGTCTCGGTCTCGGAGCAGTATGTCTCAGTCTCGGCCCAATAGGTCTCGTCTCGGGTCATGTGCCATTGCGTCTTGTCGAGAAGTTTTGTGCAGGCACGCACCATGCATACTATAGCTGCAGTTAGAGCAATACTAACCATCATGACATTTTGTGGCTTAGACATATTTGTTTCCAGTGTTTTTACTCTTTCATTTATTCATTTATCATAAAGCAGAATTATGTCATGCCAGTCTTTTTTCGTCATAAAATAACCTAGTCACAATGAAGATAAAGTGTATGAAGTCCGAATGAATACTATCAGCCAAATGAAGCTGTAGTTTGATTCTGTTCGTACATCAACACATCTTCCTGTACGCAACATAGTCTTCTGATCGCATATAGGCATGGATGTGCTGCCTGTCACAATAAGCCCTAGTGACGAGCTTTTAATGCGTGATAACAGAACACTTAGCGCATCTTAGCCATAGCCTGGGCGTTTGTCTGTCTGTCTGTTCATCTGTCTATCTGTTTGTCCATCACACTGCTGTATTGTGTCAAAACAGTGCAAGCTAGGATCACAAAATCTTCACCCTGGGCTGCCCAGAGGACTCTGGTTTTTCGTGACAAAATTTCGTGCCCCTGGGTGTTGGGGTTCCCCTCGAACAAGGGCATCAAAAAGGGGTAGCCCCCTAAAAAGATGTTATTTTGTCGTTATTGGCATGTTTACTGTGAAAACAGTTGCAGATAGGTGCAGACATGCTGCCTATCATAGCAAGCACTGGTGACAGACTTTTTAGATTTATGAACATCGATGACCTTGAACGACTCTGAACCCACCAAAAAGGGAAAGGGTTTTTAGTGAATTTTTCGCAATTTTTGGATGCAGCGCACATTTTAACACTGAATTGCGACGAAATGGCTAGAGATAGACCAAGACGACCTGTGTATGAAATTTTCAGCATTAAACGTAGATTTCAGCAGTCCAAGTCTTAGGTTCAAGGAGGCTGGTGCAGGCGGACGTCAAAGACGCTACCCTTCTAAGAAGTGGTTATTTTACTGCTATTAACTCATATAGCATGAAAACGGTTGCAGATAGGCACAGGCGTGCTGCTTATCATAACAAGCAATAGTGACAAGCTTTTTATTGGTGTCAATGTCGAGGACTTTGAATGACCTTGAACCTCCAAAATAGGGGTTTTTAGTGAATTTTTTGGGCGATTTCCGGCTGTGTCAGACATCTTAAGAGCACTTGAATTGCACCGAAATGGATAACAGATAACAATTTTCAGTTGTTTCAACCCACCCCCCAAAAGCCTTACAAAATGGATACAATCTTCGTTTCTTGTTCCACTAATAATGAAATATTTCATTATGGTTAAGTTTTTGAAACATGCAAAGTTATTAATTTGCAAATTTGTGTTCGCGCGATATGACGCTATGTGTGTGTTTCAATGCAAATGTGTCAATTAATTTATGTTACCGATGCCTAATTGGTCAACACTTGGTAAAACAAGAAATTTGGGCTAATGTTCATGAGATGCATGAAAGCCTATGGCACTTTCTATTCGCAAATTGCCCTGGTCTATCTCCAGTCATATCGTCACAATTCAATCTTTAAGTGCGTGGCGCAGACAAAGATTGCGACAATAAAACCCATTATTTTTGGAGTTCAGGGTCTTTCAAAGTCATCGCAGTTGATACAACTAACAAGTAATTTGAGCAAAGCTCATGTGATGCACGATAGCAGCAGTCCTGCCACCTTAGCAAACAGTGTACAGCAATGAGATATTAATGCGTATTGAAAGAATACTTAAATTTGAACCCTCCGTATAGAAGACTCCTTGAATTTAAGAGATCAAAACTTAAATTCTTGAGAATGTATATTCTGGGTTGTCCAGGTCCATCTCCAGCCATTTCGGTGCGGATATAGGCTTAAATAAAGGTATCTTTTTGAAACAATTCATGCAAAATAATAACTTTTAGAGAGCGAAAGTTTCGTGATAATTTCACACTTTTGGGAACGAAAATTCCACGGGACAAAAATTTCAGGGAACAAAAGTTCTTGGGTATGAAAATTTTAGTTACCGTTCACTCCAAGTGTTGCCTGGCTTTTTATGCAGGCATGAACAAGTAATGTGTGTAGAATTTTGTGTTATAATTCCAAGCAGCTACTCAGAAAATGGCATACGACTTTGGAGATACGTTGGCGTGTGCTCTGGCAAACTTTGGTCATTCCCTATAACACCATGGTTCCTACGGTCAGGGGAAGTCAGGTAAAGTCAGGGAAAATCAAAGTACCAGGGTGCAAAAGTTAACAGAGATGCAGAAAAGATTTTGAACTGTTTTAAGCAGACTGCATACAATAGTTCAAAATTTTTTTCAGCTCGCTTTGCTCGCAGATTTTTAGTATATCCAGTGTTAAATTTGTTCCATCGCCTTTGTTTCTAGTGCGATTGCAAACGATTGAATGCCAACATTGGTATTTCACGTGAACAAATTAGTCAGGGAAAACGATTTATTATGTCCTGGAAAGCCAGGCAAAAGTCAGGGAAAATGAATTCTGCAGAGTTGTAGGAACCATGTAACACATATAGGCCTACAAATTTGAAGGGGCCGAAATATGGCCGTTCGAAATAGTCAATCTGGGTGGGTCAGGATGAATATCCCAAACATTGTTGTTATTGGACCAAAGTTCATCAGACTTTTTCCTTCGAATGGAGAGGAATCGCTGTGGAAACATTTGTTCTCGGTTTTGGATTTCTTCATTCATGCCGGCGGTCAAAGTCTGAAGTTGTCCGAAATTGCATCAGATTTTGCATGTTTTTGGCCTAGACTTTTTGGAGAGCTCCCCAAATTTTTGGACCATTATTATAAAATTCAGCATTTTTCTGATCACGTGGCAAAGTTCCATGGCGATCGGCCGACGGAGCTCGGAGATCTCTCAGCAAAGAAATAAAAAAAAACATCTGCAGTGAAACATAAGACCGCCCTGAACTCCAGGGGAGGGGCTAAAATGGTGAAAGAAAAAAGTTTAAAAACGTTAAAACGCATTTTACAAAAAATACGTCTGCAAACGTTTATTACAACTATACGAGATAATACTTGTTGTTGTTGAGATAAATCGGTGTGCATGACTGAAGTGAACCGTGAAGTAGTGTTGCTGCTGTAGCGATTTATTCGTGACGGTGACGTCCGTCCGTGTGTGTGTGTGCGTGTGCGTAGGACCATACGGTACAGGGAGCTGCTTTTAGTAGCTAGGCCGGTGAACGGAGTGGCTGGCTGAGTGGACTGCGTGGAGATGTAAGCCTGTGCTGCTGTCGCCCCGTCACTCAGTCGTCGCATTCACTTCTGACCTTAGCGTCATCGCGTCGCCGCCGTCTCAGTCTGTCGGTCTGCAGTCGTCGCGTCGCGTCGCGTGGCTGTCTGTCTGTCGTTTTATTCTTGCGTCTGCTCGTCAGTCGTCGCAACAGCCTGCCTGTCATTTAGCGTCTCAATCGTCGTTGTCGTCGTCGTCTAGTCATCTCTGGTCTGCAGCTGCTGACTGTGACAGTATTTGTTCGCTGACTGTTCGCTGACGTCTTAGGTTCACTGCATGCTACCTGCCTGGGTGACTGGACTCGGTGGTCAACAGCACGCACACGCGTTGCAGCCCCTAGAACTGTCGCAGAGCTTGCGTATCCTGCAGACACTGCACCGCCAGGGCGTCGATGACAGCAGTACAGCAGGGATGCTGTACCGGCAGCTGTCAGTCGATCAGTTGAGTTGAATTGAGTTGGGCTTGATTGATTTTGGTGCGGCGTTCTCCGTGTGTCCACTGCGTCGTGTCTCTGAGGATGGCGAAAGCATTCGACTTCCAGTGGCAGATCAGCGTGCCCGACTGTCTGCTAAACGGTGCTCGCTTCGACCGCTGGGAAGAGGTCAGTCGACAATGTATATTCACTCACGCTTAACCGCCACTGTCAACTCAGCTTACCATCCCAACGGGGTATAGGTGAATGGAGTTCCTGTCCGTGTGACTGACGACAATTCGGTGTGTCGGGTGGCAGGTGACACTGTGTGATTCCCTATGGCAGGCGACGCTCCGTGGTTTTGTGATGGGTTACCGTAATACCGTTAGAAGCTAACCTTTATCCTTATTAACTCATTAGTGCCTGAATTATTTTATAGTAGTTTGCCGTCAAACTTGGTGTCCCATTTTTGGGGACGCTAGGCATGAATGGGTTAAAGCGCCGTGTAGGCCTAGTTCTCAACGCTGCTCGCAACGTTTGTAGGTCGGCAGCCAGTGTGTTAGTCAGTATCGGGGAAGTTGCGGTCGTCTTTTTCAATTATTTTTCACATTCACTCACGCAGCCAGAACCGGGTGGCACTAAAATGCTGCAGTGGTCACTGGTCAGCTGACGTAGAGTCTAATCGCATTTTAGTTTAATGCCAGTGCCGCCATGGCGACGTGCCTCCCCCCCCGCACTGCTACGTTAATCTTCATCAGTTCAGTCACCTGCACTAGTGACGGATTTGCCTGCTGCTGGCTCGGATTATTTTTAGCTGAACAGGATCTGTGCATGTGCACGAAGGCTCGCAGCAAGCGGCGTCGTCGTGCTTTTAAAAGTTGGGGGCAGGACGTTGCAATTTTACGACAGAGGAGATTATGAGTGGTCATAAGTCAGTTTTCAATTTTGCCCCTGTATCCATTCAGAACATGTTGGATTTTGATCCCGCATTTGTATTTATGGAACAAAATGTTTTGACGAAAAGAAAATTTATCGACAGGCTAAAATTTGAGGGAAATGCACTTATTACCGGCCCTGCCACGGCCTTATATACTGCTAGCAGTGGAGTTGGTATTTGGTAACGTCTCTTACTGGGGTTGCTTCTCTGCTTTTGTAGCTAGCTGGATTATTCTATACAGCCATTTGTTTATTTTGGTGGTTCCAGCATTGAACAGTGAGATGATGTTCTGTTACTTACTTCCTACATGTGGAAATGCCTGTCACTTGGCACAAACGTCTTTTTTGATTTCATTAGTTGTTGTTAAGTTTCATTTTTAGTGAATTTGATTGGTTCCGGTATACTGTTGCGTTCAGCTGATTTGCTGGCTAGTATAATAAAGAAAATATTGCAGACTAGATGTTACAGACATTACTGTGTACTTTATATTGGTTAGTTTTTTGCCAAATTTTTGTATTTTATTTTTTTTTTAAATTTTACATGTGATTGTTGTATTAGTTGAGCATGTTTTCTGCAGTTTTAAACTCATAGATACCGGCCTGCTATTCCGAAGGTCTGGTATTCCGAAAGTCCATTGTGCAGATACGCACCACAGTGCTGAATTTTGGGTTAAAGTTAAGGTTAGGGTTAGGGTCAGCCTTAGGGTTAGGCTTAGGGTTAGTGGGAATAGTAGACTTTCGGAATAGCAGACCCGAATCATACTCATGAGTAGGCGTATCGGCCAATCAGTTAATGCCGGTGATTGTTGTGTTGTTTTGTTGTAGGTCTCACAGAATGGCATTCGAACGGTAAGAGTCTGAACGTGTTGCCATTTTCTCCAGTAGTTATAAAAACTGGTAAACCAGCTGACCACAGCTTACAGCTGTTGCTGTAAGCAAGATTGAAAAAAACAGTTTTCTTTTAAATTCCCAAACTATGGGTTCTTTGGTTTTCATGGGTTTTTAAGCATATGGTAATTTAAATGGGCACTGCTAGATACTGTACTCATCACATACATATCAAAAAATTGGCAAATTCATATGTTTAAAGTTCCAAAAACTTCGCTGCAAGAAAACGTTTATTTTCACCGAAATCGTCAACAGACTTAAATTGAATTAAGTTTGGTGTGGTTGGTTTTCGGGTGGTTGTTGGGTTGGTTTACTCAATAAAACTCGCTGGTTTGTTTTGTGTATGTGCTTGGATGTCTCAACCATTGGTGTCGTTGGTGGTGAACTTGGGAACAGCCGGCCAGTTATTGAAGATTATGCGTCTGTGCTATAAGCTTAATGACGTTCACTGAGAGCATTAATATGGCTTAACGTCAGTCATATAGTCAGAGCTGATCCTTACGCCCATGCGGTGTATACGGTAGGCCTATATCATGCATATTTAAACGACATCGGTTTATTGACATCAGTAGGCCTACTACTGCTCTGGTGTGACAAGGCTTGCCGCAAGCCACAAAGTGTCTAACCAAGTCCACTAGAACTCGTGACGCCAGCCTGACACCGAAACTTTTTGCTTCTGCATGTCGCCCCAGCCAGCAGGACGATGCGTCGCACTGCAGCTTTTTGAATTTTTAGCGCCTTTTTGCTGCTATTTGCGGCACATTAAATCTGACGTTTTAATGATGATGATATTAATGGTCTGTCGCCGGAGCCTGTGTGAGGTATATTGTGTTGTTGTTGGTGCGTGAATGCAGGAGATTGGCGTCTATGAACTGGGCTGCACAGTGCGAGTTGATGAGCTCGGATTCTTCATCTACTGGAAGAGCGACGGAAGGGTATGGCCAGTACTCAGTTTGTGCCAGACCGACGGTTCTTGCCGTCACAATGGCGGTATTTGGGACGCTTAAATGTACTACGCTGCGGTCTAGCAGATGCGTTTCTTTAGCTCAAGATGCACCTTTTTTGCACCAATATTCGTTTTCGACTCGGACGCTGTCCGCCCCCCCCCCGATGGGAGAGCTCCTTTAGTTCCCATAGTCAGCTAGGGAGAAGGATGCGCCATCCGACCTCTCTTCACTCGACGACTTGGACGTCTCAATTTCCGGGTTTTTGGCGCCTTGTTCTCGCGTTCTGCGGCCGTCGATTGACAGTATAAACTGCCACTTTTATAATACACAGTTAAGCACTTTATATCTACAGTGTACAAGTCACTGCCTGCTAATGCTAGCTAACACTAACATGTTTGATAGCACCAAGCACAAGCAGGTCGTTCGTAGCCTATTTGTCTGATGACAGTGAAGACCTATGCTAGTTAACTGTACATTGTGTCATTGCGTGTCACTGACTGGCTGAGCAATAACAATGAGTCCGGCAACAGACTCCAGTAGGGCTGGACCCCTTGTTTTTGCAGTATGACGATTTCCACACTTTTTTCATGTCTGCAGTGTTACATTGTATTTGTATGCGGTGGGTTGGAAGGCATTTTTGTGCAGTCTTTAGTGCTGTGTTAACCCTTTCCTCTTCAATGTCCCACTTATGAAATTACGTACTGGCTTTTTATTTTGAATTTTGAAAAAAAACGATCGATTGATTTGATATCACAGGCTGCGCGGTAGCGCAGCACTGTTGTAAGGGTGACCAGCCATTTCAATGGGAAACTCCAAAATCTGACCCCTCATATTTCCCAAACCCCTTAATTTTTCCACACCAAAATTTGCACAAATGATTACGTCCAGCATATCTCCTGATGTGCAAAATTTGGTGAAAATCCGTTTACGGGGGGGCTTCCCCACGAATAGGTGAAATATAACGTTTGCGTGACTTTTATGCC
>Ga0209671_1006979_pt1 | contig 11660 bp, 11 predicted proteins | sample WorMetHERISLAND2_2_FD_187401 | JGI IMG/M metagenome (GOLD analysis project Ga0209671, IMG submission 187401) | Marine gutless worms symbiont microbial communities from Max Planck institute for Marine Microbiology, Germany - Olavius geniculatus... | ecosystem: Host-associated > Annelida >...
GTTCATGTTGACCTGCTCTAAGTCGACAATGCGTGTTCGGCGTATGCCAATGCATTTGAGTTCGGGCCACGTGACTTTGGTGCCGAGGAAATTTTACCCCCACCCCTAATTTCCTTCCAATCGGACTTAGGGCGGCGGGCGGACTCACGTTGGGCTTTGCCCGAAATTTTTAGTTTTATATTTTTCGTAGTGTTACTTTTTACTTATTACGAGTAGAAATTATGACCTGCTTACAAAGTAATACTAATGTCGGCCATTTTTTACCTTTTGTGTTTGCTGTTTCGTATTGCCTCAGAACGTGAAAAACATGGAAGACGTTGGAACTATGATAAAGGATTTGGTTGGTTGTTCCTCCTATCACTTTCACAGGGCCGACCACAATCTACAAGGCACGGTTTGCTCAACGTATATAACGTAGATCTACACGATGTTTCATAAAAATGGACCCATTTTTCTTTCTTTTATAATTCACCCAAATAATGATCAATTTACACGACATTTTTATCAGTTGTAGCTGAAAAAATATTAATTTGAAATATAGCAACAAAACATGACCGTTCGTTAAATATTCTTTGCCAGTCGTGACGTAACGCTGACTTCATAATGTGTCGTGAGTACAAGCTTGCTTGTCTCAACTGTTGTATCATTTGCTACCTTGCTCCGATGGTGAATTTAATATAGTTTGCTAATGACAAATTCTTAGTTTTACGTTGCAGCCACAAAAAACGCGCAAAGCATTCGCATTTATGTGTCTCTGGGGATAGTTTGACTTTCGCATGTTCGCGCAAGACAGTGCACCAGCACACAGAGCTTGCGAGATGGTTGAGTTTCTGGCTCGAGAGATACCTGACTTCAGCCCCATGTTGCTTATTGCTGACACGATGAACATTTTTTTCATCAGCAAACCAGATTTATTTTACCGTCGGAGCAGGGTAGCAACTGACAGCACTGGTTGAGACAAGCAAGCTTGTACTCACGAAACATTATGACGTCAGCATTATGTCACGACTAGCAAAAAATATTCAATCAACAGAAATATTTTGTTAAAATATTTTAAATTGGTATTTTTTCAGTTACAGCTGGTAAAAATTTCGTGCAAATTAATCGTCATTTGAGTGAATTATGAAAGAAAGAAAAAGGGGTCCATTTTTATGAAACATTGTGTACTTGCATAAACGGCATTGCAAGCAAATCTTATTGCCAAAGCTTATTGTCTGGCGAGAGATCTACGAAGTGGGGGAGTATATTTTACTGTCGCGTTCCTAAACCGTACTCAAATTTAAAATGCATGTTAGTATGAACAATGTTACTAAGGAGTAAAAAAATTTTGCGCTTTCTGTTGCAGCCGGTGTGGTATTATAGGACCGCCCCCTGAAATGTCTCCCCCGGAGGATCTGTAGGCTACCGGTACAGAGTCTCCCACCGGAGATTCTGTACCGGTACAAAGTCCCCCCGGATAAATTTAGCCCGGTACAGAGCCTATTATAGATTTTCCCCCGTCATTATAGATTCGCCCCCGCCATTACAGACTCTCTCTCCCCATGACAAAGTCTCCCCCTCCATACGCTATTAGCGTGGTCTAACAGAATGTTGTATGTAGTCATTATAGACTTTTTTTTCTATGACAAATTCTCCCCTTCCATGTAATGCTGCACTGTGAACGCTAAATAATGAGAAAAGAATTTTACTACAACATCATCTTCGTTTGTGATCATTATCATCATCTACCAATAGGCCTATTGTCATTATAGATTGGCCCCCGTCATTACAGACTCTCTCCTCGTGACAAAGTCTATCCTTCCATACACTATAAGCATCATCATCATTTATATAGCAAGCTAGGTAGTCTCAGCAACGTCATCATAAACATGGTCACTATTGTCATCCGCATCATTAATAACATCGCAGAGCTACAGTATACAGTCACTGCAGCACTTCGACACCCGAGTCGCCATCAGAGAGTCGTGTAACCTTGCGTTGTCGCTCGTGCTGTCTGGTGTCATCGCGAGGAAACTGCTCAAGTTCCCCCGGACTCCAGGCACCGCCCTAGATGGTCGCGCATCTGCTGCGTGCAGAAAGGTGCCTGCAGGCCCGCTGTGTTGTTCAACGCGAGCTCTATGGCGTATGCTGCCGCACAGACGCCGCAATCGTAACTACTGGGCTGTGGCATAAGCCTACTTGGCACTATGTTGACTTGCAGCTTGCCGTTGTCGTCGACTTTGCCGCGAAACAGCTGCAGTAGCTGACGTATCACATACTGCGACAACGTCTGATGCGGTCGCAGGCTGTCAGCATACTGCACGACGCCGTCGCGCAAGACAACAATGACCCACTGCTCGATATACCATGCAGGATCGTAACCATCTGTTGATCAATGTCGGGATATGTGTTGTTAGGTAAAAACTCATACAACTCTTCGTACGTATCCTCATCCATGACGTCGACTCGTAACACGGCAATCACGGAAAACAATTGTACTCGGATTGCATAATCATTTACAATATCCGTGCTCTGTAGTCTGATGTTAACTACAACCCTCCCGTGTCAGATGTCAAAGTCGCCTTGCAGTCGCGTCTTCTGTGTTACTCCAACACCATTTACACGCGCTAGAGAATGTCCAAGTCTTACTAGTGAACCCCCCATCTAAGACGGGGGCCGCCCTTACTATTTTTTTCAAAGGGGGGGGTCAAAAATTGGCTTAAAATGGAATAAATGAGCGCTTATAACTTCGGAGTTAGGGGGCGTAGCCTGACGAAACTTTGGCACTTGACGTGTCTCTAGGTTGGGGTGTTGACGCAAGTACAACTTTTGGGGGCACCGTTCCCGTTGAAATTTGGGAGAGCAAAAACGTGCAAAAATCGGTGCGATTTACGACAACTTTCGAGTTTAAGCGCAAATATCTCTGGAACCGATGAAGATAGCGACAAAATCTAAACGGCGTTGACGAGAGCGATCCTTTTGGCATTGAACAAAGAAAACTTTGTGAAATTCGGTCCACTACGGACAAAGTATGCCGATGCATTTGAGTTCGGGGCACGTGACTTTGGTGCCGAGGAAATTTTACCCCACCCCAAATTTCCCCCAAACGATAGTTTTCGGAAGGACTTATGTTTTAGCCCAGATGTTTTTTTTTGTTTCTTTCAACGCGAGATCTCCGAGATGCGTGGGCCGACCGGCGTGAAATTTTGCACGGTGGTCAGTACTAGGGTGAATTTTATAATGCCGGTCCAAAATTTTTGGGGGCACACCCCAAAAAAATTTCGCGAGAACTGCGAGATGCGTCGGCCGATCGGCGCGAAATTTTGCACGATAGTCAATACTAGGCCCTATTTTATAATACCGGTCCAAAATTTCGGGGGCGGCGCACCCCAAAAAAATTTCAGGGCCCAAAAACATGCAAAATTTAGCCCGATTTCGGACGACTTCGAAGTTCGGCGGGGAATATCTCCGAAACGGATGAAGATATTCAAAATCGGAAAGTCATTCCGTCTATGGCGATTGGTCCTGGGTTAGGAGAAACAAGTACGGTGAAGTTTGGTCCAGTGACCTTGGAGATTTAGATGTGAAATCGTACCTTCTCAAAGCGCATTTTTCAGAAGACCGTATTTCGGCCCATAGAGCGTGCTGTGCCCCCAAATTTATACACGCGCTAGAGAATGACCAAGTCTTACTAGCGCATCCCCACCTGGGACGAAGGCCCCCCCTACAACTTTTTTCAAAAATTGCCTTAAAATGAAGCGTATTAGACGAAGAATCTTTGGAGCCAAGTTTTAGTAGCGCACCCCCCACCGGGGACGGGGGCCCTTCTTACAACATTTTTCAAAGGGGAGTCAAAAATTGCCTTAAAATGTAGCGATTTACGACAACTTTCGAGTTTGACCGCAAATATCTCTGGAATCGAAGAAGATAGCGACAAAATCTTAACGGCGTTGACGAGAACTATCTTCTCGGTGTTGAACAAAAAAAATTTTGAAAAATTCCGTCCACTACGAACAAAGTTATTGGCGCTCATGTTGACCGACCCTAAGTCGACAATGCGCGTTTGGCGTATGCCAATGCATTTGAGTTTGGGCCACGTGACTTTGATGCCGGGAAAATTTTACCCCCTTCCCTCTAATTTCTCCCAATCGGACTTAGGGCGCCGGGCGGACTCACGTTGGGCTTTGCCCCAAATTTCTAGTTTATAGTTATGTTGAGCTCAGACAATCTAATTCATTTTATCAAAGTCATAATTGTTTATTGCCATATAGATGTTCTGACACATTCAGTATAAGCCAACTCAGCCTTTCTTTCTTTCATCCATCTGGAGTAGTAACTTGAATATTGGCCTACCTGTGTTGGTGGCAGGTGTCACCTGTGTGATCTCACGTGCCAGGTAGCTCTGAGATGTGTTTATGTGAAAAGATCTACTGTTGTATTCTGCCCTTGTGGGCAGGTTTTCGTTTTCATCAACCCCTTGCTTGCTCCTGTGGCAGTGCCTTAAGTTGAGGATAATCAATGTTCTCTTCGCTTATCTTTAGTAAACAACTCAATATAATTCACTTCTGTCTTCTTCTTACCTAACAGTAACAGTCATTGATTTAATACTGTTCTCACTAGCGAATCTTGATACAACACTTAGCCTAACTATCTTTTCATGTGATCAGATGCTTTTTACCTTGATAGTCGTTTGCTTTGGGCTGCAGGTTCCAGGACTGATGGAGAAGCGTCCATCAGTGTTGAAGGGAGATCATTTGTTTGTCAGTCGCAGCTCTTCCTTGGACAGCGATGTGAAAAACAGTGATGAGGCTCATCACTACGAGTACAAGGGTTATGTGCATGAAGTGCATGCCAGCCAAGTCTGCCTCGGCTTTGGAGATGAGTATGAACGTCATCTACGTTATGTTCTATCTGTTTGTTTTCTTGTATAGTACGGGTTGAGTGATCTCTGGGCTGAAAGACCTGGATAAGGCCAGGAATTTGACTGCTCTCAGGCAATTGACCAGAAGTCACAGAATTGTCAGGAAAGCATTTTCTCAGCAAAAGAGCTGTGTTTATTGTTAACGTCATGTTTTGAGGCTGCTATTACGGTCATGTTTTTTCATTATACTGTTTGTTATGCTTTGACTTACTTGACTTGATGTCTTGTTGCTGCCGGTGGAACATAGGCTATAGAACACTTCTGTTTTTTCATCCAGCTCTATGTAGTCACCCCCATTTTTGCAGCTGTGTTTGAAACCTGTTTTTCACTGTGGATCTTTCTCCATGTCTCCTTTTCAGGTGTTCCTCTTTGGTCTTTCTCTGTTTCTGTGACCTTATGGTGTTTATTGTTGTGTTCGTTTGACAATGTCCAAGCCAGTTACATTTATTTATTAGTAACTGGTCCATCACTGGTCCTTGGTCATTTCTCTTTCGCATAACTGCTAGTGATGCTTGACATAGGAAGAGATTGTGTGGAGAGGTTGGCAATCTTGCTCATGGTTGAACTGAGCAACTGATTAGATTCTGCTAGCGATCGGGAGTTTTCTGTAGACTCTGGGTCACAAAGTGACGATTTGCAGCGTACCTAATCAAGTTATGAAAAGAACTTCATGACATTTTACAGTGGGGTGGAGAGTGTTCCAAGTACCAAACATTCAGATTTTGGTGGTGATTCGATTTAGGATCAAGATTTAGATTATATACACAAAGAGAGCAGCTATTTTGAGTTTGTGGCGTTTGCCAGCTGGCAGTGCTTTTGTGCTCTCCCAGCACTGATTTCTAAGTGCTGCTTGTATGTGTGTCTAGGTTGATGAGTTTTTGGCTGCCGAAAATGAAGTTTGACTGTCGCTTCATCTTCTCACGTCTTCCCCTACGACTTGAGCATCGTGCCGTCAAGCTTGCGACTGAGAACTCACTCGGGGATTTCCTGTTTCCCACCTCGGAAACTGTCTGCTGTCGGAAAAGTCCCATCATTCCATGGGATCAGCTTGATAAGATCAAGTATGTAAAACCAATGCAGTTTATTACATTTGTTGGAGGACAGAAGGATGACAATGTTCTTTGCCTGTTCTGTTTATCTTTCAGTTAAGTTACTAAAATATTATTTATGGAACAAGGAAAAAAATTTGTGAGTTATTCTGCATGGTTTAGGCCATGATTCCCAAAATTTATTTTCCATCTGCTGGAAAGTTACTGTTAGTCACTAAACCATCATGCAACTGTTAGTTGTAGTTACGTTTATTATTAGTCTTAGTTGTGATTATGTTATTAACAGATAAATCAGTCAGTAGTCAAGTTACATATGACATGTTTGTATGACTGTTAAGAATCAGAAGTTTGAAGGCTGTGTGCACGATGTATTATGTGACATATGGTGCACCATTGAAGCACCTGAAGAGAGTTAATCTCTTATGATGTGTTTATACGCCTTTATGATCAAAAGATCAAAGGTAATGCTTGAGAGAGTTAACATTTATGATGTGTTTGTAAGGCTGTATGATCAGAAGATTGAAGCCAATGCTCAGCAGTTATCAGCTATCAAGCACATTCTTGCTGGCACGTCTCGTCCTGCTCCGTTCCTCGTCTTTGGGCCTCCCGGCACTGGAAAAACCGTCACCATTGTGGAAGCCATGAAGCAGGTATTGCAGTGCTGTAGGTAAGAGCTGGAAACTTGACGGGTAATTTTTGCAGTTATTTTAGGATGCTAAGCATTCTTTGCGTTGGTGATTGTTATGGAGTACAATTTTATCGAGCAGTTTGTAAGAAGATGAGGAAATAAACATTTACATTGTGCCTCAAAGCTAGCTGAGTCTGCTGAAACATGCAGTTGCAAATTTCAACCAAGCTCATTCCTGCCACTTGGTGATAGCAAACAAAGAGTTGGGTGGGCTTGCCACAGCGATTTCACCTTTTGCCAAATTAGTTTGGTCTTTGTTAGTTTCCTTATCACTGGCTGGGAATTCTTGCACATTCATCATTCCTGTGTGATCATCAGGTGTTATCACTTGACCTTCTGCTATTGTACTTAATAAAGCATTTATTACCTTCACCATGGACGTTATGTGATACCCAGCATTTGTTTATTTATTTGTCTGTTGGTTTGTTGGCAGAACTTGTATAAAGAAAGGTTACAGCCTGATTTGGTTGAAATTATCGTGTTAGGTAAGACTTGGCTCAGCTGGAGCTGATAAATGTTGGTGATGATCCGGATTAGCATATCTGGATCTAGGATATGACTGTAGGACTCTTTACCGTTGCCAGATAGGACGAATGACAGTGCACCTGGCAAATAAAAAAGATTTCATAATAAGTTTTCTTTATATTCAGCAGGTGGCAGCACCTTGTTTGGCAGAGGGTTGAAGTCTGTGAGTATTTTCTAGTTAATGATTGATTACTGCTAGTGTCAACTGTATGCAGGTGCTGGCGTACATCTCTAGTGCTCACATACTGGCCTGTGCTCCATCAAATGCAGCTGCTGATCTGCTGGCTCAAAGACTCATTGAGTATTTGCCGTCCTCCCAGCTACTCCGCATGTGTGCATACAGTCGAGATTGGAGAACCGTCCCACCCACCATTAAGGTTGATACTAATGCATGTTGTGTGTGAGTACCAGCATAAGCTGGGCTGTAAATAGACACACTGTGCAATGCACTAGCCCGATATCTGTGGTCTCACAGTGTAAACTGGTGTCTGGCTAAGGAAATCTACGTTATGTTCTATCTGTTTGTTTTCTTGTATAGTATGGGTTGAGTGATCTCTGGGCTGAAAGACCTGGATAAGGCCAGGAATTTGACTGCTCTCAGGCAATTGACCAGAAGTCACAGAATTGTCAGGAAAGCATTTTCTCAGCAAAAGAGCTTTGTTTATTGTTAACGTCATGTTTTGAGGCTGCTATTACGGTCATGTTTTTTCATTATACTGTTTGTTATGCTTTGACTTACTTGACTTGATGTCTTGTTGCTGCTTGGAAGAACTTTTTGTGTTACCTATATTGTGCTATCGACAACAAACGGAAGTAGACTAACGGTGAGCGAATGGTCCAACAGCATGCCAAACGGTTCAATGTCGACACTGTCCAGTGCGCAGTTAGCAAGTGTCACGACGACGTCAAATGTGTTGCCACGGCGCTGGGTTGGGCCTTGCATATGCTGCACCATGTCGAACGATGTCAGCAGGTCGGCCAGGCGACGAGCACCCGGGTCATTCAAGCTTCGCATCTTTATATTAAAATCGCCGCCGACCAACACATGGCACATGTAGACGACGAGCATCTCTAGTAACATCGACAGTTCATCAAAGAACTGTGTACATAAATGATCAGAGCCAGGACGGTACACAGTGATAACGATGAATGGTCCGCTGTCGGTCGTCAGCCGGACAGCAAGAACTTCGAACGTACTGCACGTCGGTGTTGGCAGTGTAGCGCACTTCCAGTGTTTGCGGAAGGTGATGGCGATGCCGCCACCACGACGAGATGGACGCGCCACATCGACGGTAGCGTAGTCAGACGGTGTCACTAGTCGCAGACAGTTGTCGTCACAGGCCGTGTGCCATGTCTCTGTCAGCGCCAGCACATCCAGCGATCGTTCAGACGTCATCTGTCTTGTTATGCAATGAATCAGCGTTCAGCCAGCTGATCGCTACTGAGCTGGGCGAATCAGCTGATCGTCTTGGTGGACAGCTGGCGGTCGGCACAGAAGTAGGTCGATGCTGCACGGATGTCGTACGCCGCTGGCGCGCACGTAGGCGACCGGGAACCATAACGTAAACAATGTCTTGCGTACAGCACACGGTGGGGGGCGGTCACTCCACTCACTCATATTGAGGTCACGCAGCTCGTCGGCCGAGTACGTTGACATGGCGATCAGACAACGCCCACATTGTTAAAACATTACTATCCACAGCCGCAGACTGGCCGTCGGAAGCAGAAAATTCCTCGGAAACACAACCAGCACGATGACGGATCAACTACCAAGTCACTGAGCAAACTTCAAGTAACCGTACAACAGAAAAAACGGTCGAAAATGACATTTAAGTAGTTACACATGAGAAAATGCTACAACACGCTGATAATGTTTATGTTCTTTTCTGTGCTTTCTGTGGAATTCACTACCTGACAGCCTTTGTGACCCAGAACCGAGTTTCAACACTTTCATAGTCAGCCATAAGACATACTTTTTTTGCGAAACATTGCCGTCAAAATGTACTAAATGCATTAGATTTTTTCAGTAGGTGCTGTCTAAATTAACAATTTATTTAGTTAGTGTTAGGGTTAGGAATAGTGATAAATTGCATCTTTGTCTTTGGTGAACCTTGGCTATGGTAGGCTGGCAAGTGGCGACCTTTGGATATGACGGCCCATTTTTATGACATACCAGATTATAGCCAGCTTTGGACTGGTGACCAGTCACCTCGGTGATAATGTAATAATATGTCTTTATGAGCTATTTTGTCAGCATGTTGTTGGTAGAAATGCTGCAACTACGAGGGCGGTCAGTTCATCTTTCCGAATCGCAGCAAACTGACGTCATACCGAGTGATAGTCACGACGCTCGTCACGGCTGGGCGACTTGTCTCTGCTAACTTCCCACAGCATTTCTCACATGTTTTCATTGACGAGGCGGGCCAGTCCACTGAGCCTGAGACATTGATTGGCATTGCGGGGATATTTGAGTCGGACGTCGTGATGCAGGACGGAGGACAGGTGGTGCTGGCTGGTGACCCAGAACAGCTCGGACCTGTGTTGAGATCTCCCCTTGCCATCCATGGAGGACTTGGTCATTAGTAGTCATTGTATTTTGAATAAACTGGTCGGTTGTACAGTGGACACACTGTCAAAAAATTGTATACTTTTTCTATCCTTTTTAGTTAAAATCTTGGCATTTTTCCTTCTCAATGATTCATCTCATTTCCATTGAAATGACACTTTGCAGAGAAAAGTTGGCATGCATTTCTACTGAAGGTGGCAGCAGATGTTTAAACATCAAGATTTTAGCTAAAATGGTTAGAAAAAAGTATATAGTTTTTTAGTATTAGTCATTGTCGTTGTTGTGTAATAGTTGTACTAGTAGTAATTGTTGTAGTTGTCGTCCATAGCTGTAGAAGTTGTAACAGTAGTCGCTAACTGTTATTGTGGCAGTGGTAGACTTTTAGTATCTAGTATCTTTATAATGAATAATAAATACTCTTTATACTTTTTTTCCAGTTTACGCACTGGTACTTTCTATGTTATTTTGTCCAGCTGTTTCCCTGCTGGAACGCTACATGAAGCACACGGATGTCTACAAACGAAAACCCGATGGCAACTTTGACGACCGACTCGTGGTAAAGCTGCTTCGTAACTACCGCTCCCATCCGGACATCTTACACATTCCCAACAACTCATTCTACAATGATGAGTTGATTCCATGTGCCGATAAGGCCAGCCAAAGCTTGTGTGATTGGTCGGGGCTGGCGAAGCGGGGATTTCCTGTGGTATTTCATGGGGTCGTCGGTCGAGATGAGAGGGAGGAGAGAAGTCCGTCATTCTTCAACGTTGATGAAGTTTCAGTCGTGATGCAGTATGTTGGGCAATTGGTGGACTCCCATCGGCCGAAGATTCTGCCGAAGCATATTGGCATCATCTCACCCTACCGGAAACAGGTTTCAGGTCTTTTGAAGTCTGCTGTAAAGTTAGTGAGTTGTAATTATTATTAATGCATCAGCATATGAGTTTGTTCAGATATTATGCTGCAACTACCCCCTGTTGGCCTGTTATTTTGTTTGCTCCAGCTTCATTGTATCAATTGAATTTCATCTCATCTGCAGGTATTTCGATTTTTACACGCGAAAGCAGCTACTTAGCCAATGCAGTTCTGTCCGTCTGTCACAGGGTGGATCAGTCAAAAGCGGTGCAAGCTAGAATCACCAAATTTTCACCATCTGCTGCCTGGAAGGCTCCAGTTTCAGGAACCATAAAGCTTTTCCATAAATTTGAAGGGGGTCACTCCGAACGAGGGTGCTAAATGAGAGGGGGTAGGCAAAAAATGGCCAATAAGTCGCTGTATCTTAATATCGGTGCGAGATAGGGCCTAGGTTACTATTAATCACTAGAGCTGTCAAGGCGTTAATTTTTTTAACTCATTAACGCAGTGCGTTAATTTTTTAATGCATTAATTAACACGTAAATTAACGCACCCAGTCCCATCGAGATGGAGAGTAGGAGGTAAATTACCCCGGGTGCGAGACGTTTATGGGACCCACCTGTAGAATATAAAAAGTTAGAAAAATGAAAAAAAAGTTTTAAAAACAAATATAATTTTTTAAACGTATTTAGACTATTTACTATTTAACTATTACAGTATTTTTATTTTGTATATCATCTGTTGTCCATCATAGAGTCCATCATTTTCACAACTCACAAGTATACAGCATCAACAAAATGAAACAGAAAATAATAATTATGAACTAATACAATACATGGTCAAATTAGACATATTTTTGTATTCTGTAGCACAACCTATTCTGTCATTTTGTCATACAACAAATTAGTCCGCCCGATTGCCCGAAAGACGGCGGGCTTATGTTTTACCGCAAATGTTTTTGTTCAAAGCAAGATCTCCGAGCTCCGTCGGCCGATCGCTGTGAAAACTATTACGCTAATTTACAGTAGTGATGAAACGAAAACTAGTTTAGTTACTTGATTTCATTCGATTGTCATA
>Ga0209671_1006980_pt1 | contig 11659 bp, 8 predicted proteins | sample WorMetHERISLAND2_2_FD_187401 | JGI IMG/M metagenome (GOLD analysis project Ga0209671, IMG submission 187401) | Marine gutless worms symbiont microbial communities from Max Planck institute for Marine Microbiology, Germany - Olavius geniculatus... | ecosystem: Host-associated > Annelida >...
ACTGTCCATGTTTCACAACCGTACAGCATTGTACTGAACACACATGTCTTCAGGATGCTGAGCTTTGTTTCCAGAGTGATCGCCTTACTTTTTAGCGTGTCCTTTTCGTTATTCGCCTTCTTATGCTCAAGTTACATTTTTGGTCTTATCATTTCGGCACTGTAAGTGTCATTACCGTCTAGTTATTCCGGCCGTATTACTGCTACATTGCGAGTTGTGACAAGCCATAAACTTTCGCGAATTACTTGATAACTTGAATATGTTGATGATGTATGACAATGTCTGTAGATGGATCGAACGTAACTTGGATAATAGGAGGGACGGTGGTCGGCATGCTGCTGCTGACAACGATCCTCGTGATGGTGATAATGTTCTTACAGCGGCGTCGCAACGCGCGCAATCACCGACGTGCTGTCGTCCTGCAGATCCGCGAAGACTTGTTCCGTGACAACCGCGCAGACGACGCAGCGCGCCCCCGGCCCATCTACGTCAACCAGTACCATCGTCATCATCATCACCGTCATCACCGACGTCATCACGATGATCGTGATCCTGATCGTGATCACGGCGGCCACGAGAAGGTGACACCGGACGAGACGCGCGAACTTTCCGCGGACACCAAGACGGTGCATTTGTCGGTCCCGGAAGTTGGAACAGTGAAGTACTCTGAACAACAACTGACACGTGCAGACTGACACCGTCAGAACCACTTCGTTCAACTACGGCAGTCGTGTCCTTTTCAATACAGATATCTTCCAGAGTTCTTACTGACGACTGAAGGCACCGAGTGGGCCTATACAGACGTTGTAGTGCATTTGTCTGCATGGCGAGTGACAGCTCGCAAGTCCAGAAACACTGAAAATGTCTAAGCGAATGTGACAGCTGCCACTGAACAGTCACGGCACCGACCATACATGTGGGTCACGAAAATGTCGGCGAACTGTCAGGAAAAATCTTGACGGAGCAGCACTAACGTTTACTGGTTTATCATGACAGCACCATAATATTTTATTGTAGTAATTACTAGCCTAATTCATGCATGTTGGCTGTACTGCACTACGTATTTCATTTTTGAGGAATTGGGGAATTTCACGGTGCCAAAACGTGGTCACCCACGTCAAGGTAGGCTGGCTGTTACACTGATATGTGATGTGACAACTGTTTGCATTTAGTGCAAACTTCGCCGCGATAAAGCCCCCGTACTCTGCATTGGTACTAGTTTTAATGCGACCACTGTGCAGCTCAAATTCAAAGCTCTGTTTGAATGCACCGACAAGCTCGTGGTCTAAAATTTGCTGAATATAGCATAGCTGACGGTTATGTGTATTTTTTAATTTATTATTTTTTTCAAATAATAATAATAAAATAAAAATGCATATAGCTGTGAACTAAAAGACGGTCTTTTGCAAATTTTAGACCGATGAGGTAGGTGCATTCAGTCAGAGCTCAGAATAGTTTAACCGTCGCATTGCGCTTCTGTTTCTACGCACAGAAGTAATGTTGCATTTCAGATTTATTTGGAAGCCAAAAAGCCACCCAAGCGTTTGCTTGCAAAATCGTTTAATTTTCTTCGTTTTAACTGCGAACCTGGGAGAATCGAACAAGGCTATTTGCTTCAAAGACAGTGATTTTAATGACGACGACGACCGATAACCGGAAACAGTAATATGGTCGCCAAACCGGGAATATCTGTATCTTTATAACTATACTGGGAGACAGCGTGTTGCAGCGATAGGCTGCCTGCATGCGGTTGGTTGGATTCGCTATGGCGTTGTAACGTCATATACGGTAAAACACACGCACCTGCTACAGGTGAACATACGTACCTGCCAGTAACGTGATCACGTGACCTACTCACGCCACGCTGCAGCGACAATGACAACCCTTACACAATCGTCGATTACTAGCACATACGACTTTTTCGGCCCGTTACAGCACAGCAGTTGCCAGCTTTTTTTATTTTCGTCACAAAATATAATGCACGCATATTTTTAAATATCGAAAGCAACTGACGGCATCCCAATGACAGTCGACAAACGGGCATTTCCGGTCTTTGAAGCCAACCTGTGAAACGAGCTTCTATCGGGCTAAAAAATCCCCTATATTGGGGGAATTCAAAGGCAAAATGAAACTCTTAAGCACTTATATTCCGTGCTGTTGAAAATTTGCCGTTCTGTCGAAAAATTATTGCAACTTCCTGCCCCAACTGTTTTTGACACACGACGGCGCTGCACTGCTGCACCGTCACTGTCGGTCTTCAGGACTTTCCTGTTTCGTCGTTCATCTCCAAACCGGCTTATTTCGAGTTATCTGACACAATATTTACTGAGATTATTATTTACGCCACGTCAAACCCCTGTATGATGACGACGACTGTGATTAAAACACAAGTAAAACCGTTGAGTTGTTTTGTGAGCGTTTAGCCATCCCCTGGGTCTCAAGCCCGATCGCGTGCTCGGGTGCTTTGAGTGGTGGATTGAGATATAAATGTCGACAACGAAGCAGATGATGCAACGTATTATCGATGGCATGTTCGATATACTGGCCCTCTCTATCTATTGATTCTAGTCCCATATCACGCACACATACTGGCCACACGGGGAACCCTTCCTGCCTGCCACAGTTGCAAGGCCGCCAACAGGCGGACCGTGCACGTCGGCGCCTCGCTTGCCGAACGTTTCTGGCACTAAAACACAATCGCCCTGCAGCAGCAAACGCTCGAAAAACCAGCTTTATTCACAAACATGCTTTTGATGTTCATTCATTGACTACAAGCAAACGATCCCGTAATAGTTATACGTTCGTATTTACTGTAGAAGGTGCTAACTGATAAGAGATTTGTCCACGACTTGTGAGCAATACAATCAGCAAACAGAGACCAAATAAATTTCTTGGATTGGTATCCTCTTGACGTGCGTCAAGTTAGGTCCCACATTCGACATTCAACATTCGCAAAAATTGCACACACAAAAAAGTAGAAGTTCGTACTAAAGCGGCACACCTTAAGTGTGCATCTCCAGACACGGGGTGCACTGTCAAAATGTCGACAATGAAAATCTCGACAGTCACAGTGTCGAAGTCAAAATGTCGAAATGTCAAAATGTCGACAATGGAAATGGCGAAAGTCAGAATGGCGAACATTATGCGCAATATGTTGCGACTGTCGCAACACCTGTAAAGAAAAAAAGAAAAAAGTTGTCATACCTATATGTGTATTTCAACATCGTGAGCAATCCAGCGCAGAAAGTGGCCAATCTCAGTGTGCGCATACCCTAGTTGTCAATGAGGTTTCCGATTCGTGTATTTAGAGCTTCGTAACGTTTGCGTTTCCGTGGCCGAGAGCTGCCGGCAGTTACCTGTACGAGTACTAATCGTTGAGTTGTGTAGGCAAATCCGTCAAGCAGCAAAGTTCGTCCGCCTTTCTGATTCGTAACTACTTCCATGCGATTTTACAAAATTTTAAGCAATAAAATTAAAACACAAATACAATAAACTAAAAACATCGGACTGGTAGCACACATGACAGATGTTTCTCACACCTATTGGGCCCGGTGTTCTGAACCGCGTGTGTGTGTGACACTTTCGACATTCTGACTTTCGCCATTTCCATTGTCGACATTTTGACTTTTCGACATTATGACTTCGACATTGTGACTGTCGACATCTTTACTGTCGACATTGTGACCTGCCACCAGACACGGCACGACCGACCGCATTGAAAACGGACTAATTCCACTTCCGGTATGTCGAAAAATGTCGCCAAACGCGTGCAAAATACGCCCAGCATAATCAAAAGGCAAAAATTGCATCGCGTTTCTTGAAAAAACTTTGGCCCAGTTTTCTTACTTTCGTAAATAAGCGTGGATCTCCAGACACGTCACGCTCGACAGCATTGAAAACGGACTCTTATTCCACTTCCGGTATGTCAAAAAATGGCGCCAAACGCGTGTAAAATGCGCATTTTGCACGCGTTAACAGAAAAAATAGCGACAATGCTGAAAAGTATACTGCTGTCCCTTCCGCGGGCAGCAATTAATTGCAATTCGTGAGTGACGCTGACGATGTGTGACGGGTCAAACGAATGACGTAAAAATTGGTTTGTTGCGTGGTATTCAGATCACGTGACGAGGAACAAAGCCGGGGATAAGCTAAGCCATACACGTGACCGCCGAATAAGAGCGCAGAGTCAATACTAGAGCGATGAGCTGCTACAGCGCGGGTACAATCAATTGCTTGCTTGTTGACTCGAGGTCCGACAGACAATATAGCGCGACAACCGCTGTGTCGACGTGTGTACATATGCCGCCCGCAGTGTGTATTATTGACACACGGTGCAGGTAGGCCTATAGTGGTGTTCGTTGTTGCGTCATCAGTTTTCGCTCTCCGCGTCACGAGTTTGTGCGCTGTACCGCGTGCGGTCAGCTGATCCGATTGCGAACTCGGAATCCGCAGCTGCAGTTACAAATCCGCTGTCCGTCCATCGCAATAGCCAGTCTGGGCAACTACCAGCCAATTATTGCCGGCTACTGCGACTGATTTTACCGTACGTGGTCTGTCTACCTGTGTCTTAAGGCGCGTTTAGAACGACGTAACTCAACTGAACTGATATGGTTTAGTTTTTGACGAACTGACAAACAGGCAAGCAGTAATGCATAAAGTAGGCACCGTCGAACAACGGCGTCGGTGATACGTGACTACAGTCACGTACGCATCAGCCAATGACCAATGGGCTCGACCTGCTCCGTCATTGGTAAGTTCGTCACAAACTAAGTTGTGTCAGTTCAGTTTAGTTACGTCGCTCTGTACGCGCCTTTACGCTTGTGTGCCTGCTAAAGCCGCTGGACAGAATGACGTGCAGTGCACTTTGTCAGGGACAGCCGCGTGACGTTTTCCGCATTCGCGCACATCACATCACGCCTGCACGGGTTTGTTTCTGGGTATGTGCATCGTCAATGTATGTCTTCATAGGTAACCATTTCTAGTGCAGAGCAAACGCACATCACCGCGAGTGATGCAGTAGAGTGCATGATGACGTCAACGCTGACGTCACTGCCAGTCAGTACGCTGAACTGTCGTCATCATGTCGTCATAAAAACGCCACTGATCAGTGATCACACTCGTTCGCATTCAAGACATATTTGTCCGATAATACTTTTATACGCCTAGCTACTATTCTCTGAGACTTTGACTGACAGTGACGCTACGACGACGACACACTGTGTAACAGACGAAAAAAACAAGTGTGTATGTGGTAGGCCAAACTATTAAATATACTAGATTTAGTATATTTGGTAGGTCTGCAGAAATAGACAGTAGTATGTATGAATGATGACGCCATAATAGCCGCTCAAACGCCGCAAAGTGTAGGTCTGAGCATTATATGGAAGTTCGTACGTCTAACAGAAACCATCATGTTTTACAGCCTTTGCAGCTCAGCTAATTTTCACATCTTTTCCGGAGATATTCGTTGACGAGAAAAACCTAGTATACGAGTCCATGTCACGTCCGATCGTCCAGGTCCAAAAAAGCCTAGCGACAGCTGGGCTTCTTCTTTAACTTAGGCCTAACTTGAAAAGGCTCGTAGAATTCGACATGGACACTCCATGTCGACTTGACCTTTGCACTCGTATTTATAAATTTAGACTACTAATACACGCTAACTGAGTGACAGCACACAGCATATGCCTACATACGCCAGTCTCATTTTGAGACATGATGCTCGACAGCGTGTGTCATTATATATACGCCTATTATGTAGTATTACTGAGCCGTCTGTGTATAATGTAACTATTAATATGGCGCAGTCAATGCAACGTATAGGCCTAGTCGTCCTTGATGTTCTATTGCCAGGCAGGGGGTCAGTCTATAAATTAATGACCACAGAGGACACCACAGCACACTTCGGGCCTAGGAACACGCCATCACGTAGTGACGTAGGCCTATCGTTTGAAAAACTTCAAATGCGATCATTTTACTACGGTATACACTAATTGCAATACCATACAATACCATACGTCGTCTACGCACGGTCCAATGGTAGCCCAGAAATTTTGCAAGAACTTTCACCTGCCCCTTACTCAAAAAATAGGCTACCGGGTATAGGCTAAAGGCCTATTTTATGAACGGCACATAGGTTTTCATTATTAACGTCTTGTAAAGGCCTATATGTACTCGTACATCCATCCCGGTCTCCACTCTGTGCACAAAGAGGTGACAATCACTTGAATCACACACCGGTAGGCCTATCGGTCAACCGTATCAAGTGTACAAGTCGTTAATCGAAGAAATCCATGCAAAGCTATGGATGTAACGTGAACCTGGTTCATTACATGCGGCGCATCGTCTCTAACATTGCGCCAGCATACAGCAAAAAAGAAACGGTGTTCTCTGCACTTTCATTGTTTTGGTAGGCCTACGTTTCCTTGATTTAGTATTGTCAGGCTAATAAGTGACCCGCGTTGTATTTTGTAAATAGTCATATTATCTCTAATGTCTTCCTAATGCAACTTGCAAGTACCAGTAGGCTATTTATTATAAAGTTGATATAGCTACCGGGATATCTCTTAATATCTTTAGGACTGCAAAAACACTTAATATGATGCGCAAATAAAACACTGCATTTGTGTGTGATGTGCCGGCTTACACGCTCGTGAGTTAACGGACTTCAAGGCGTTTTGAGAGTTAAGTTGAAGACGTCAATATGTGATTACTTTGCCGACTGCCTGACCGCGCCGTTTGTAATGTGCCGATGTCGTCGAGACTCAAATGTAAGCCTAAGCCTACGCGAAGTTGATTATTTGATTTTATTTGAATTTTGCGAAATGCGGAATGCGGAAAAACTCTAGGCCTAAAGTGTAATTTGCGGAACGTTCCGCAGGTAAAATTTCACAAAATACACCTTTTCAAATTTCCGCATTCCGAAAAGTACACCTACCCGCACGTGCATGCCATCAACGTTGAAGCGGAGGCAGACTCAAAAACTTTGTTCTGCAAATTTTATGACAGCGTATCCGAGCGATTTTACGTCGGCCTAGTATTTTAGTTTATTATATTGCATTTTATTGTTTTATTGATCAGCTTCCCTGTAAGTTTTCTCAGTCTGATATTATTAGCCCCCAATTTAAACTGAAGAAAATGTTCCGTTTCCTGGTGGATATAGGCCTATACGGCCGCCATTCTGTCGTCATTGGTGTACACGGGTTATATCAGTCAATATTCTTTGTATTCCACGCAGACAAGCACTAATATCAATGAAACCCATTATATGCCTACCAGTCTACTTATGGTCGTTATGCGTCAACTGCGGTCAAAGAACTCTAGGCCGGCAAATATGGTAAGGTGAAGTCGCCCGCATGTGTTTTATTTCGAATGCCTATTGATCGGATGTTAAACGTTCTAAAAGACTGACCTAGCTGATGAACAAGTCGCACCATGAGACCACCGACATGAAGATCTCCTTTCACACGCAGACATTTGTCCACACCGGCTTCGACCACCGTGATCGACAGCTCCCACGAACCGTCGCCGTATGACGTCGACATTGCGTCACCGTGACGTCATCGCGTTCAATAGAAGCAAGCGTCCACGTGAGCGAGCGCGCCAAATTGCCTCTCGACGCGAGCGAAGATCATAAAAGTAAGCTGCAGTCGGGGCGGAAACTCCCTTGCTGGATCGTTCGATCAGAGACTGGTGCGGCGGCCGGGCGACCGTCAAACTGTCGAAGCACGCACATCCACAACCGATCAAGCAATACGGCTGTTTGCTCTCGCGCGCACACCGCCGGCCTATAGCATATGGGCGGGCGTGCAGCTTAGCAATACTCATAATGCCGTCTCTATCTGCTGCCAGGGAGACCGCAAATGAAGCTGGTCTCTAACGCAATAAAGCGCTGCAGTCACTGGCAACGTTCTCGGGATACGACAAATGGCGACACGGACGGAAGTGTTTCCATTAAACGGCGCAATCAGACTCAAGTGCAGAGGTTGCACTAAAATCTGTACTCGAGGGAACTCGACTGCGTGCGCAGACAATTCAGCGCATTCACTGCACACGCTGTGTAAATAATGTGCACATTTGTTCTCTTTCATTTCTAGTCTTCAGGTTCGCAGTAGCCTAATTGATCGTCTTGCACAGTCAGTGTTTTCTATTTTCTGTATTCCAAACATACGTAGGCCAACAGTTGGCAAACGAATTATCTGGATTCAACATAACTTAATGCTGCTCGTGCGCGCCAGGCCTATGTGGTACAGTTTTTTTCAGTTAAACTTTGAAAGTAAAGTAAAAGCTGCCTATTATTTTCCAGGGTTTAATAAAAATTTTAAACACGCACGAACGCTTTATTGAAAATTTCTCATTAATTATGTGTAGCCTATCTGTAACCGTGAATTATCATCTCTTCATCCTTTCTTTCAAATCTCAGGACTCTCCTTTTTCGCCAATCCTGCGCTTCACAAACACCTGGCGCCCCTTCGGAATAATTTCGCGCTTACCCTGTGGTATCAGTTAGGCCTACTGATAGTTAGGACACTGAATCCCATTTCCCATAAATCTGCGATAGGATACTGACTGTACCCCACATATTTGTATTGTGAACTGCGACCAAATCGCTTTAGTTACCAACGCCCATCAAACGGCAGAATCGCCGACCCCTCCCCCTATAAGGACACCCAGCTGTTCTCCCAAAATGTTGGTCCCTAGGCCTAATTCTCTATCACCAAAATTTACATGGTGCATTACGGCCAAACTGCATCAGCGAAATGGTTACTAACTTAAATACTATTAGCAGCCTTACGGACACTTACCAGTGCCCTATCTAATGCCTCTATTGCCGATCTTTTTCTTCCTCGTCAAACAGAGGTAATGACCACGTAGTAGCCTACTGTGTAATATGACCCCTGCCACAAAACTTGGGTTGAAAATTGCGGCCAAACCGCTCCAGATAGCGATATGGTAACTATTGACAACCTATAGGAAGGGCCTAGGAACTTACCAACGCCCTAGATCCAACGATAAAATCGCCGACCCTTTACGGACACCTGTTCTCCAAAATAGGGGTCCTGGCTACCCCCTCCCCTTTTCCGTTTCGAAAAATGCACGTTGCCAGGCAGTACCGTCAGCTGTCCTAGCGACATGCTGGGGGATTGCTGGGCATTGTTCATCGTTTCAGTTTTCTTTCTAGTTCCAGTTATCGTTATTTGCTACCGTTTTAGCCGACCGACTTAACGTAACGGTCGAGCTTATGATACGGCTGTCGTCCGTCCGTCTGTCGTCGTCTGCAACGGATGTACTGTGGCTAAGCGTTAGGTCGATGGTAGGTGAAAACTTTTTACACGAATAATTAGCCATGTCACCATGTGACTTAAATTTAGGCCTATGGCATGCAAAATTTCAGCGATCCAGTAGACCTACAAGTGGAACATTTTCAAATTCGGAGTTGAATGGACGGACGGGGAGGGGGTAGAAAAACGTGTTTTTTAAAACAGAAAACTGGCCATATCTCGGAAACGGTGAAAGATACGGCCAAGGTTACTTTCAACCAGTAATAGAAAGATAGCATAGGCCTACGCCCTTTCGGATGACATGAAAATCATCGACCTTGGATAAGGTCACTGACATCCAGTACGGTCGGCTATCCTAGCGACACCTGGTCTTCGTTGTTTTTCCGATATCAGGCCTCTATCTCTCTCACAACCATCTGTTTCTGGCTTGTGTTGTTTAAGACACTCCGAGAACAGTACTTTTCATTTCAATAATCTATTCTTGTAGTTCTGTTTATAAGTTTGTTCTTTTTAGTTAAATGCTAGATTAAATCGGCAGTTAGCCTGTTAGTTTTTCAGTGCAAATCATTCATCATACCACTGCTTGATAATCGGAATTTTGTCTTAGTACCTAAGCTTAGCAGATTACTAGACAAACATGCCTGTAATCAACTGTAGACCTATAGGTTACGCCCGTTCATCCGTTGAAGATTACGCGGTCGGAATTTCAGCAGTAAAGTTTATTAGGCCTATGACACGTAGCCTACAAAGAGCTGTTATACGGTGAAAATGACACAATACCGGTAATAATAATAATAATATAATAAAGGCAGTGTTTGCGGTTCAGTGTTTTCAACAAAAGCCCCAATGCACAAACGTAACCGTTTACGAGCGGAAACTGGCAAAGACAGAAGCATGTCCATAACGTCTTAATGAAAATAGTGCGTTTAACTTTTCAAGACTGACACTGTTAAGCAAAACAAGGTAGGCCTACATAATGTAGACACGGGGACAGGTTGTTCAGCCGGTTACCGTAAATAGTAGAGGTCAGCATTAGCGAGAAATGCTTTGCGGTAGAACTAGGGCCTATAGTGGGTCAAAGATGGTTGACAGTTGGACTGAAAAGTGCGTAGAGGGACAAAGGTCTGCAGGCGAGAAACCAACATATAACGGCGTCGAAATGTGAAACAGAAGTGCAGAGGTTGGAGTAAAAAGTGCACCGTGCATGCAGCCTATTGCCATGTAGTTTGCTAACTGGGTGTATAAATCGCATGTCATTATTAAGCATACGCATACGCTTCAGTGGTACTGGCAGTTGTAAGATTCATGTGGTGGTAGAATTGTCAACAATCGGCTGAAAGATATAGCCTACGCCACTTGATACGTGTAGTTGACACCGGAGACTACACATTTCAGTTTGTGGCTCTGGGACTACGTAATCCAAATTCAGACAGGATCGATATTTCCCCCTGCAAACAATGCTCCCAAGATGTCCAGATTCTCCAAGGCATGTGTAGTTTATGACCTGCCTTTGGTCGCCTCAGTTACTATCACTCAGACTATCAATTTCGTAGGGTTTGGTTTACCATAGTCCTATTGAACACAAGCATTATATTAGTCTAACTGCACTCAGGATTTTGTATAAGTACTACTACAGACCGTTGATGCGACAAGTTCACTACAGCTGTGTGGAACCGACTTTCTGATCAAAAGCGAAATTTGTTGCCAATGCTGCAACTTCTGGAAAACTGATAAGTGACTTTTGCACTGTGTCCATTTTACGGTTTATTTATGTGCCACAGCCTAATTCTATATGATGATAACAAATACAATTCAATACATGATAAAGATATGCGATCACTCTGCTTCTATTTAAAAAGTACCAAGAATCCACAAAATTCATGACTAACAGCAATTAGCTGCAGCTTCCTTTAGGACTGTAGTACGACTAATATCCGGACGTAAAACACATGCAGACTGCAATATCTATGTCATGAAATCTATCAAAAATTTTATAAATTCCACCTACAGATACAAATATTACGGCTTCAACAAATGCAAAAAATATTGCTTTTGACAATAATAAAAACAGTAACCACAAAAGAATAATAACAATAACAAAAAATTAACGTTATTCAACACTCAAACAAGAGTAATAGTCTCAATAAATGTAAGCTTCTCCCAAACTACACTTACTGAGGGTAAAGAACAAGAATAAGACTCGAGTTGATGACAGGGATGACCATAAAACATTCAGAGAATTCAAATCTCCACATAGGAGAACTATGCTTTATTCTTGGTTGTTTGCTGGAATTGCAATATAGCAAAATCACAATATATTCCTGGACCCAAATTATGAAATCCAATCAACTGTTTCACTGGCTATCCCCCAGGCCCACCCA
>Ga0209671_1006982_pt1 | contig 11658 bp, 8 predicted proteins | sample WorMetHERISLAND2_2_FD_187401 | JGI IMG/M metagenome (GOLD analysis project Ga0209671, IMG submission 187401) | Marine gutless worms symbiont microbial communities from Max Planck institute for Marine Microbiology, Germany - Olavius geniculatus... | ecosystem: Host-associated > Annelida >...
CTCTCACAAATAGTCCCCTTTATTATTAATAAGTAATAATTACTAGTTATAACTTTAAAACTAGAGGCCTTCAGTCCTACGTTTAGGCTAAATCAAGGACCCACCCGACCTTTACGAGATTGTTGTGGACCCCTCAGCTAAGTCGACCTAGCTGCGTTGGGGGCAAACGTCACAGATGGCTTAAGTCTGCTATCTACACATGAATATATCCATGGATATCCATATCCACGGCAAGCCTGACTATATCTGATATATTATGCTGTAGTAACGTCCGTGTCGTGAGAAATACAAGTAATTTGAGAAAGCTCACGTGAAGCACGATAGCAGTAGTCCTGACTCCTTGAATTTTAAAGATGGAAACTTAGATTCTTAAAAATGTACGTTCTGTGCTAAAAATGTCATACGCAGGTTGTCTTGGTCTATCTCCAGCCATTTCGTTGCAATTCAGTGTTGAAATGTGCGCTGCATCAAAAAAAATTGAAAAAAAAATTCACTAAAACCCCCTTTTTGCGGGTTCAAGGTCGTCCAAGGTCATCGATGTTGATAAATCTAAAAAGCCTGTCACCAGTGCTTGTTATGATAGGCAACATGTGTGTACCTATCTGCAACCGTTTTCACACTAGAATAGCCAATAGGGTAACAATAACGTCTTTTGGAGGGAGGTACCCCTCTTTGACGCCCTAGTTCGAGGGGAACCCCGGCACTCAGGGGCACGGAATTTTGTCGCGAAAAACTAGAGACCATGAGGCAGTCCACGGTGAAAATTTTGTGATTTTAGCTTGTACCGTTTTGATACAGTGCCAGGGTGTGCCGGACGGCTGACAAACAGACGGACAGACGATGGCGAAGACGCGCGAAGCATTCTGCTATCACGCGTAAAAATGATGATGATGATGAATACAGCAGAATAAGAAAGAAAAAGCCAGCAGCCAGTGGCGTCCTGGCAAAACGGCGGGGGCGCAAGAACCCGCGAACTGCCGTTAGGCTACTGCCCCATAAATCTAAGCCTGTCGAAAAAAATTATTTTTCACGGATTTCGTCCAAAAGTGTCAAAATCGAGCTGAAAAGCCCCCATTTGGGAAATTTTGGAGAAAAATTCGAATTTTCAGCATCCATCATATCTCCTTTGTCGGAATTTGCATCTGTCAAAATATGCAATTTCCTGCCGTGCGATTCCGTAATTTCTTAAACCGACGACGCCGTTGAAACATGTAACAATAGAATATAGCAGTGCAGTCGGCAGCGGGCCTAAAATTAAACTGCGCTGTACCTGAGATGACAAGCGAACACAAGCGGACGAAATTATGCCGAAGTAAAATTTAGAGAGGCGCATTCAAGCAAGCGGCAGAATCAAACGCATTTAATTTTTAAAAAAACTGTCCCCTTGCCCATTTATAGGACACCGATCTTAAGTTTAGAAGCATTATGACGATTTACAGCAGACAGACCAACACAACAAGATACGCCAGCAGCAATAAGTTCAACTTCTGACTCAAAATGTACGTTCCATATTCCTAAACTTCAGACTTTTGTAAACTTCAGACAAACTTTTTTTAAATGTTATACATCTCCAGTCTTAATGTTAAAAAGCCAGCGGTCTTTTGACCTTGACTATTGATCAGTGTTCCATTAGTGCTACATTCTAACAGGTTCTTAGCATTCTATAACTTTCTGTTCCTGATTTGTGGCAGCAACGAGACACAAGAAAACAGCAAGTAACGTGGCCTCATATACTCATAGTAATAACACCAGTTTTGAAGACGAAATAGCAAGCACATAGCCACATATCTTCACGTGCCCAAGCGGATACTGACTGGCATTATATTTCGTAAAAAGCACATTTAAGCAGAAAGCAGAAAAAACATTAGCAAAGTACTACGAAAATATCTGCAGTAAAATGCGCCAACAAATTAGCGACAAGCACATGCGTCTTCTCAGCAAATAAAATTCGTTGTTTTATTGGCGTAGCAATCGAGAAATAAGTAAGAGATCAGCGTCGCTTAAAAAGCACAAACCTTCGCCAAGACTAGTGATGCCACACAGCGAATAAAACAATTTTCCTTCTGCTATAAACTGAAACTATTAATGGGCCCGGATCGCGACTGGTTCGCCACAGTGCGACGAACGTTAATGGCCAGTTCACACCTACGATGCAACTCAACAGTTGAGTTGAGTTGAGTCGGCGTCGTAGGTGTGAATGGGCCATAAGTATGGAAAACGCCGTCTTGTTTCGGGGGAGGGAAAAAATGCAGGAGCGAAATGTCCTGTAGCTCCGAAACCCAGTTGCCGATTTTCCAAAAAAAAATTCTTACCGACTGTTACACGTGTACCCCGACAAAATCCTATCAACAACTAAAGCAGAGTATCTCTAAAGCAGACGAAGAGATAAACCGACGGCGAAGGTAAACACAGAAGCGGCGCTTTGACAGGTTACCTGGCAGACTTTGGACAACATCGTCCGCATAGACGCGAGGCAAACGCCGTTCGGCTGACAGCGACAACACGACAGACCAAACGACCAATTCAAGCCGATCTTCATAATAATTGCTAGAATGGAAGATCTCCTTGGTCAATTTCACAGCGCCAAGGATTAAGTAATAAGGTGTGTGAACAGTTGCATAGGGCCTGCGCAAGAAGGAAACCCCCAAATATTAAATGAAAAAAATCTTGATCATTTTTTGTCGTTTTAAACGTGTTTAAACTCAACAGAAATACTACTGGCATATTATGAAAGTGACTGATGCAAAATAAAACCAATAAATAGCTGACTTTCAAGCCTCGCTCAAGGCTAAGTACTGCCCGCGGGTAGCCGCAGTATTATGCATACAAAAACTTTGATATGACCTTGATATTCAATAGTGTTTAAGCAGTTGTCAAGCCACGTGTTCACGAAAAATTCCATCAAGCAAAGTTCAGCAGTTTGCAAGTTACCACGGTAACACTGAAATAAAACTCGCAACAGAAACGATACGGTCGTCGCTATCGCGGGCAGTAATGACGGATAAATAAATAAGTAAAACACTGACCGAGGAAGTTTGCGGGGCTGGGCGTGCGGTACTTGGGCGGCTCGGCAAAACTCTCGTCCAATGAAGGCAGCTGCTGGCGTAGGTCAAGGTCACGTGATGGTGCTGAAAGTATACAAACAAAATATTGGAAATAACAAACGCACTGGATTGTGTAAGACCCAGCAAAGAGCATGTACAAAGCTACGTAACTGAACTGAACTAGCACGGTTTTGTTTCTGACGAATTGATCAATGGGCAAGCAGCGAGAGCCTATTGACGCGTACGTGAGCGTGGTCACGTGGGCCACTGTCGCCGTTAGACGATGTCTACTGTAATGCATTACTGCTTGCTGATTGGTCAGTTCATCAAAAAGTAAACCATGTCAGTTCAGTTCAGTTACGTTGTTCTGTACGCGCCTTAAAATTTGCAATTGGTGGACAAGACCAAAAAATTGCGGTCAAACCATCACAGATAGCAGAGTCAGTGTCGCGGTTAAAGCATTAGGGGAAGCAGAAAATTGCAATTTTCACAAAGGCTGCAAATTTCCAACACAGCTTATGGGTGCTCAAAATTTCATAACTGCTGCCCCTAAATTCTCGCAGTACGAAAATAAAAATGAAGGGTTTTCGGCTCCAAATTTTGTATTTCCAGAAACAAACTTTACGTAAAGCTAAATTCAAGGGGTGGGGAATTCAGTTCAATAGTGTTGAGTACAGTAACAGCATTTTGTTCACGCATTCTTATAACAGAGAAGCCATGACGGCTTCGCTGATGCGTAGTAGCTGCGTGTAAACATCTCTAAAGAACCACACGAAGCACCAGCAAATCCGCCGCAACAGAGCAAAACAAGTCAGCAGTCACAGACCACGCCATCTCTCTCAACCACGTCATAGACTGGGACCGCGCCAAGGTGATCGACAGAGAAAGCAATAGAATGGACCGGTGGATCAGGGAAGCTATAAACATCAGGAAAGAACAAGACAAGTCGATGAACCGAGACGAAGGGTCTTACCAGCTTCTACACATCTATGACTACTTACTGTCCGCCACAGCGACACCTGGTGGACAGTCGTTCCGACGAAGGCAGCAGCTGTTGCCGAAACGTCAACAATAACAATGAATACAAAGGTTGTAATTTGATAAATTTATTATAACTTATTTCTGTCTTTAGCCGGCTGGTGAATTGCCCCTCTATTGCCCCTATCCCCTGCCAAGATATGACATGGTGCTGTTGAACTCACAAGCGAATATCGGTGACTCGTAGCGTGTTCTGTAGGGCGGCTCCACGGCAGCGTTGGGAGTCCTGGACGCACTGCGCGGATCAACGACTCGCTCCTCGGACCTTCTGCGCTGTAAGTCCTTCAGTATCACTGACGCCGCGCCGGACTCATGCAGCTTCGACAGCTCCTCGATGTCACGTTCTGTCCGCGCATTTACTTTGGCCGGAGGAGAAGCGACATCCGCGACGTTCTCCTTGTTAGCGGAAGAGTCGAGGACGTCATCCAACGACTGACCAGCCGACAGACGACCAGCTCTACCGCCCTCACGCACTGCACACAGACACCAACGAAACATTGCTTTAAATGCAACTGAAACGACGAACATCGCGAGCAAGTTCTACTCCCCAAAATATACAAGGTGGGCCATTTTCATACGCCTTAACAGTAACTTCATCAAATATTAACCGATTATCAAAATTCCTTCACCATCAGAATTAGGACAATATTTGTAATAACACTGTTACTAGAGATTCCACCACACCGCAAGTGTGTCGCTACACTACATTGTGATTGATAAAAGCACCGCAACGCGGCGTTCCGTTGATCGCGCCATTGCCTAGTGGCGTCGCCGGCTTGAGAACGTCGTCCAGCAGCAAGGCGGACACACTGAACATTTGACATATAAATGCAAGATGTGACAGTTACTTTAGACAATAACTGAGACATAAAACACGTTGTTTTCTGTAAATTCTGTTGTTAAAAAAACAATAACGTACAGAGCTCCGGAAAAGCGGCCGCGGGGGCGGGAGGCGCCGGCCAATCATCGCGCTCTATTGGTCTCACGTGACCGGCGTCCAATGGCTGTGCATCCGGTAGCTTCGCCAGCTGAATCGCTTCCTGAGTCTTGACTGGCTTGTAGGGTTCCGTGCGCACTTGAGACGACTTGAACGAAAACAATGACCTACTCGCTCCTGTATAGCAGCAACACGCAAACATGCCGTCAAAAAACGTCAAAAAAGTTAAGTTGTAGGTTACAGCTCTTCACGTAAACCCCTCTCAGAGCTCAGCTAGATTGCATTTACCAACAGCGACGTTGATTTAAGGAGAGAAAAATTGACCTGCTATATGCACTTTTCGCGCAGTGAATTAGCACAATTTTGCTTCCTGAAACATAAAAAACAAAAACGCTTCAGCTTCTGGGATACTTCCCCAGACACCTACCCGTTCCTTAAAATATTAAGTGGGCCAATGTCTACGGATCGAGCGTTGCCTGTAATATAGGATCACACAGTGTTACCAATATAGGCAGATGAACGCGTCCCGTCTTAACCCTAGCCAAACAGGCAGAGCATTATTTCATTTACCGGCCCGGGAGGGATGGAAGGCTGAGTTGACATGGGTGCTGGATGGCGGATCGACTAACTAAAAACAGGTTGTGCAATAAAGCAATCTCCGGTGATAATAATTGTGTACAACATTACAGAGCAAACAAAAATTTCATTTGTTTACCGGTAGCTCTGCTTACAAAAATCAAATGCAACGGTCAAATACTCGCAATATCGCAGTTCACGAGTCACACTCGTGGGATCAGAAGCAAGTGACAGCTGATTGGCGGGAGCTAACGATAGGCCTACTGCAGCGCACTATGCGGCTTTCCATTGCCCGTATAGGAAAGAGACAAACTGTTGGATCCACGGTACAGCCAGCAGACATACCACTGCCCCAATCAGCCACACTAAGCCTTCGCCCCCGTAGCGCGTATTGCTACTACTCATTTCCCAGGCCGCTAAAGGTAGAAGGCTGAGCTGACCTGATCTTCCTGCAGACAGATAAAAAACACGAAAACAACAGCAACAGCTTCTACACAGCTTCTAAGTCTCACCTTTTCTGGTAGGTTTAATTATGTCAGTGCGAGTTTTCCTGTAGCTGAAGCCATCTGTAAACACGCAACGAATCAATCGTCTGCTAATATAGGAGTATCTAACGACATTACAATTTAGCACACATGTCCGGCACAGCACAACCGTACAGCGTTTATACATCGACTTAAAGAATAACCCAGCATCCCATGTAAAAAATAAACCTATACAAAAGTTCATATTGTGCAGACGCTGCTAGGCTGTGCGGCTGCTTGGCAAACTTCAGTATACCGGTAAGTATTTTGAAGTTGTAAACTCTTCAATTTGACCCGACCTGCGTAAAGGCAAACGATGTCGATTTCTGAAATATTTTGCACGTTCAACTTAGTCTGGTTTGACAGTGAAAACAAAATTAACCGGCGCTCCCAAATACAAAAAAATAGAACTCATTGAATGTGCAAACGTCCGCTGATTGGATGTCCGTCCGGCCTCCGCTGTTCACGCGGCTCCAACTCCAACAAAGGCCAAAGTAATTCGGCACAACATTCCAGCCACGCTGCAAAATCAAACACGGTTATTTCCGAGAGTTGGTTTAGTCGCCCAAGGCCTGCGACGGTACCGCTATTTAAATAGGGCGTAATCATTCCGCCGTCTGTAATGGTTTGGCCTCAGATTGTAATGCAAATTTTGACCATCGGTTCCAACGCCCCATATTCCTCCACTTTACCTGCAGAGACCGGGACGCCTGTTGTTGTACAAAGTCGCATGGGGCCCCCACAAAATGATATTTCAGTTCGTGAAAAAGCAACGGCTTTAGCAGAGTGCACCAGTGTGGCAGACGGACAGACGGACAACGTTATGGTAACATCTAACGCTTTCAGCGATGCAGCCGAAAGCCTAGTTTCCATACAACGTGTCACGCACGCAACGCAACGGACGCAACAACGCAAGACTGAATAGACGCCGCTTCAGCCTGTCTTTGCGTTTTGGCCGTTGCGTAGTTTGCGTACGTTGCGTCCGATGTAGAGCGAGCGACACTGACCTGGTCTGTGGAAATGCTGTGGCGCTGGTTTGTCGCCAGTGTCGGCGTTGATGGAAGGTGCCCGCTTGTAGCCATCCTTGAGTTCCATGTAGGTCGTGCTCTTGTAGAACTTGCCGAAGTCAGGAGTGCCACTGCGACCCGGGCTTGCGCTCGACTCCTGCGTCCAGTGCCAACACATCGCCCCCCTCCCCCGCGTCTAACACCAATTTTACTCTTCAATGACAAATTAGGAGAATAATACCAAAAACTGTCGGACTGCCAAAATAATTTTTTACAGCCAGGTATCTTTAAATTGCCAAATTTGACGTCGGGTCCCTTTAGCACTTGGATGGACGACTGTCGACGGGCTGGTAAACCATCTCGGTATGTAACCAGCCACCCAGGTCAACTCAGCCTGGCCAGCCCTTCGTAGATAAGCGCAATAAATACCAGCAAAAACTGAGACGTAAATATGTCACACCACGCGATGCGCTGACCGTGATCTAGAGGTGTAAAGTCTAAACTGGCGTCTGGCTGAGGGCTAAGTAAATGGAGACAAGCGCCGCCCTATGGGTCTTCGTTCGGAAAAAACTTTTCGGTTTTACGTAAGTTAGTACATTTAAATATAAAATCTGTCATTATTTTACCAGTAACGCTTCAGTTTTTGTTTATAAATACTTTGAATCACCGTCATTTTTATACTGAAGGTTTAACGGAAAAATAAAAAAAACGACGATTATCTATCTCAGTACTGCTCAACGACGTCAACGTTGAGCAACATTTTGATAAGCCATTAAGCCAAAACGTAATTAATACATCATTTCTAGTAGTATTTCTACTGATACCAATAAATCAGCAAACTAACCACCACAGCTGAAAGTCACTTACCCGCGACTTCCTGGACGACGTCGAAATTGGACTTGCGCTTCTGTACTGCATCTGAAACACGACCAACCGGCGGGATAATTTATCACGGACGGCAAAACATTATTTTACACGTGGGAACAATATTCTAACCATAGCGCTACAGCATTGCTGACACAGCAACACAGATCAGTAGAAAATAATAACAGTAATGTATCTGATATAATTAAATTCATTATAAAGTCATGTAACCGTACGTGAAAATAGACATTTTAAATTAATAACGGCTAGAATTTGTATGAATAACACGGACTATCGCATTAACGCACAAACTCACATGCAGATCACCCACCCCAAAGGCCAACAATGCAATCGACTGCATATTGTTCCCAAAACCTATAATTTTCATGGAAATTCATCATCTATTCCAGCAACTCTGCTAAACCAACGAACTAAGACAGCAGACACAGCCTTTTGGTGGAAGTCAAAAAATGTGCATAATAATATAAAAATAATAAAAACGATTTCACAAAAACTGGAAAAGTTTTTTAATAAACACTTACAAAGTGCAGATGTGGCGAAAGAAATCCTCGCGAGTCAGCATCTGTGCACAGTTAACATATTAAAGTAATTAGTGTTTTAATGCATACAGACATTGTACAAATACACAAATTAATCAAAAAGCAAGTATTTTCACACTGACAACTTCAATAAAACAATTAAGTGGCCGAAGACATTTGACCAAAAGCGAAATCGCTAATGTGTGCTGCCCCCTGGTGAGTGGTGAGACTTAAATAAACAGGAGCAGTTTTCAGCAGAACGGTTCAACCTCCTAAATCAGCTTTTCCTTTGGGAATCTAACACCATGCGTCATTGGATCCTGCCAAACGTCGAATGGTTTAAGCATGGTGCGCGAATGTGACAGACGACAGACCACACTACGGAAATATGAATAGCAATAGGCGTTATCGCTTGCGCTAGAGCGATTTCTACTAAAAAAGGAGATAAACTAAAGAAAAAAAGACTTAGAGATGAGATGAGTTTTCAGCCGAGAATGGAAGACACCAAAAGGTGGATGAAAAAACAGGTCCGCAATATCAGAGGATAAAGATTGAGACGAGATACATGCAGTGATGTTTTTTCTTGGCCTTGGCCTTGACCTTGACCTTGACCTTAAAGCCAAATTTTGCGGCCTTGGCCTTAGAGATTTGGCCTTGGCCAAAAAGTCAAGGCCACCGCCAAGGTCTCGTAAGACTACAGAATTCACCATCGCAATAGATTACATTTGTTATGTTAGAATGTCGGAATGATGTGACTTAGAACCACAGCCTTGGCCTTGGCCTTGCAAGTGGTCTGGCCTTGTTAACATCACAGGATACATGTTCACGATACTTTAACGCACGCATCAATCGTCTAGACCACTAAAACTCTCCACCGTGGTACGTAAAAGGAAGCAAATTGGAGGCAGCTTGTATACTGGAGTGATGGTACCCGCTGCAGTGACGGTTGACTATTACGGACGAACAGACAGACAGACGCCCCGGTGTGGCTAATTTTGTTTATCGGCACGCAGCTGTCACAAGCAAAGTCACGATAGGCGACCAGACGCGCTTCAAAACGACGACGTAGAATTTGATTACATCCGCCATCAGCACGCGGGGTGGTCTGTTCCATGCTGACTGGCAGCGTCCGTCTCCTGTATAGAAGACACTGATTCTGATGTCGCACAACATGTACACGAGCATGTGACCAAACTTACAGACTCCGTCTGTTATACCCCGTTTACAAGATCGAGCAAACATCGAGCTGCCTCGTCCAGCTATCATACAGCCAGCTCGTCGAGCCAGCTTCATCGTGTAAACGGGGTATCAAACTTCGCTTCAAAATGTCCTACACTGCTTGTTCATTGGTCAGTTTGTCAAAAACTAAGCCGTGTCAGTTCGACTCAGTTCATTTACGTCGCTCTGTGTCTCCGCATGCCAAGTGAAGGAAAACCTCTCTCTTCCAGTTGCTAACGCAGAGAAAGTTCTTGAAAAAGGGAAGACGGGAGGAAGAGAAGGGATCGATCACCAACTAATCGCATTGCTTGCCAAATCACCTGCCCCTGCAGGCAATGCTTCTCTGGCGTCTGATTGGTCGACAGCGAAATGACGTAAATTCAATCGCGTGGCGCACGAAGTTGTCGCCATGGCAACTGACATAACAACGGACGGAAATAGGCTATCTCGCCACAGCAACAAAAAGAAATTTCCACTCCCCCAAGAAGCATCTGTACACCTTTCCCTCCCCCTCAAATACGTAATATTCGTAGCTATAATAAAGCAAAAAAACCCAGCTGTCGCTAGTAAAACGCGCTACAGCCTATACAGTTCCTGTTGCAGCACTTACCTTTCTATGTCATCCAAGGTCAATGATTTTTTATCTCATCTAAAAAGCGTATGCCACTTTCTATTAGTGACTAATAGTAACCTTGAAACTATGTCAAACCGTTTCCGAGATGGCCAGTTTCGGTTTAAAACGCACATTTTCCCTACCCCCTCCATTCAACCTCAAATTTTAAAATGTTCCCCTTGCACTGCATCCCCGAAACTTTGTAGCAGGAGAGCCTCGACACAGGACTAATCATTCGTGTAAAAAGTTTTTTCCTTAAGGCCTATCACTTCGAAACGTCGTACAATTCATCCGTGACATACAGACGACAGACAGACAAACAAACAGACGACAATGGTATACCAAAGACGCCTATAGCTGTAGCGCGTCGAAAAGCTATTGTAATGTAGCCAGAGCACATTTCCGGCAAGTTAAAAAATTGCTTTTATGAAAAATAAAAGAAAAACGTTTATAAACATTTTCAAAGAAAGTGCTGTCAAAGGTTAAAAGTTGTCTCTACTTCACAAAGGTAACCCGTCTCAGAGTTACAGAGCGTCGACTGCCATACGTGATCACAGTGTTTCTGAAACAGGTGAACGCACATCGCTTTAACGCCACTCAGACAGGCATCCCGGAAGGGATGGAAGGCTGAGTTGAAGTTGACCTTGGCGGTCGGTTATATATCGAGATGGTTTACTTGTCCGCAGTACTTGCCCATCGAAGGAGTAACTACCTGATAGCGACTCAACGTGGAGTAATACCCACGACTTCTCGATGGTGTAAGTCCAATGTCGTATCCGTTTGTATAGCGAATAGGTTGATGACGAAAACAAAGCTGTCAGAATGTGTGTGTGTGTGTGTGTGTGCTCGCGTTATTTTAACGAGACCGACAGACATACAGTATGTACGGAAATCGATAGGTCGTAAACATGAGAACAAATCGTTACTGTTGTCATCTGGAATGCTATACGACGTACAGTAGCATGCAATAAATCGTTATGCACTGGCCTAATATTTAACCTTTTCCTTGACTACACCAGTTCGATTTCGATTATCAAAACACTATTAAAACAAAAAGCTCAGCTACCGCTTAGATACAGAGCGTCAGCTTCGTGTACTTCGTTTCATTGAAACTGTTAAGAATAAAGCGTTTTTCGGTTTAGTTACTCTGGCAATCACACCGCACAGCTCATCATCATCATCATCATCGACAACCGTGGGCTCAATGCCCGTTGGTGTCTGACGCCATTCTTACTATCGCTGCCCACCGCTGCCTATCTAGGGCAGCGTGGCTCAACTCCTGCAGGGTTGCCCCACAC
>Ga0209671_1006987_pt1 | contig 11656 bp, 7 predicted proteins | sample WorMetHERISLAND2_2_FD_187401 | JGI IMG/M metagenome (GOLD analysis project Ga0209671, IMG submission 187401) | Marine gutless worms symbiont microbial communities from Max Planck institute for Marine Microbiology, Germany - Olavius geniculatus... | ecosystem: Host-associated > Annelida >...
ACTTAATCAACCGTGCCAAATTTTATCTCAATCGGGTCAGGGGTTTTGATTCTGTGGGGGGTCGAATTTTTGGATTCCCCATAAGAAAGAGAAGTCGCCATTAACACAGGGCTTGAACTACCGTTCAGCCTGTGATACTGCTACTACTCTTGTGGTATTTACTGTGTAGGTTGCCGTGTTCCTTCATGACGCATGCGCTGCTGGGCTCGTACTGCGTCCAGTCGTTGTTCGGTGACTATGACAGTCATGAGCATGGAGTTGGAGTTCAGTATTTCTCACATGTCAACTTTGCGTCGCAGCAGTCTCAGGAATTACTGGAACAGATAGCAGAGATGCACAAGGCCCACAGGTCTGTAGAGGTAGTAGTAGTAATAGTAGCAGCAGTTGTAGCAGTAGTAGTAGTAGTAGCAGTAGTAGTAGTAGTAGCAGTAGTAGTAGTAGTAGAGTAGCAGCAGCAGCAGTAGTAGTAGTAGTAGCAGCAGCAGCAGCAGCAGTAGTAGTAGTAGTAGCAGTAGTAGTAGTAGAGTAGCAGCAGCAGCAGCAGCAGTAGTAGTAGTAGTAGCAGTGGTAGTAGTAGCAGTAGCAGTAGTAATAGTAGAGTAGCAGTAGCAGCACCAGTAGTAGTAGTAGTAGTAGCAGTAGTAGCAGCAGCAGTAGTAGTAGAGTAGCAGCAGCAGCAATAGTAGTAGCAGTAGTAATAGTAGTAGTAGTAGTAGTAGTAGAGTAGCAGTAGTAATAGTAGTAGTAGTAGTAGTAGTAGTAGTAGAGTAGCAGTAGCAGCACCAGTAGTAGTAGTAGTAGTAGTAGTAGCAGTAGTAGTAGTAGCAGCAGCAGTAGTAGTAGTAGCAGTAGTAGAGTAGCAGTAGCAGCAGCAGTAGTAGTAGTAGTAGAGTAGCAGTAGCAGCACCAGTAGTAGTAGTAGTAGTAGTAGCAGCAGCAGTAGTAGTAGTAGAGTAGCAGCAGCAGCAGTAGTAGTAGTAATCGTAGTAGCAGCAGCAGCAGCAGCAATAGCAGTTGGTGTACTTTAGTAGTAGTAATAGTCATCATAGTGCTTATAGTCATCATAGTCATCATATCTTAGTTCAGTTGTAGTTGTAGTCGTCGTCGTCATAGTCATAGTGGTCATAGGTCAATGACAGCCTTGTTTTGTGGCCACAAGGCTGGTTTTTACGTGCAAGAGCTAGCACAGCCAGCTATAGCGCGTATTAGTTATGGTAATTCTGTCTGTCTGTCACTTTCTGGTACCAATCGGAGCCTAGGTGACAGTGTAAGTCTCGACCCTATAAATTCAAGGTAGCCTCCACACACGGGTGTCAAATAGGGGTGCCCCCTAATAAGCGGTTATTTTACCGTTATTGGCTGGTCCAGCGTAAAAACGGTTGCAGATAGGCACAGGCATGCTGCTTATCATAACAAGCACTGGCGACGAGCTTCTTAGGAATGTCAACATTGATGACCTTGAACCTGAAAAATAGAGGTTTTTAGTAATTTTTGGTGATTTTCTGCTGCAGAAAAGTGAATTGCGATGAGATGGATTGAAATAGACCAAGATTATCTATGTACAGGAACTGCTATAGGCTCTTGTGCATCTCATGGGCATTACCTCAGATTTCTTGTTTTTGTTTGTCCTATATGGGCTCGTCTTGATTGGAAAACAAAATGTACTAAATAAACAAGATCAGTGCATACATAGCCGTAGTAACTGGCGTGCTATCTTTAGCTGATTGACTTTTTGCTCGGTTGGCTAAATTGCTGCAGCGATGCTACATCTGTTTTACAATGTGCACATATTTAGTCGTTGACGTTCAGTTTAGGCATGTGTGGCAAGGAAAATTACAGCAATTTCAGGTCATTTTAGTCGTCCGTGAAATTTGTTATCCCTTAATAATGCTCATTTAATTTGCACTTTGTTTTGTGAATTAGGTTGGGCTTCATCGATAACGTCTGCAATTTTTGTGTTGACACACAGTATATAGCAGCATGTGCTGTGTGCTTGAACAGAGGAATGTCACCGGCAGAGGCAGAGCTGAGATATCTACTCAACGCCAACAAACTAGCTCTCTATGGAGTCGATCTGCATGCTGCCAAAGTTAGTTAATGTGCTTCTAGCATTTGCGTTAAAGGCCAAGTCGCACGAAAAAATGATATTGGCTAAATATGTGTAGAATGTAACGCTAATTAATAATACACTGATCAGTTGAAATGAAAACGTCGCTTAGAAGTAATTTTATCACAGATATGTTGTGCCAGCCGAACACACCCGAACATGCCATTGCCACAATTACCGATGATGTCACTCACAGGATGCTTGGTTGACAAACTGACATTTGCATTTGAAAATACTATATTTGTTATTTTTCCTCAGAATAATGTTACATTTATAGTACAAGTAATGATGCATAGATGACATCAGAAATTACGTCATTGTTTATTTAGTTCATTGTTTATTTTTTCACTACTAGAAGTGTGCGGTTAGTAAAGTTAATGATGTGCTGGAATATTGTGGTTTTTAGTGGGTTAACTATTGATGAAAAATTTGGCCTTTTTAAGGCTATTTGGCCATAAATTAAGCTGCATTTGACTTCAAGGCGCAATAAAGCTAGTTAGCAACCCTTTTGCAGATGACGTCACAGTTCCGATAATGGCCGAAGCCATGAAAGAGGAAAAGTGAGTGCTTAAACCTGATTTTTTAGGGTATTAAGATGTACTAGCAACCAGAAGATTAATGAATATTGACAAATTAGCATTTGAGTAAGCCACTTAGCACTTTATAACAGTTGCATAAAGTGATGCGACTTGGCCTTTAAATGGTTTAATGCTGTAATATAGCCATTTGTAGGAAACCCATCTCAGAGCTATGGAGCATCACCTGCCATGTGGGATCACACAGTGTTTCCTGCCACTTGACGCAACTGAATGCACCCCCCCCTCATAACATGAGCCAGACAGGTTGGTACTTGATTGATTTACCTACCCCAGAGGGATGGAAGGCTGAGTTGACCTTGATGTTGGTAATATATTGAGACATTTACCTGTCTGCAGACAATCAGTCCACCCAAGTACTGGGAAATAAGTTTGGTTCTGGAAAATCCAGAAATTAAAGCCTAAGATCCGGTTAAGTCATGGGAAATTAAATTCCTGAATAGTTGATGAAATTGCAATCGGTTTATAATAAAGAATATGCAGCACTAGCATATCACTTACTTTCCGAAATACATTGATGATATAAATTTCAAAATTTTGTCATTCCGCATGCCTTTGTGCATTGGACTACACTCTGTATGTGCACTAAGTAACGGTTGTTTGTCAATATATTTTAACACTGACGTTTTGCTGGTCATGGAAAGTCCTGGAGAAGAGCTGCAAATTTTTGTCCGTAAAAGTGTTGCGATCCTGTCTTGCTGTATCACGGTGGTGCGAATTGAGCATAAGTGTGAGCATCTGCTGTGTGCCAGGATGGCAGGAACCAGGCGGTGGAAGTGGGCGTTTCATGCATCGGTCTACTACTCTACCAGGACCGGCTGCGGGTGAACCGCTTCATGTGGCCAAAGATCATCAAGTTCTCATACAAGTTCAACAACTTCAGCCTTAAAGTCCGACCAGGAGAGGTTGCTGTTGGTTTTGTCATGTTGCAGCCTTGCAGAGTTTTTGACGGAATTAAATTAGGACTAGGAGAGTGTCTCAACTTGTCAACATCTGTGTTAATGTGGTAATGGCCAAGTTTGGACAGAATTGAGTTAATGTGCAACTGCAACATTAAAAAACTACATGAAATTGGTAAACGTGAGGGGCTTGTCACTTGCTGTCTTAATGTCATATTGACTAGCTGTTTGTTTGCTAGACAAAGGTGTTGTCTTCATCTAGAAAATAGACATTAAATTGAGTTACTACTAATAAATATTATCTACTAGTCTACTATTTCTGTTGCTACGTGTGCATTGCAACTGGTTCAGCTATTTTTGTTATTCAGCTAGCCACTTATGCCGAAGTAATTTCAGACATCGTCAGGTTTCCTTGGCCTCGAAGATCGCTGGCCTTTCCCTTGATAATGCTGGTCTTGAATTGACGAACTCTTTCCTGCATGTATAGTAGCCTGATGTGTGTTTGGTCTTTAGTCACAGAAGTCAGCGGTGAGTTATGAGTTCAAGTTGTCCAGTGACAAGTTGGCAAAGCGTTTGTGGAAAAATGCCGTCGAACATCACACTTTCTTCCGGTCTGTGGTTTACATCATTTCTTTCGTGTCGAATCTGTTTATTTGTTTTTGTTCTTAGCTGTGTGCTTAGTGAGCATTGCTCCAGCGCTTCTTAACAGCTTGCTTTTTCGACGAGCTCATCTTCAAAGCTTTTTTGGAAAACCCAGGAAGATATAGGAAAGGATGTGCATTATTGAAATTTCCTTGGAAAAATCATTGGGAAAAAATTAGGAAAATATACAGGAAAGCACTAAATTGACATTGGAAAGAAAGCTGCTTATTGTAACCAAATTTTTACAAAACAACACAGTTGCTGACACTTATTTTGGACATTATTTGTGTTTGGTTATCTTAAATGATGGAGAGGTATGTGAGTTGTTATTTTTTTTGTTTATGTACTAAGATAAGATGTTTTCACAAGATTTTTTCCAAAGAAGTTTTTAAAATGTGAGTGCACATCTGATGGGTTGAACTAGTTTACAGAGGTAAGAAAGCAAATTTTTTTTCGAAAGCAAAGAAAGCCATTGAAACTTCTGTAAGGAAAAAATTTTCTTTGGAATTCCCAAGTCATTTGACATAGGAAGATCTTTGGAAAATGTCCTAGGAAAGTTTTGAGAATGTGGCCTGTTTGGATACTCTGCATGTGTTAGTCTGCGTGAGGCAGACATGCCAGCAACCGACCTGGTATCAAAGCTTGCATCAAAGTACCGCTACTCAGGACGGACCCAGTACCAGGTCCAGCTAGCATCTTCAATGTCAGCTTCTGCAACCCTGGACCGCTCGGCCACACTTGATCGCTCCACTACTGCCAGCGTCATATCCAGTCGCAAGTACACAGGCGGATCAAAGAGCCTTGAGAATGGTTTGTAATAGAGCTGGTATCGATTTTGATTAAAATTTTAAAATCATTTTTCATCCCCTTAAATTAATCAAAATACATGAATTAAGTTTGATCAGTTCTTGTTCCGTCCCACCAAGACCGAGATCACTGTAGGTGGTTACATCACTGAGCGTAGTGAAGTTTATGATTGACTGATATGATTGTTTGGCTGATTGACAATGCAGTTACTTTACAGACCATACCACATCTTACGATTGATTGACTGAGTGATCAAGTGATTGATTGATTTATTGATTGATTAATATATTGACTGATTGCAGTAATGATGGCTGGCAGAGGTTACAGCACTGAGTCTTGTGGTCTTGTGGTTGACTGATTGACTGATGGAGTGTGTGACAATTATTTATTCACCAGTAGAGTGATCAGGTGATTGATTGCTTCGTTTCAGTGACGATGTCTGGGGAGGTTACAGCGTTGAACGTAGTGAATTTTGTGGTTGTTTGATTGGTTGGTTGATTGATCGATTTATTGATTGTGTGCTATATTGCCTGGTTACAGTGATGATGTCAGGAGGAGGTTATAGCACAGAGCGTAGTGAGTCATATGCAGCAGACACACAGCAGACAGCAACCCTGGATCTCAAACACAGACGCAGGATCAACAACCCTACTTCACCCACGCCCACCTATGACAGCTACTCTCCTGACCTGGTAATACTGTAGTTATAGCAGTAGTAGTAGTAGTAGTAGTAGTAGTAGTAATCGTAGTCAGAGTAGTATTAGGAGTAGTATTAGTCTTCATAGTAGTAGTGCTAATAATGGTAGTTGTTGTAATCCTAGCTGTATGGTAGAGTTGTGTGTCTTTGTAGACGCAGTCTTTTGGATCCATCAATATCTTTCTGTGGCTACCACACATTGCAGTAGTAGTAGTAGTAGTAGTAGTAGTTGTTGTTGTTGTTGTGAGTTAGGAAGTAAGTAAATAAATTTATATAGCATGCATTAATGTTGTGTTGTTGTTGTAGTTTTTGTAATCATAGCTGTATGGTAGAGTGGTGTTTCTGTGCAGATGCGAAGTCCTTTGGATCCAGCGATGTCGTCCTATGGCCACCACACGTTGTCAACTGCTGATCAGTCAAGACCACTCATGTCTCCTGTATGTCTTGTCATTGTTAATGCATCGTTTGTCACTGACCACAGAATTCTAAGCTAAGCCACACAATTTGCTTGTTTTCACACAATTTCTACATTTTTGCAGAATTTTGTGAATATGTGTAAATGTTTATCTCTCTGGACTGAACAGTATACAGTAGTTTTGAAAATACCTACGATCTTGAGTCATCAGTCACCTGACGTTCTGTAGGTTGATTAATGTATTTGCTTTGAGTAAAGTGAAGCATCAGGATTATTTGTGCCGAAAATGATGAAAATATGCATGCATAATTTTGTTACAGTTATGTACAGTAAACTGTAAACATTTTAAGCATGCAGTGTAGAAGCATATTGTTCATTCAGACTCGGTTTGTGATCCAAGAGCCTAATTTTTAAAGCCTCTTGTAAATTTTGCCACAAATGCATGTGTATCTTAGGATTTTTTGCTACAAATATGTATAGGCTGATGGTGGCTATGGACAGTATGCAGGAGATGCGTCATATGTCAGTGGACAACAGCGCTACGGCACTATGCCAGCTCAGTGGAATGGAAACTATGATCGTAGCAATTCCTCGCCAATGGTATGTGTCCACCTAATACATTATGAGATACATTCAGTGATATTGCTTTCACATGTTGAACATGGGATGATGTTCATTGTAGTATATTCAAGTTAACTGAAGTCTTTCTTTTAGCACATATTGGTGCTTTACAAGTCAGATTATTATTATTAGTCCGCCTGGAAGTGATAGCTTGCGGAGCGGACTTAAGTTTTAGCCCAGATGCTTTTTTTCTCCCAACGCAAGATCTCCGAGATGCGTGGGCCGACCGGCGTGAAATTTTGCACGATGGTCAGTACTAGGCCCTATTTTATAATGCTGGTTCAAAATTTCGGGGGGGGCACCCCAAAAAAATTTCAGGGGCTAAAAACATGCAAAATTTGGCCCGATTTCGGACGACTTCGAAGTTCGGCGGCGAATATCTCCGAAACGGATGAAGATATTCAAAATTTGATAGTCATTCCGTCTATTGCGATTCCTCCTGCGTTAGACAAAACAAGTCTGGTGAAGTTTGGTTCGACAACTTACGAGTTTGACCACAAATATCTCTGGACTGGATTGAGATATCGACAAGCGGTAAATGGCGTTATCAAATACGGTCAATTCCACGTTGAACGAAATAAATTCTGTAAACTTCGGTCTTCCACGAACCAAGTTATAAGCGCTCATGTTGACCTACCCTAAGTCGAATATTTCGGAAAATTATATTTCGGCCCCTAGGGGGTGCTGCGCCCCCAAATTTTTACACGCGCTAGAGAATGACCAAGTCTTATTAGCGCACCCCCCACCGGGGACAGGGGCCCCCCTTACAACTTTTTCAAAGGAGGGTCAAAAATTGGCTTAAAATGCAATAAAGGAGCACTTATAACTTCGGAGTAAGGGGGTGTAGCTGGACGAAACTTTGGCACTTGACGCGGCTCTAGGTTGGGTTGTTAACGCAAGTACCACTTTTGGGGGCACCGCCCCCTTAAAATTTGGGAGGGCAAACAACGTTCAAAAATCAGTGCAATTTACGACAACTTTTGAGTTTGAGTGCAAATATCTATGGAACTGATGAAGATAGCGACAAAATCTAAACGGCGTTGACGAGTACGATCCTTTTGGCGTTGAACAAAAAAAATTTTGTGAAATTCCGTCCACAACGAACAAAGTTACAGGCGCTCATGTTGACCTACCCTAAGTCGACAATGCGCGTTCGGCATATGCCAATGCATTTGAGTTCGGGCTACGTGACTTTGATGCCGGAAAAATTTGACTCCCCCCTAATTTCTCCCAATCGGACTTAGGGCGTCGGGCGGACTGATGTTGGGCTTTGCCCCAAATTTCTAGTTATTATTAATTAGCTAGCTGTTGACTTGATTTCAACCGCATTTCTAAGAAGTTCTAGAAATGTTATTTTTGTAGTTTTTGTCATCTTTAGGTTCATTATTGTGTGTTTGTTTGTTAATTAAGTTAGCTAAATAGCTAATGATAATAACGATAATGTCAGACAGAGACGGCTGTGTTTGTAGTTCATTTCCATTTGTTGTCTATTGTGTCTTTGACCGTTTGTTGAAGCATAGCATGTGATTACAAATTTTCTAATCCTGGATCTCGGGATTGAAAAATCGATCACTAGCTGCAGCTAGTTCTTACAACATTGTTATCAGTCAATCAGTAAGGCCATTCTGCTGATATGTTATCACAATGATCTGAGCTCCAATGGCTACAATGCGATGCATGTTTAGTAGCGGCTCTAGGTTGAATTCATTTTGTGCACCACGGACATGGAAGATGCTGATGTCGGTCGAACCAGAGTGACCACGGGTCCTTGAAAGTCCTTGAAAACATGTTCCCATTTTTCCAGGACCTGGAAAGTTCTTGAAAACCAAATAGAGTATTGAAGGTTTTGGAATTTGTTGGAAGAGAGTCTTGAAATTTGTTTAATTTCAGTTTTCTGGAATCATTGTGACTGCAGTTGGAAAATTATCTTTGTAACATATGACGCGAGAACTGTCTGAGATGATGTGGTAAAATATTGCAGCAATGGGTCTGGATAAGTACTTGAAAGTTTTTGACAAGTCTTTGAATTTTGTTGCCCTTAAACTGTGCCCACTTTGTCAAATGCTGTTGTTCTGTGGTAATTGACACAGGCCGGAGTGGGTCACCTGCCAGCATTCCAGGACGACCGTCTGTCTGAGCAGCAATACAGGCGGGCCGGAGCCACAGGTCAGGGGTCATGGGGTCAAGGTCAGGGCCAGGGTCAACCATGGCAGCAGTCATACTACCACTACTACCCTGGCACTGGCAGTCATGCCAGCCCAATGGTGTCGGCGGTAATTTCAGTTTTTTTTCACTGCAGTCGTAATGTTGTTGATTACAGGTAGTAGCAGGCTTTACTTGATCATTGGAGTGAAGTGTGGTCGTTTGAAACACTTGAACACACAGTGTGAACATGACCTGCCCTTCACTGAATGATTGGGATAATCACCTCCAGATGTCACCTATTGTTCGGTGTACATAAGTCATGTATGTTACACCTTCTATAAGCAACCTGCTAATGCTATCAGTATGAGGGGCGTTCAATAAGTTCCAGGACTTCGTCCTCAATACAACGACAGACAGACACATGTCTGACAGTTATGTTATTTTTTAACATATTTTCCCTGCAGTTCACTGCAATGTTCCCGTTGTTCTGCAAGTCGACTGGAACCCGTAGCATTAAGTTTTTTATTGGCACTTGTAGAACTTTCCGGACAAAATGCTGTAGAACATCTTTATCGTTTTTAAACTTAATGTCTCCACGTGATTCGCTGTGTGGTCCAAACAAATGAAAATTACTTGGAGCTAAGTCTGGGCTGTACGGCAAATGCTGTAGCAGTTTCCAGCCCATCTCTTCAATTTTCTTAACTCTAATGGGCCTATTGCATGATGGGGCACTGCCATTTTAAAGAATGACACCTTTCTGCATCAACCCTGGTCACTTGCTGCGAATTGCTGGTCGTAATCAATCAGACAATAATGCCTGGTAATATTGTTCAGTCACAGTATGTCTTTCGAGCAAAAAAGTCTGCAAGATCAACTCTTTAATTAAACCAAAAAAATGCTTTGTCTGCAGCTGATCGTTTTTGCCATAAGCAGTTCACCAACACTGACATCATCACTGACTGACTGATGATCGCTGCACAAGCGAGTGAACTATTCAAATACTTTCAAACGTGATAAAGTGTCCCTGCTAATTACTACAAATAATCTACAATAAATTTCAGCACTTTCTTCACTTTTTGCGACTAGAAAATTTTATGATTATTCTCTAATCTAATTCTCTAAACAAACGTCAATGCCCATCATTTATATCTTAATAATAATGATGTCACAACGTGACGTCATAAATGAGACCATGGTAACTTGATGTACAATAGTGGCAGTACAACTTCATAATAGTTTTGGTTTTCAGCTGTCACTGTGTTCTTACTGAGAAGAACAGTCCTGGAACTTATTAAACGCCTGTCATATATTGTTTTGGTGACTGCCATGGATATTTTCGTACTGCTATAATGTATTGCTATATATATTATGTGTTATGTGTGTGATTCAGCATTCACATGGTGGCGCTGCAGTGACTAGCTACAATGGCTATCACAGCTATAATGGCGATGACGACGTTGATCACGATAAGGTAGAATTAGTTGTTTGCTTACTTACTGAATGCTCGAGCTGTTAATTAATAAATGCAGGTTGCTAGTCAATAACAAATAAATATATGTGTAATAAATACTCAGCATATATGCGACATAATATAATGTGATATGATATAAATGCACCATGTCTCAAAGTTAGCGGCCCCTCTGCTTCAAACACGCCTAATTCAGTTTGTATTTCATGGATTTCAACGAAATATCGTACACTGCACTATCATAACATTACTTACAGTCACACCCATTATGACGTACACACTTTACCGCGTGTGCTCAGTGTAACATCATTATGATGTCAGAGTTTGTTTACATTAAGATACGTTCAGTGCATTGTTATTGATAAAGGGATCAAGCAGCTGCGCACCCACCTTAGACTAAGAACTTTCGCCGAGACCAAAAGTTGTCATTTTAAGCTCAAACTTTAAAGACAAGGTCAGAATGATTGTCGCAATGACAGTCTCAAATTTTGTAAAAAATATGCCCGGTACTAACGATTTTTCACTAACTTATCTGTAGGGGAGGGGCCACTAATTTTGGGACGCAGGGTATATTGTGAATATACCATGTCTTAAAGACTAGCCAATTTTATATTTAATAACTTTGTGAAGCATTGACTGATTCTAATAATTTTTGGCTCGCATTGTCGTGAAGTAACTTTTCATAAATGACTGTAGTTTTGCCGACATTGCCTTAATGCTATTGTTACGCTACCTTGTGAAATCAGCCAGTGTTTCATAGAGTTATTTAAAAAATAGAAGTGGCATTTTTTGAGATATGATTTAAATATTCACTCTCTGTGGGATGGAAAATGAGTCGTAGCTGTCTAGCTGAGCAATAATAATAGATGGTGTCGATGAATGCAATCACTATAGCTGCCCGTTTAGGCGGATTTATCGTATAAGCTGATCACTTTGGTTCAGAAGTCAGTAACTGCCTGGCACTCGTGCTGTGTTTTGCCAAGTGAACCCTATCGGGTGAACTCTCGCAGTATCAGTGCCGTGATAACAGCACAATAAACATTGTCATACACCATTACTGCTATGTTTACTTATCTCAGTCCAGCATCTGGTGTACAGTCTGCAATAGATCTCAGTATTTGTGACCCATCTTTATACTTAGATTTTTCTTGGAAAACCCATCCGGATCTCTGTGGAAGCGATCATTTTCCTATAGAGATAACATGTGACATAGCTTCTCTATGTCAAACAAACAGCAGCTGGAAGCTTTCTAAAGCAGA
>Ga0209671_1006988_pt1 | contig 11655 bp, 13 predicted proteins | sample WorMetHERISLAND2_2_FD_187401 | JGI IMG/M metagenome (GOLD analysis project Ga0209671, IMG submission 187401) | Marine gutless worms symbiont microbial communities from Max Planck institute for Marine Microbiology, Germany - Olavius geniculatus... | ecosystem: Host-associated > Annelida >...
AGTGCGTTAATTTTTTTAATGCATTAATTAACGCGTAAATTAACGCACCCAGTCCCGTCGAGAGGGAGAGTAGGGGGATAAGTTATCACAGGCCTCGCGACGTTTGAGGGGCCCTGCCTGTCTAATACAGAAAGTTAGAAACACATTTTTAAACGTATAATCAACAATAACTGACGTCAGAGGTAGCATAGAAATCTATTAGCATGTCATCGAATATCGAAATAATTACTTATTTACAGTAGTGATGGAACGAAAACTACATTTAGTTACTCGAATTCATTCGATTGTCAAATAACCGCAGTTTAACGGAATATTTCAACTTTTTCTTCACAAAATTTAGTAAATTAACATAAATTTACATATGTGCGTTAATTTTTTCAAAGCGCGTTAATTTTTTTAACGCGTGTTAATTTATTAACGCATTAACGCGTTAATTGACGCGTCAATTGTGACAGCTCTACCAGCTATACTGCAACTTTCAACCAAAAAACTATTGCACAGAACTAAATACCTTTTTTCAATTACCGGTATTAAAAACATAGAGTTCCGTGCTGAAACAAAGTATTTCAACAAAGTGTACCAATCACAGAAGTGTTTAGATATGTCTACACACAAAGTGTATCTGTAATAAGCAGCACATATATAATTTTGGCCAGAAACCCTTCTTGACACCACCACTACATCATATGCACGGAACTTAGCAGAAATGATTTCACACAATAAGCACATAGGGTAAAAGTTCACTGTCTTAACCATTAACCTACAAAAACAGCTTTTCTTCAATTTATAAATAAAAAATATTTTAGACTGTGACCAACCTAATGTACTCCTCACGTGCATTATTTTCTCCTGTATTCTTTTAACTGCCTTTTAGTTCAACCGTGCAACTGACGTCATCACAAGGCGAAAAGAAAACTATTCTACACTGTGTGTGACATAGTCACTGAGTTATGACATAGTGAAAGATCTTTAATCTTTCACTATGGTTATGACTATGAAAAAAGACTGCTATAATCGGTCTCGTGACCATTCGACTCTCGAGGGTTGACTTCCCATGGGTGGTCTATAGTGACAATGCGTCTATCCAGCACCGTTATGAAGATATGGCGCCTCAAAGATAATGGGGTCACGAATTTGACCTTTTGGGGTCACGTGACGTCATCGGTCACGTGACCATTTGACTCCTGGGGGTCGACTTTCTATGGGTGGTCTATAGTGACCATGCGTCTATCTAGCACCGTTATGGAGATATGGCCGTTTGAAGTTCTTCCAGGAAAGCTCTTCAGGAACAGACGTCGGTCGTTGGTTGGTCGGTCGTCGGTCGGTCCTCAATATTACACTGATCTTATATACTCCTCTTCACTACGTTAGAAACGTAGCGCATGAGGAGTAAAAATAGAACATCAATTAAACAGTAAACCTTTGTCAAATCGTCAAAAATTAATTAACAAAACAAAACAAAATAGAATAACATTGTTAAATGAAACTATAGTACAGATGCAATCTATATCAAAACTAGCAATTACTGTCTTCTAATTGCTGCATCTAAAATGTATCCCAAGAAGTAATACTATAAACAATTATTAATGTTATTCAACGGTATTATACCTTCTGGTGGAGCCTTCATCACCATGCATGTTCTGACATTTATCAACACTGCTTGCATTTTCGAAGGAATTCTGTGTCAAAATTACAGCAAAAATGGTCAAAATTTGATATACACCATGTTTCAAAAAACAGTCAAAATTGTTTTTGTCATAACTTCGTCAAATTTCCACCAACTTTGAATTTTTTTTGGCAAAGAGATGGGCAAGAGAATAGAATTTTGTAAGGTACACTCGTTTTCCACCTTACCTAATTTATGTCAATGCACTACCGTGCGAAACACAGATGCTCCAAATTGTTACATTACATGGTGGTTATTTGTATAGAATTGCTCACCTTTGCATCATCAGTTTGACAGGGAGTGCCACGTGGTTTAATAATTTTGTGGTATTAAATATTTTATGGTAAAAACAGTGGACAACAAAATAGCTGACTGATGAGCTAAAAACATGTCTAATTGATAAGTGAATGTTTGTTGATTCCGCTATCAGCCAGTGGCGTTGCATCTAAGCCATTGTCTTTGTATGCATGGCCCACTTTAGACATAAATTCTGATGATTTGTGAGCGAGTTGTTATACAAACTTATAATTCTGCTGAATAATTTACATTGAGTATTATTTTGTGCTTAATTAAGTTGTTACAGCGTTTTCATGGAAAATAACTCAGTGTTATGCAACAATTTGGAACATCTATATTTCACACGGTAGTGCGTTGATATAAATTAAATGAGGTGGAAAGTGAGTGCACCTTGCATAGTTTCATCGTCTTGGCCATCTTCATGCCAAAAATTATCAAATTTAGTGAAAATGTGACAAAGTTATGACAAAAACAATTTTGACTGTTTTTTCTGAGACATGGTGTATATATAAATTACATTGTTACGTTGCCAAAGCAACAGTAAGTAAAAATGAAAGCAAGAAAAACAAAAAATAACATATTCTAGAAAGCACTAAAAACAATTCAAATAATTAACACGAGGGATGTATTCTGCAATCACAAAACACACATGGTCATGTAAAAAGCATACTTATCACTAAAGTGTCATAGCAACATCAAGAAAATATTAGTCAATCAAGATAAATTTACAGTATAAACAAAAAATATATCAGACAGTAATTAAGTGAGAAAAATTCTGTGATACTGTCAAAATGATGCCTTGTGTCACAAATAAATTCAGCATAACTCAGATGCATTAATGTTAAAGTTTAGAATTTTTGTTCTTCATCTCAGTGAGTTATAGTGATAATCATTTTGTCATTGACAACTTTAGAAAAAAAACACATAACGAAACCTACAACATTATATTGTTTGTTCTACAAAGCTTTAGTAAAGCAGCCAAAACAGACCGTATTCATTCCAAGGTATGCGCCACCAGCACTTGTGAGGTCAACGTCACTTATCTGCGTGATGGTGACAGTGTGGTTTGGTAGGTCATAAATCTGCTTGTCAGCTGACATCGACTTCGGAGCTAATTCACGCATCTGTGCTGCATATTCCTCCAACTTCTACACAATGGTCAAACACAAAAACACATAAGAACACATTTGTTCTCTTTAATAAGTTAAACAGTTTAACCTCCAGTATAAGCCAGGTTGTTAGACATTTTGTGGACTGCAGCAGGAAGTTTCTTCAGGTCTGACAACCTTCCTGTCAACTAAATGCCGGCATCAGTCATATTTATCTATCATTATCACTGCCAGTTTTATAATTATATTGTTGGCTAAACAACCAGAGAAACATCTGTTCCATAAAAAACCACACACAGGAATCCCCAAACCTGGAAAGCAGCTTAACATGAATTAACTCTGCAAAATAGACTACCAAAATAGACACAAAATATAATTTATTACACAAAGACTGTGGACAGTTGTGACGCTGCAGCAGTTAGTTAATTTCATAGTCGCTGGCGCTGCTATCAACAAATGAAGTCCAACTTATTGAGTGCAGCGTGAACGGAGTTGGTAGCATGCACACATATAAGCAGAGCTTATTGTTTGTAGGCTGAATCCAGAAATCGACGTTATTCACTGTCATCAACCGACTGACAGACTGACCAATATGTGTGTTTCTGCATGTGTCTTTTGCTCTCTTTCTCTATCTCTTTGTCCCTGTCTGTCTGTCTGTCTGTCTGTCTGCCTGCCTGTCTGTGCATGATGAACGTCGATGGACGCTGGCTGGAGCTTATAGGTTCTGAGCAGTGTGTAAGTTTCCCTCCTGCCACACCATCCGCCAGCTGGCCCCGCCATGTCAGTCACTGACGCTACACAGCTGACCACCGCACAAACGCTCGTTGCTCAGTCTTAATGACACATTGCATACAAGTCCATTCGTTCATGCCAGAACTAATCATGCGTCATTCATGGGTGGTCTAAGTCTGTCTTGTCCACTCTCTCTCTCAGCACTGCACCTTTGCCCACTGCCAGAGTGTCTAGCGTCAGGCTGTGAGCGTCGAGCAGCCGAAGAAGAGTCTGGCTGGTGCATTATCACCTGTCGTCCACGCGGATTTTGATGCTAGTCAGAAAACTGAACCAAATCGAAACCACAGTTTTTTCCCCAAAACCGAACCGAAAACAACCAACATCAACCAACGTGAAATCGTAACAACGCTACAAGCAAATAGAGCCAACTCAGCCTGGCATCACTTATGGTAGGCAAAATGAGTACTAGTGATGGTTACAGTCACTGCTAGTCTGCTAAAAAAAACAGTGAGTTCCATGTAAGGGTAGGCCCTGTTACCATGACTAGTGGCATACTTTTACTGACCCAGTCGGATAAAGGCACTGGCTGTTAATTAAAGCCGTCCGGCTGACTAGAAATGTATGCTAGGTCTAGTTTCATGGACTCAACCCTTGCTAGCTCAAAGTGCTGAAAAATGGGATGAGTTCTCATGCAACGAACCTAGATGTTTATGCAAAATCTTCTTTCTTTTCTTTCATTTGACAGCATATCATGGTGGAACTCAACTGCATACCATCTTCAAGTTATTTTAGACATAAATATTGCGATAAACCTTCTTCCTTATTTGTTTCTTCTCTGCTTTCAAGATCTCTTGTAATTCCTCTTTCGCTTTGCGACGTCGCTGATCTTTCCTTCGTTTAAACCCTGTGAGGAACTCTCTGCAACCAAATACAACACTGGCAACTTTTTAAAAATTTAGCTAGCCAATTTTTCTAATTAAGCCTACACCGCATTAAATGGGGCACCAAAAAGTAAACTTTCAGAAACTGCTGCACCAAGATCTAATGCCATTTTTGTCACTGGCCAACATTACTACAGCAGATTGCAATCAGGGACGTGCACGAGACCTTCTGAACCAAGACCGAGATGAGACCGAGACTTTAAAATCCGAGACGAGACCGAGAGGTTGCAGCTTCCGAGATGTTGGCCGAGACCGTGAAGCTCCCGAGACTCTGGAAAGTCTTGAGAGCTTTAACGTCTCGCCAAGACGTTTTCCGTGACGTATGGTGAAACACATTGACAATGAAAAAAATTATACAAATTAATTAACTTGCACCATGGTAAGTGCTTTCTATTTGTGATATTGTGAGTTTTTGCACTTTATTTTGACAATTATCACTGAATAATTAACGGCTTGCACAAAGCATAAAGAACTGCAACTGCAGTGCTGTAGACATGAGCCATTATGTTTATCGCAATTTGCAAGCAACTAAAATTAGTAAACTACAGCTGATTATAGCCTTATACGTCATCTACATTAGGCTGATAGTATTCATTCTGACATCATACACTCTACCATCATTGCAACTAGGTCATTTTATGACGAAAAAGACTGACATGGCATAATTCTGCTTTATAATATATCAATCTTTATTCACACGGTAGAAACCACAGACAGAAAAACAGATATATACAACAGAAAGAAAGAAATAAAAAAAAACACACACACATGCATGCAAGCACAATAGCACATAGACGTATCAGCTGACTTATAGTTAATGTTCAATGTACTAAACTAACAGCAAGAAGATTCCTAATGATTAAGTTATTACTAGACAACAGTTTATGTTCATAACGTCCACACCTTAAGGCAATACCTTGCACAATATCACGTTGATTCGTGAAGTCATATATGCTGTCCAACAGCTGAAATTTAACTTTATACACTTTACACAGAGCACTATTAAATGCGTGCGTAATACTAGACAAGTCAGAATTGTTCCAATTACGACATCAGCACCATACAATAAATAAGGCTTACAGTAGACATTCACAAGACGTTGCAATACAGGTTCACTAAAGTCACTACTCTTAGCATATAGTGCATTAAATGATTGAAAAAAAGTGAACATGCATATGATGCAGACTAACTTTAAACCTATCCGCAGATAAGATATGCCAGCCTAGATACTTCAACTCCACAACAAACTGTACAGGTTTACCATTAATTGAAATACAATTTACTTCTTTTCTATAAGACCTACCAATCCCAATAACTTGTGATTTCTTTACATTCAAGCACATATCTAGCTAATTAAATTCATGACAACAAATATCAACCATAGACTGCAAATCACACAAGGAACCAGACAGAAGCAGAAGATCATCAGCATACATAATACATCCAATAAACATGTTGTTAAAGTAGCAACCATGGCCAGACTTTGACAATGCCATTATAACATCATTAACATAGACAGCAAACAAAACTGAGGACAATACACCACCTTGTCTGACCTCACACTGCAACTTTACAACATCAGAAAACATATTGTCCCACCGTACAACTGCAGCACACATTGTATACCAATTAATCAAGATGTGCAATAGGGCAATAGGTACATTATGATCCAACAGTTTCATAAACAGGACATAATGATTAACTTTATCAAAAACTTTAGACAAGTCTAAGGCACATAAGTTAACAGTCGAATTGCCTGAAATAAAATGCTGAACAACAGATTTAACAGTATAAAGAGCATCATTACAGCCAGTACGTTTCTTAAAACCAAACAGTAGATCTGAGGTCACAAAATAATCACCATACAGCTCTAAAATACACATCTCAAACATGAACACTCAGAGTTACCAGTTAAAGAACCATCCAAACTATTACCTTTAAGTAACGGTATAGTAATACCAAGACCAAACATGGAGGGAACCACTCCGTGAATCATCATGGCATCAAAAACCAAAGCCAACATTACACAAATTCTGCGGTGTGTATATCGCACATGTTCAGCTTCAATACCAGACCGAGACGTCTCGACCGAGACCACATCCCTGATTGCGATAGCAAGTCATCATAGCTGGCCAGCTACCTGTAATTTCTAACCTTCTACAAAGTCAACAGATACTACGTAAACACGTAACCTACGCTCTTTTTCTTTCGTCAAACTCTATCACCAATTTCTGCCGCTTTTTTGTCGCATTTTTCCGATTTCGGCGACCCATTTTCACACTTCCGGTCTCAGCGCTGAGTAAAAAGAGATTTTAATCTAAAACAGTACACTACCGCGAAGAGATATGCGAATCTCGAAATTTTAAGTACCCGTCTGCGACTCCGCGTCTGCAACAAGAAAGAAATATTGGATCCGCTGTCAGTCCGCGTCCGCAGTGAATAGGCCTTGTCTTTAGTACGTTAGGTATCTTACTAGGCTTATATCAGAGTACAATTTAACTAACAACATAACAGCAGGCTTCGTAGTGCACTGCGCTGTGCCAAACACGACAGAAATTAGACATGCTTTCCAAAACTTCGAAGTCCATTAGCAGTTTTTAGACAAGTAATTTGAGCAAAGCTCATAAGACGCGCGACATCCTAAGCAGTTCCTATTCGCAGATTGTCTAGATCTAGGGGCCTATCTCTATCCATTTCGTCGCAATTCACTCTTGAAAACTGTGCCGCAACTACAAATTGCAAAAAACACTAAAACCCTTATTTTTGAGGTTCAAGGTCATTCAAGGTCATCGATGTTGACACCAATAAAAAAGCTTGTCACTATTGCTTGTTATAATAAGCAGCATGTCTCTACCTATCTGTAACCGTTTTCACGCCACACGAGATAGCCTAATTGCAGTAAAATAACCACTTTTTAGGTGGTAGCCGTATTTCACGCCCGCCTGCGCCGGCCTCTTTAATCCTAAGGAGTCAGGACTTGGACTGCTGAAATCTACGTGTGATGCTGAAAATTTCATACGCAGGTTGTCTTGGTCTATCTCCAGCCATTTCTTCGCAATTCAGTGTTGAAATGTGCGCTGCATCCAAAAATTGCGAAAAATTTACTAAAAACCGCTTGGGAGGGGGTTCAAGGTCATGTGCAGGTTGTCTTGGTCTATATCCAGCCAAAAATTGCTAAAAATTTACTAAAACACCCTTTTGAAAGATTCAAGGTCGATGAAAGTCATCGGTGTTGATAAAGCTAAAAAGCCCATAACCAGTGCTTGTTATGATTAGCAGCATGTTTGTACTTATCTGCAACCGTTTTCAAACTAAACGAGCCAATTGGGTCAAAATAACGTTTTTTAAAGGGGGTATTCCTTTTGACGCCCTCGTTCGAGAACCCCCCTCCCCCTCATCCAGGTTCACGAAATTTTGTCACGATAAACTAGAGTCTTTGCGGCAGCCCACAGTGAAGATTTTGTGATTTTAACTTCCACCGTTTTGATACAGTGCCAGCTGTGTGTGTGACGGACGGATAGACGAACGGACAGACGGAGAGACACCTAGACGATGGCTAAGACGCGCGAAGCATAGCTGTTGCGCGTAAAAATAACACAGTCGTCATGGAAGGATCCGCGTAAGTCCGCATTTGCAAATTTTGTCTATCTTTGATCAGCTGTAAGTCGGCAGATATAGGCAGGCCTACTTGGCTACGCACCGCTACGCGTACGAACGCGTCCGCAGTCTGCACATCTCTGCCATCGTCCGTTCTCCGTTTCATTGTTAAGTCTTTTTTTTACTCACACTGTACATAGTAGTAGAAGTTAGCAAGTAAGCTACAATTAGTAAACAATTGCAACATCAAATCATTATGTCGATGTCGCCACATTCAACAGCATTTAATGATCTAAATGTATGTCGCTGAGAGCGCAAATCTGTCGTCATTCATAGGCCCTATTATGTTTCTGATGGGTCCAAAAAGTGCATGTTCTGATTTGACCTACGTCGGTAGGAATAGTTCTATAGCTCTATATAGCAGTTTATGAGTAGGCATTCAACAGCATTTAATGATCTAAATGTATGCTAAATGTATGTACACGCATCCCCACAAAGTTCAAGAACGTTGCTAACTTCACAGGCAGCAGCATCGATTTGGAGTCAGTCTCACAATAATTAGTCGCTCTGTCTGTATATGACGACGGTTGACATTCCTCATATTGCCTATGGCGTTCATTGTGAGGTAGGCCTACTTGATCGGCAATGCGATAGACGCACGTAACTCTGGTACGCAAATAGGCCTACACAATGAGCCAAAAAAATCAGCCATCAGTATTTTGTCACAAACTTATCCACCAACGCTTATCACAAAATTTGCAATACAGCCTTTCAGCAAAAGTCATGCATCTGACGTGAAATAGGTACACGCTCGTGTACATACTACATAGACCTAAAAGGCTAACTGCAGGGTTTTCAATAAACCTGAATTTTCAGGACGTCATGACTTCCAAGCTAAAAAATTTGGACGTCCGTGTACAAAATCTGGAAGTCATGCAGTGGCCTACAAGAAAACTCAAGCAAAAACTTAATGCAAAACAATTCTTAGGCCCTACTACATATGCATCACTTACGCACCAACAACATAGGTTGTGGTTTTTACGCGCTACAGCTATGCTGTATAGCGCGTCTATGGCACGACTGTCGTCTGTCTGTCAGTCTCTCCGTCGGTCTTTTGTCACGGATGTGGTTAAACGGTGCGAGATAGGGCCTAGGTTGTTATTGATGACTGACAGAAAATCGCATATTGGTTTTCAAATGACATGAAAATCATTGGCTTTAAATGACCTTGAAGGGTCATAACGCACTATGGTATGCCAACCGTGCGGTATTTTAGCTAAACGGTAAGTCGTAATAGGTCGGCAATGGTACTATCGAATAGGGCGCTGGCGACTTCCTATAGGCTGTCAATAGTAACCATGTTTCCATCTGCAGCGGTTTGGCCGCAGTTTTTAATGGAATGTTTCTATAAGTGGCCGTATATCAGAAACGGTAAGAGATAAGGCCAAGGTTACTATTAATCACTAAGAGAAAGTCACACATTGGCTTTCAAATGACATAAAAATTATTGACCTTGGATGACCTTGAAGTCAGTAGTGCAATAGGAACTATATAGGCTGTAGCGCATCTTCCCTAACGACAGCGGGGCTTTCTTGTAAATAAACAAGCAACATTCAATTCTACTAGCTTTATGCAAAACGAAGATCGCATGCAGTTTCTGAATCAGAACTGTTCACAGAATCAGTTAATATGGTTGCCGTGCCACGTCGTCGTGAAATGAAGTATTCAGAAACACGACACTCAGCGGAAATTTTTTGAACTAACGAAACATTCGAAAACAGATTTTGACGTCAATTCCCAGTTTATCAAAATGAGTAAAAAAATAGGCCTACATCACTATTTTAATTGCAGTTATGTGCGCAATGTTTTTGCACAACAGTAATTAGGTCCCTGTCGAAATCTATCTAGACCCTAGATCGTGTTGATGGTCCAATGATCGAGTTGGGTTGGTTGAGACACTTTCAGTGCAAAGATCATAATCTGAAAATCATCCGTTCAGTATGACTTTTTGAGTTTCAATCATTAGGCTACTGTATTTATTCAGCAACAAAAGTAATAAGTCTGAGTAGCAAAATTGTGTTTAGTTTCGTGAAAGAAGTACGAAAAAATAACAAGAAAACCTATATGTCTCAACCAACCCCGAGTCTGTACTGGTTGAGACAACAGCAGTCTTAGTTGAGACATCAAAATTATGTTGGAATTAAGACTTCATGAATCGAGTATTTTATCTGAGGTATGACCAATAATCAGTGTGAGAATTAGCTCAAATGAACTAGGCGGGTCAGATGGCGAAGTGTTTGGTGACATAATCAGTGACGTAGTGGCATGATCTGTCTCAACCAGCCCGCTCTCCTCTATAACATTGTCTGGTGTCTCAGCCAACTCCGACAAGGGTGACACAGCTTTGCAACCCGTAGCACTTGTACGTATTATCGCTCACAAATTTATCGCGCTTACGCTTTTGAACGCAGTGTATATCGATCTCTCAAAATGTAACTCGTTGTTAGAAATGACAACGGCTATTACCTTAGAAGACAGAGTTAAACGGTTATCTAGAATTCACTTTTGCGCGTCCAAAACAGACATTCGTAAAAAACTAAAACATCTCTATATCTGTAGGCGTATTGCGAGTATTATTGGATTATTTATTAGCTAGATTATTATTATTTGTAGCTAGAACGTTTTATAACGTAAATAAAACACAAAAACATTTTTGACGGCGGTGGTGTCTTATCCAACCCCGTGTCAACCCCGGTCTCTTCTAAGTTTTGTTTAGCGAATTAATCAGCCTGCTGGTGCTCGTGCTGACCTGACAATGCCAACGATTCTTATATCAGTCAAGAAATAGGCCTATAGCGAGTATAGATACTCTAGTCTGTAGCTGGAGGTCACGTGAAACGTCAATGGTCACGACATTCCGGTATAATAGGCAAGTAAGTGGCAAATGTTGGACCAGTGACAAACCGCCCTCGAGCAATGCTTAGGCGGGCCTAAGACGTTTCGCTAAATTGGCGGATAAAAAAGTCCGGTCATTATCGCGTAGGCTATGCTTTGCAGTCCACTCGTTATTGTCATCATTTAGGCGGCATACGCTTGCGAAAGACGTTATCGCAATGCGTGGTCTGTACGTCCGCCTGTATGTCTTCACATTCGTGCACCATGTAAGTCATCAAACAGAATGAGATCCCCTTTGGCATGAACCGCCCTCGAGCAATGCTTAGGCGGGCCTAAGACGTTTCGCTAAATTGGCGGATAAAAAAGTCCGGTCATTATCGCGTAGGCTATGCTTTGCAGTCCACTCGTTATTGTCATC
>Ga0209671_1006989_pt1 | contig 11655 bp, 10 predicted proteins | sample WorMetHERISLAND2_2_FD_187401 | JGI IMG/M metagenome (GOLD analysis project Ga0209671, IMG submission 187401) | Marine gutless worms symbiont microbial communities from Max Planck institute for Marine Microbiology, Germany - Olavius geniculatus... | ecosystem: Host-associated > Annelida >...
CATCTTGCCTATCTGCCTCTGCAAGTGACGTCAACGCCCGCGCACGACCGGAAACAGTTGACGTCATCGGGCGGGCGCGGTTTCGCCGACAGTCGTCAGGGGGTCGCAGAGTTTGATCAAGACGGAGCCCTCGATCTGACGAAGAAATGACCGCGAAATTCGACAACATGGATGTGGTGTGGTCGCGAGAATAGTCTTGGTTTTGAGACCTGTCTCAACTGCGAAAAATGTGGTTTGGGTTTTTTGGTCTCGAACCTTATTTAATGGTCGTCTTTCACGCCAGGCTGTTGTGTTAAGTTCAAAACTATGGGAGTAGGCCTACTTTTGTTACTACTTTCTCCTTACTCTCGTTGACGATACAGTCTTTTTTGTTATGCTCTTAACGAATGAATTATGAATTTATGATATTCGCACTCTTTGTCTCTCCATTAGTCCTGAACAGCACAGATCTTATTCTCTTCCTCTTCCCTAGTGTTGTTGGTGTTGAGAATTTGTTGTTTGCATTCTTGTTTGGCAACGTTGAGAGAAATCCAGCATTCTGTTGTTAAATGACTTTAATGCTCTTATAAGCCTGGTTACCAGCTTACAGTATGCCCATACTGAGAGCATGAGCTGTGCATATAATTAAGTGTCTTAACCACAGATTAACGGAAGCGCGTTTGAATTTAACTTTCTTTGATTTTGTAGTTTCAATGACATTTGCGTTATGGACAGTGGCGACATCGCTGTTGATGATAGTTTTGATAGGCCCTACAAGGTGGACCAAAAAGAACACCCCTTTAATGCTTGAGTTTATTGTTTTGTTAGACAGATGCATTATATTTGCAGTTTTTGTTTATTCGTGTATTTTTATCAAACGACGTTGTTCTTTGTCTACTGATGTAAACTAGTTCTGTTTTCATGCAAATAAACTTTAATGTATTCTATTAGGTTAGCTAATGACAAACACTTTGATTGACAATCTGCATGTGGAGAAACACTGGAATTCCGAAAAAGTTTTCAAGTAAATGAACACATTTATTCCGTGAATAATTGTTTAAACGATATAAATATCTGGCATTTTGCAGTTTATATGGCATTATATTGACGTAGTAGAAAAGGGTGTCAATTTTTGGCCCACCCAGTATGTACATGTACGTTGTTATGTTAAGACTACTAACTTTGTTACTTTGCTGTCGAGTGTTCCCCCGGCCTTTCCCCCTTCTCCCCTTCCCATTTTCTTTCCTATTTCTTGTTCCCAATGTAGAAGCACTCTTCAAAATCCAGCACCAGCTAGGAGGCTGGGAGGTGCACTGTAAAGATCTGGGGTGAGGCCCCAGCCACAGGCATTTAGCGTTTGGAAGCCAGCTAGAAAGGTTGCTCTGGCTTGTACCTATCAACATGTATGATAAATATGGTGTTTTTTGTCAACTGACTTACAGTAGGACTTACATTATGCCCCTTCTTCCTGAATGGATAGAAACCCTCCATCTAACTTTTATGGTGATCGTGTGCATAGGCAATCATTTTTTTTGCTAGGGGGTCCAACCTATGGCAAGCTGGCAGAGCTTTAGCCAATAAGGGATTCCGGGAGCAAAGCCCTCAGCGGGGTTCAAGGCAGAGCCCTTGGTAGGTGTTAGTGGGACAAATAAATATGCCCCCAGTTTATATTTTAATGAGATCCAGAAATTGTCGTCATCGACGTTAGTGTGGGGGTGATGGGATGGAGTGGTGATCTCGTACATTTCTGAAAATCACATGGGTCGAACTGGCCCTGGCCTGGAGGTTTGGACGCAAGGCCAGATATCCCTGATGGTGGAGCGCATATGTTTCAAGATTTATATGGTGTGGACTACCCCACGTCATAGAATATTGTTCATACTAGACTACGTTAAGTTACTGCTAGAAGTATGGTTGTTCGAGACTGAAGTCCGTGCACCGCCAGTGTGCTTCTTGTGTGAACTTATGTATAATTTCACAGAATGAATGGTATGTGTACCAGTAGCTTCAGCCTTTTAGGCCTAGCTGTATTATCTATTCCAGATTTTGGTGTTATATGCTATCTGTTGCCAAATCTCTTGCTGCTGAATATTTCATCCTATTCAACAGTTATTGCAAATCCACAAGGATGACGCTCCCAAAATAACTGCCACTAGTATTGCTGCTTTCTGTTTTGTCACCCATTGGTGTTTTTCAAATTTACAGTTATTTCATCACGGAGGGCCAAAAATCCCCTTCCTTTCATTTACCATTTATCCTTCAGGCTTTACCCTGTATTTTTCTCCGTCATCGTTCCCTACCATCCATTTTGAGATCTGGCACAGAGATCCACTTAGAGCTGTCCAATTAATGGGGTTTACAAACATGTTAAGGAATCAATTGCAATTAATAAATTTCTGGCCTTAAAATGTTAATGGATTGACAACAGATTACTTTGCAGTACTTTTCTTTACTATTCTGCAGTTGTCCATCGTGCTTAAAAATTGCCCTGTGTTGACCACACGTTGGTTAAATGCAGTTAGATAAATTAACAATTGGATACTTTCATTAATACTGTGTATGTTATTGTTAACTAACGTATGTCTAATTGTCCAGCTCTAATTAGCGAGTAGTTTTTATAACAAGGCAGCAAATATCGTGCAGTTATGTCACTTGGTCAATTATTCTCGTTTGTGTGATGCTGACTAGCTGATGATGAATAGTATCCAAGTTGTAACTGATCTGTTTGTAAATTTTTCCTTCTTATAACACACGATCTGTTATTGTTTCATGTGCTTTATATTACTGCAATTATAACTTGGGCTTGTGCAAAACATCCTTTTTGTTGTTTACTTGCCATATCACGAGTACGCATTCAAAGGCCTACTCTTGGCCTTGCCTTGATCTTGAATAGGTTTGTCTTGTTCCCAGAAGTCTACACTTGGATTCAAACTGTGGACTTGTTCCTGGTCTTTTGTTCTTGGGATGGTAAATTCAAAACACTCTACTAGAGAATGTATGATTTACTGTGTTTACAAATGCAGCGTGTTCTTTATTATTCTTGTCATACATTGGCTGAATAGCTTGCTCTTGCATTTCAAAATGAAAGATCATTGTGAAAAACGGTAAAATCAAAGCATTTAGGCAAAATCACGGCATTTGTCGAAAATCACGGCTTCCGCGATTTTCTACTGTCCCTATCAATATGTATTGGGTAGCTCATTCAATCAACTGTGGTACCAGTACCAGCTTCACCATTCTCAGACAATACTGAGCCAGTGAATAAATAAGACACAGAGAACAACAGACCAACGCGACCTTCAAAACCCACAATGAAATTAGTCAATAGGACCATTCATAGCTCAAACCAGTGTACCATCCCTAGAAAGACGGATGAGTGGTCATTTTTTGTCAACACAGTGAAAGGATATACGAATATGCTAACAATAATGATTGCATCAATACAGCAATACAAAATTCTGTGACAGGAGAATCACAAAAATATTATTCATGCCAAAATAGTCCACAGTTAACCCTACCAACTCAGCGTGGCCACAGAGTCGGAGAAAAAATCCCCGAGTCTTCCAGGCTTTTCCAGAGCCCCAAACCTACTTCTCGACAGGTTATTGCAACAAACAAAGAACTGTAATAATGGTAATCTGGCGGAGTAGTGTAAGTTACACCAGCAGGAGCTGGGGTGGAGCCCCGGCTGCAAATGTAATTTAGCCCATTTCTGCAGCCCAGAAACCACATCTATTTTGTTTCTTGCAATTTTCCCTAAGTTGCACAAATTCTCTGATAATTCCCCAAGTTTTCCAGGTTTGTGGCCACCTTGCTGAATACACCAAGCAAATAGACTTTCACCCCTACCGGAAAAAGTTCCTCTTTTAGCCATGCACAGGCAGCATCAAAGTCCTCTGACCTAGTTCAAAAAAGAATTAGTTTGAGAACCAGTAATACAGTCAGTTACATACTGGTTAACTAAACCAGAATGGTTTCTACAACGCAATGCATTTGATCGGACTGCCTGAGAAGTACAATGACGACATCATTTTCCGCATGAAAACCATACACAGAAAAGTTAATTAATGCATTACACTATTGTCCAAGAGCTGGCAGGGAACACCGGCCCACTAAGCCTGTTGGAATCCACCGACGAAGTTGGTGACAACGTCCTTCAACTTGGCTTCTGTTTCGTCAGTGAGTTTCCCGGCTTCGCGGATCTGCTTGAGTAATTCCTGCTGTGAGCTGCGAATGTGTGCGAGGAACTCCTTCTCGAATGTTGTGATCCGCGATGGATCGACTTTGTCCAGGAAGCCGCGGACTCCGGCGAAGATGACGGCAACTTGCTCCTCGACGGCCATCGGAGCTGAACGCAAAACAACACTCAACCACTTCAAAACTGATCGTAGCATGTGTACCATTCCCATTAGGGATTAGCTGACTGCCTACTTGATTCTAATTTGGTCCCTAACCTGACCGTCCTCTCAGGACTTTAATTGCACCAGGTCTTCTTTCATCACCTGTGTCCATTTCCCTCTGTCTTTATTCTCACAAAACTGCTTAACCCAAGCAATATCATCCACAAGTTTAACCCGAGTACTCAGACAAACTTAATGTATCAGTTCAACCGGCAAGCTGACTGGTTTCAATCCAATGATCACCTGAACACTGATTATTCAACACTATCATTTCCACGCATTTCGCAAACTTTCCCTATCTACAGTAGTTCATCAGGAGTGGACTCACCATATTGTCCCTGCTTGAGCAGCTCAGTAAGTCGAACACCACGACTCAACAGTTGCTGAGTGGCTGCATCCAGATCAGAGCCGAACTGAGCGAATGCCGCCACCTCACGATACTGTGCGAGCTCCAGCTTCATCGATCCTGCTACCTGCATTGCCACAACGCACTCAACAGTCACCTTCAGCTTTGTTATTGCTGTAACACCTCTGACCTAACTGTGGCTTTGTTTAACCGACTTATTTTTCAGATTTACTCCAGAGTGGGCCAGTCTCCAGAAGCGAACTATTCTGAATCAGATCTTTTCAAGGCCAGATGCCCTAAAAGAATAAATACTGGCAATGAAATTACCTCTTCAACTGCACTTAAACAAAAACGTTTAATGATTAACAAGACAGAACAAGATATGCAGGAACAATAGAAAGAAGTAATAAAAATGCTACAAACATGAAAACTACCAAAAATGCTACACATTTATACAAAGTTTCAAATTCTTCTTGTCCTCGATTAGTTTAGTTAACTACCAACAATGTGTTTATAAAAAAATGACCCAGTTAAAACAGCATCTTAGACCATCGCTAGTACCTGCTTCATGGCTCTCATCTGAGCTGCAGAGCCGACCCTGCTCACGGACAACCCGACGTTGATTGCTGGCCGGATGCCTTTGTAGAACAGCTCAGTCTCCAGGAAGATCTGTCCGTCAGTGATGGAGATGACATTGGTTGGGATGTAAGCTGACACATCGCCGGCCTGGGTCTCAATGACCGGCAGGGCGGTGAGGGAGCCGCCTCCGAAGTCATCATTCATCTTGGCGGCACGCTCCAACAGACGACTGTGCAGGTAGAATACATCACCGGGGTAAGCCTCTCGACCTGGCGGACGACGCAGCAACAGGGACATCTGTCTGTATGCCACCGCCTGTACAGCAGATTATTACAACTCACAATGACATATGTCTGCAGGACTTGGCCAGTACAATACACACATTCACCAGTAGGATGTTCGGAGAGTGCAAACCTCCGCAAATGCTACAATTATCTCCATTGTCTTTACCAGGTAGTAGGCTCTGGTAGCATCATACTGAGCTCAACACAGCTTTGCTTTGCCCTATAATGGCAATCCCATCAGGCATGGACCCAGAATCTATTACTTTACCACCTTGAAGTTCGGCTAAGTCTAACATTCACTAAAAATTTCAGCCAAATCAACCAAAAAGATTTTGCGTAATCCTGCTAAAAGCAACAAACCGAAAGACAAGATAGACTCCGGGATCACATAACTTCATAGCAAAAGTAATGATTAAGTACGCCACTGCCTGTGCACACACAATTCACTAACAACCGTAACAGTAGCAGCAACAAGATTTATGAGTAGATAACATGATCAATAAAAAAGCATTGTGGCATCGATGATGTATTGGGAATGATGTCTGTTTGGAATAAATTACATCTGGCTGTACTAAGTATGAGTAAGTATGGATTTCGATGAAATTTTCAGAGACGCGGCACGGTACAAGAAACAATCAATGACATTTGGTATCAAGCAGAATAATGACTAAGATCCAGAAATTGTTTCATAAAACATGAGTGACTTCTACACAGAGCAAATAATAACAAATGACAATTCTCTGTGAAAATACGAGGTATGCACTCAATCAAGCACTCTCTCCTAGTTAGTCAGCATGTTACAGACCTGCTTGGACAGGTCATCATAGATGATGAGCGCATGTCGTCCGTTGTCCCGGAAGAACTCTCCCATGGCACAGCCAGAGTACGGCGCCAGGTACTGCAGTGGAGCCGCATCGGACGCTGTCGCGCTGACGACGATTGTATACTTCATAGCATCCGCGTCAGTCAGCCGCTTCACAATCTGTGCGACGGTTGAACGTTTCTGGCCGATAGCGACGTAGATGCAGTACAGCTTTGCCTTCTCATCCTGGCCATCGTTGAATCGCTTCTGATTGATGATTGTGTCGATTGCCACCGCTGTCTTTCTGTAAATGTACAATTGCACTAACAATTTCTGATGACGCAGCTCATCAATCATCATGCAGTTTTGCAGCTAACGAAGTGAACATCATTCAGCTTCTAAAGCACAATAAATAGAATTTCCAATTTCTGTTAAACCACGACTACAGGTATAAACAACGTTGCTCCTATGAAACAGTTACAACTATCAGCAATGCTATATAAAAGCTGCAACTTGAACAACTATTTGCCATTTTTTTTCTGGAACTACTCCAGTGGAGGCTGGGATCTCACATGCCATTTTGACAACCATTTTCTACACAAATTCAGGCTTAGCTGTACCCAATTCTTTGTGTTCTTATCCATAGCATCCACATGAGACAAGTTAAAAGCCTTCGAGTCACTGCTTATGCACAAGTCTAAAGTGTTTGCTGCCTAGTGTCTAGTTCCTTCAATTTCCACCATCACAAGTAAAAATTTTGGAAACTGCTATTTGCACAACTTCATAAGAATTTTATGCTATTCCTTCCATTCAACCAACAGCCTAAAGAAATAAATTAATATATGTCTTCAATGCACATCTATTCACTCAATCATCCTTAAACTGCTGACAACACACAGAGAAAAGTTGACAGTCGATGTTTACCCAGTCTGACGATCACCAATAATGAGTTCTCTCTGGCCACGGCCGATTGGTACTAAACTATCGACAGCCTTAATGCCAGTCTGCATTGGTTCTTTCACGGAGATGCGTGGAATAATGCCCGGTGCTTTTACACCCACACGAGCTCTCTTTGCACCTGTTGGACCCTACATCACATGCGCACACATGACAGCTGATGTGCTACTGGTGATGCTGACAATAACAGCAATGTAATCAGGCAATGACCAAGTAACATTCAGTAATCAATAAACCAGTTATGAATGAGTGAATGAGTGAGTAGGGTTTAACATGCCACCCAACACAGTACGTCATTTTGGGGACAGCCTTTCCAGGCAGAATGCACACAAACACATAATAATGGAACAGTAAGTTTAACCTTTACAACAAAGAAGCAGAAAGTTTAACCTGTACAGAAACACAAAACACAAAAACAAGCTAAACCTAAAATTGTAAGAACTCCACCATATGTGTGCATATGTAATTAACAATAATGGTAGTTCTAGTAATCTGCCTGTTATCCTCCAGACAGTCATTAATGTCAGAATGCTGTATATTGCCAGTTACGAATCATGACGTTGACAAACAGAACATTATCTCTACACTATGCAGTGCACCATAAGCCCATATTTTTAGACTTTTTTTTCACTCCATCAGGGACTTTGAGAATAGGTTAGTACTAGTACACTAAAGCAAACTCACGTTAACTGTTGTAGTGACACACTCGAAAAATAACAAAAAGACTAAAACAAAGCAGACAAATAGCGAAGTAAGTAAGTAAGCCAAAAAAGTTCTAAGTAATAAAATAGAAGAGTAATGCTTGCCTTGCCATCAATGGGATTTCCGAGGGCATCAACAACTCGACCAAGCAGCTCAAGGCCAACTGGGACATCAACAATAGCCCCAGTTCGCTTCACGATGTCACCCTCTTTGATCAACTTGTCATTACCAAACACTACAATACCGACGTTGTCCGGCTCCAAATTCAACGCCATGCCCTGCAGCCATTCACAATGCAGCATCGCTGTCAATGCCAATGTAATCAACATCATGGTCACTCTGTCTTCAGGCAGCACCTTAAACTTTTCCATTCAGTTATTTAATAACATTTATATTCAGGTCTACATATCTGAAACTGTCTAGATTTTAGGTCACATTAAACCCCTCTGTGATATCAATGACAATGAATACAATATGAGTCGGAACTGATGAAAATGTCACCAAAGGTCCAACAGCTGGAACAATCCTCCAGCCAAGAAAAAATGAATACCGGTAGTCTTACAGAGCTATTATGCAAAGACACAGGCATAATACTCCATTATCACAGTCACGCTGTGTGGAACAAAATATTGGTAAAGTACGTACTAAACTAGAGTTGTTAACGGTTAACCAGTTAACCGACTAACCGGCCCTGAAAGCCAAACTAAGTGATCTGACAGTCTCCCAGTCTCCAGCTTTCAATCACCCTAGCAAACTACATGGCACCTATTAATAAGTCCTTGTAATTACGGTTAACCAGTTATATTCCTGATGGTTAACTGGTCAGAATGAATGGGCAGTCTTAACAACCCTATACTAAACTAAACTGAGCAGAAATTCTAAAAGTTAGTAAAATTTTGACAAAAATATGATCTGGAGGTAGGGTAATGAAAATTAGGATCTAAACAGTGTCGAAAATACCTCGTTATTATCTCACAGAAAACAAACAAATGACAAAAGAGACCTGTTTATTGTTTAGCCTTGTCATTGAATCTAAATGCTCAAGATGACGCCATATCTCATCTGTCTGTTATGCAGTGGTCTGTGAACTACTGCTAAAAAACTTTATTTAGCTCATTTATCTATCAATCAATGAACAAACCACTTAGCAGCTTGAATACCTTGAGTCCACTGGAGAATTCCACCATCTCTTCTGCCTGAATGTTCTTGAGTCCATAAACACGAGCGATGCCATCTCCAATTGACAGCACTCGGCCCGTCTCATCAAGGTTTGCTGCTGTGCTCTGACCAAGAATTCGCTCCTCGAGAATTGAAGAAATCTCAGCTGAGCCTGAACCAACACAAAACACAACTGAACTAGCCCAGAATGGAGACAAACATTTTCCTGCTGGTAGTAGCTACACGCATTTGCTTTTTTTCATTTAGTGTTCTTCAAAGGCAAACACACCACAAACATGTCAACTGATCATTCTGATTATTCATAGTCATGTACTCTTGGATCAGTGGAGCTGGCTTATCACTACTAAGAATACAACGATGACGGCTCTATCTTTAAATCTTCTGAAGTACCATATAGCAGTCAAAAGCACTAAAAATTGCTGTTCATAGTCAATCCTATTTGATGCCAAATTTAGTGACATTCCCCTTGGACTAAACTGCTGATGCTATTGCTAATGCTCAAGTGAGAGAGACTCCATGCCAATACTTTTAGTGATGACTTCAGAAGTAACCAAATTCCAAACTATATGATCATCAAAAACAGACCACACAGTGACAATAGCACAAAAAGAAACAGAACACAGCAATCCAAAGCAAACCATACCAGCAAATGGTACAAGAAAATCAGTACACTTTTCACCGGACCTCACTGGCTGGAAAGTCAGTCGTTGCATGGATAATAAAAAAAATTTTTTTAATGAAATGAATGATTCACACTGGCACCAAGCTCTAGAAAAAACAACGCTAGGCAGAAAGCATACCTGTTGCAGCACGCACTAAAGGTGTTGTGTTAAATTTCCTGCACACTACAAAGCCAGCTCCTAATGCATGCTTTGACACCTGAAACATGTAGTCAACAAACTCTTTTCACAGCAAGTTATTGATATGCTTCACCAGCTGAAAACTGTGATGAATAAAGTACATAAAAAGAAACAGGGGCCATCAACTGCACGCACCAGTGAACAGTTGGACCCATCGATGCGATGCCTAAATTTGGGGCTGATCCTGATCCTGACTAAACCCTTTGTGGACGATGGTAAAAAGCGGATCGGCAGATGTGCGGATCTGCAGATATTGCAACAGGGACAGAGCTATGGTTAGAGATAGGGTTAAGATTAGGGTTAGGATTAGGCTTAGGCATTAGGGTTAGGAATGGGGTTAGGAGATGGTTTAACTAACAAATTACAGCTCAATTACTGAGTTGCCTGTTGCGACATCCACAGATCCGCAATCTACTTTTTACCCGTAGCCACCCTTTGTAGCATTTCGGACATGCAGTGGAGTGAATGGGAGTCATGTCCCATCCCAGAAGAGTCGGAAGTTTGTTTCCATTTTAAGCATTTGCACCAACATCGTTTTCATGCTGACAAAACTGAGCACACCGCTGACCATGCACACCCGACTCAAGTTCTGCCGCCTTCAACTTACTGAAGTTTGAACTCAAGTTTTCAACCCTGAAGAAAAAGTAAAAAGCAGATCGATGGATGTGCATATCTGCAAATGTCGCATCACGTTTAGGACTAAGGTTAGCATGAAGGTTAAAAGTGACGTTAGGTTTAAGATTAAGAATAAAATTAGGAGATAGTCAAACTAATAAATTGCAGCTTGCAACAATCAACATCCGCAGATCCGCAGCTTTTTACCCCGCAGCCTAGTACTTCCGGCTTGCTATGACCACCTGGTTCAGTAGTGTACCAAATGCAAACAACCAGTGAAATTATAAATCAGCCGGCAACAAACTGGTGTTGTATTGATCATGCAAACAGCATCTGTAATATTTGTAAGAATATTAGGAAAATAAACTTGCCGATCTTCTCAATGACACTTGTCAACTTTAAACAGAACAGATAATTAATCAAATGACACTACTAAACACAGCAAAAATAGTTGCAGACTGTGTACTTCAGAAAGTGTTTTCGGCAGCTGTCGAACAGCGAAAGCTGCAATTCTTCCTGTCAACATTTCGACAAAACACCCTACCGCAAAGCCCAAAATGCGACCGCCGACCACCACAAATTTCAAGATGGCCGTCCAGGGCAAGGTCAATTTTTGCGTACTGGGCAAAACCAACTGCTATTTACAGAGTGTATTAGGAAAAACTGTCCTTAAAAATAAATAAGTAAGAGAGAATAGGCTTTTAGACTCAGAACGCGAGTGAAACGAGAAGCACAGAAGAGCAGCTCTGTCGCTAAGCAAGGCCGACCGTACGCTGATGTCTGAAGGCCAGCAAATGTAGATGAAGGGTCAGTAAAGTACTTGTGTTCGTAGGGAAGGAGAAGGTCAGCAATTGAAGCAGATAAAGCAGTTGCAAGTGTCTGTAGCCTGTTAATATAACCATTAAGCTGACTATCCATTCAGCTGATACAGTTTTGCCGCAGCATATATAAG
>Ga0209671_1006990_pt1 | contig 11653 bp, 5 predicted proteins | sample WorMetHERISLAND2_2_FD_187401 | JGI IMG/M metagenome (GOLD analysis project Ga0209671, IMG submission 187401) | Marine gutless worms symbiont microbial communities from Max Planck institute for Marine Microbiology, Germany - Olavius geniculatus... | ecosystem: Host-associated > Annelida >...
TTTATATGGTTATTTTGTGGATATAAAAGGAATTTTGTTTATTATTGTCAGCAATGCAGGCCAGCGGTGACGTCATGCCTGACACGTGTCGTTTGGTTTGTTCAGTCACTCCATTAGATAGTAAGTAACAGTTGTAAGCGGCTTGGCTACTGTAAAAATATCTGAGGCGCAATATCTATGTAACTGATCACCAGTAGGAAAACAGTATTTTAGTAATAAAACAGCAAATATAAATGTACAAGACGTTAGTTTATACACTTGTTAACGACAACATTTAAGGACTTGCACATCGAAAACAACAAAAATTACAAAAGGTGATATTATTCAGCAGCACATTGACACACAGTTAGTGTGATGCGGGCAATATCGCCTTTTGTAATTTTTGTTGTTTTCGATGTGCAAGTTTTTAAATGTTGCCGTTAACAAGTGTATAAACTAACGTTTTGTACATTTATGCTATGTAAGGGCGATATGAATCAACACTCAAAAACGGCTTTCACTTAGCTTAGCTTGCTTGGCACCTAGTAAAAATATCTACAACGAATTTTTGTTTAGAATATAGGCCTACAGTAATATTTTTCAAGCATTTAAAATGGCTAGTTTTATAATGGCCAGTCTAGAATTCAACACGCTATAATATCGCCCCAAAACCATTTTTGCTGTTTTCGAGTTTTGACTCATGTCGCCCATACACAGCTTTGTAAACGGTTGAAGTTTTTTGCTCTGATGTTAATTCATAGATAAGTGTATTATAAACACGCTAATGAAATATTCTATGTCGAACATCAAAAAAGTCTCCGTTTGCATCGTTTAAAGACAGCATAATGTAAACTACGTTATATAGGTTAACTGAGAAGCACAATGTTTGCGACGTGTCCGAACATGTGCACTTTGCATTTTCCTATACGTGCATAATGTCAGCAGCTTTACGCACAATCTGTAATTTTTTTACATAAATCATTCTATTACTTGATTTGATAAGAAACGTATTTTTTGTACGTGATATGGTATATTGCTACGGCAATCGTGCATTCCAAAAATGTCATCTAATGAAACATTTGTTATACAGGAATGTGACGGACTGGTAAAATATTTGACTTTGTTAATTAATGCGTAAGAGTAAACGTCGTCAGAGCACGCGATTTTTGGTATGCAGCAGCTGTTCAACAGTAGTTTGAGAGCTCGCACGAAAATACATTCTGCATCTTTTGACAACAGTTTATTGAGGTACTGAATACCGAGAGCTGTAAATCAGCGCGTACATAAATTTCAGAAAAAAAGAAGAAATAAAGACAGACTGACAAACGGAAACTTAAATAAGATGTAAAGCAGTTTACAGCATATGACCACAAAACAATAACAACACACAAGCACTTCAATCAAAACTAAACTAATCGACACAAATTATGATTTCGAGATTACGACGCCGCTGACTCATCACTCAGCCACGTCAGACAGTCGGTAAAATCCAATCTATGTGTTGCGGTCACGCAGTTCCGGCTCTTTTTGGTACTTGCTCAGCATCAGTTATCTTCCTGGTTTTTGTGTCAGCAGAGACAAAGCGAACTGCTTCTAAAACATTCACAGACTTCAACGGTATAACATCTATGGTGACTAAGAATAACGTAACAGCGTCCCGTGATATAAGTCTAATACCCCGTTTACACGATCAAGCAAACATCAAGCGGGCCTGATAGAACCTCGTCCCCTGGCTCAAATGTAAAACTAGGCTTAGCCCATAGCTGATCACGTGTTACATAGGCTTTCCAATTACAACTCGCTCGCCCTCCAAATTAGCATGCTAATTACGATAGCTCGTCGAGCTAGCTGGATGGATGCTAGCAAACATCGAGCAGACATCGAGCAAACGTCGAGCAGACGTCGAGCAATTAGCACGTATATTTTGAATACATTTGCTCGACATTTGCTCGATGTTTGCTCGATCGTGTAAACGGGGTATAATTCACCAGTACTGCGTTACGCTATTTTTTGGAAGTTGCCATTGTAATAAAGTTTTGCCTAATTAACAGGAAGCTTAAGCCTAAATGCATTTGGATCCATATAACAAGTAATTTGTGTAAGGCTTGGCGGCTCTGTATAGCACTCCCTTAATTTAAGACATTATAGTCAACAAGCAACATAGTAACAGTAACATGCGTTTATTCGTTTGCAGCCAAATGGCTGGATTGAGTACAGAACAATACAACATCGCAGGCACGACAAAACATGTCCAGTGCGATCGACATATTAAAAATACACGAATATAAAAAAGTCTTACTAAAAAGCCTACTAGAAGTTTTCAATAAAATACGGAATAAAAGAACAGTAAACACATAGCGGTAAGGTTTATTTCTTTTAAGACATTGATTCATGTGCCGCTGATTGTCTTACAATACTCTGAATTCACAAAGTTTGATTATTTTTAAACGCTGTTTATAATAGGTTTAAGCTTACTGTAGAAAGTTTCACTTTTGTGCAACATTGTGCATGTTACTGGAGGGAAGCTAATTTAAGGAATAGCTAATCGGTTGCTGGTATTGTAGGAAAAGTATTCTCAAAGATCGTTTGGTGCTGGAGAGTTAGTATAGCGAGGCGTCCTGGCTGTTAGGACGCCAGTTACTTATAAAAAAATATCAACATTGGACTTTCCCTAGCTGTTTGAGCTTTGCTATGGTAAAGGTCATGGCTAAACTTAATTCCTGGGTGGTAGCCTGGGGAAGAAATTGAATATTAAGTAGCAGTAGGCTAAGGCTACGAACGGTATCGTCGTAGCTCCTTAAAAGGCTTCCTCTGAGTCTCGTGTTGGCCTGGAGGTGAAGCCGAAAAGTGTGTTTACATTTTTGAGGTTACAGCCTGTAGCCAGGAAATCGCTATGACCCAAGTTCAGTTAGGCTCGAGAGATCCACGCTTCTTGACGTCACTTCTAGGCTACTAAACCTTCTGACAGTTGATTGACGGACTTCTCTTCCTGAGCTCTGTTCGGTTAATATCGCTGTAATAAAATCGAGGAAAATTCTACAAAAACCGCCATATAAATAACTACAGAGACTGCTTTACATTACATCAGTTGCTCCACATTTTGTGACACGTATGCCCTAACGAAATAATAGACAAACTCACTGATGATGAAGTTAGCTGCATTGTCCTGCTTTGTGTTTCTCAGCGCGTTCACAAATTTCTGAAACTCGCAATCAGGTCGACAAGCCATGACGTCGAAGAGTACTATGGCTTTGTCTTTGTCGTTGCTCTGGTTCAATATAGCGTCTCGTCGACACTCGCACAGTGACAACTCATTCAGCAAATCTTCGTCGACGTGTATGTTTTTTGCTATTCTGTCTTTGGCAAATTGCAATGCATGCTGGTGTTCCGGCTTCATGCAAATGAGTTCGCATCGCTTGAACTCTGCTTCTGGTATCTTGATTTGTATTGACTGCAAGGACTGCAAGCCTTTGTTGGACATCTTACAGTAACTTTCTGTGAACAATCTGTTTAGTTTGTCGTTTCGTGTCATTTCCAGCGTTTCTCTGGTTGAAAACATGAACCAAATTCTTATGCTACCATTTTCCACACCACTAGCATATATTCCCAGCTCTTCAAGGTCACTGTTGAGAGCACTTTCTTCGTTTTCCAAATCTCTTTCCAATTCTTCTCGAAGCAACGTTTCAACCATTTCTAGCTCTGTCCGAGAATCGTTGCTTAGGCTGATATGGAGTGTTGCGTTAATTTTTATACCCTGAAACCGACTTATGAGATGTTCCTGGCTGGTTTTCTTTAACGCCACAAGGAACATTTCAAATCGACGCTGCGATTTTCTGAGAAGAATGTCTATAATTTGCTGATTTCGCTTAAATTTTACTTCACCCATTTTTGCAACTCGTTGCCTGTCGACGTCTGTGAATACGTCCAAGCTAATTAGTGTATCTACGAAAAACGTATTGACCGAATCCAGATGCTTAACGATAACTTCTCGCTCCGCATTGACAATTTTAACATGATTCTTGGAAATAGGAGGACTTCCTTTTTCGTTTAGAATGTACAGTACGTGTTCTTGATCCATTTCTTGCAGGATGCTGACAAAGCTGCGGTAGGAGCTGTTTGACCTACGTGAAAGAATCTTGATGATTTCACGCACTTTTCCGTTTGACGTCTCACTTGCCAAGACCCTATCTTCGTCCAAGTCATCAAATACATCTGCACTTATAAGCGACTCTATAATGCCGCAATCTGGATCAAGATAAGTACACAAGTCTTTCAGCTTTTTCTAGAGCAGTTTATAGCTGTCATCCATCAAAAGCTCTTCCTTGGATTCCTTAATGAATACACTTACCACATGTGCATGTCTGTTCCTGCGTAAAGCGGACATGAACGGACCAATGGTGTGGTTGTAGTTTTTGTCTGATGGCAACGATAGTAACTTGTCGGCAGCTTCCTTGTTTGTTTTCGTTGACCGAATGTCGAACACTTTGTTTTTGAATGACTCGATTGAAGACAAATCGGACAGAAGTGCTTCTGTCGGGTCAACTGATCTGAGCAGCTCGTCTCTGTATTTTTGGCGCAATTCATTGTACCGCTGCAGATTAGGGATATTCTCAGCCATAGCAGCATAAACTAAAAAAAATCTTCAAAATAATGATATACATCTACATCAGTATAATTCTGCAACGTCTGCCTTTAACATCTGAAAACAAAAACGAGATCATCGTGATAATGCTTTTGAAATGTTGAAGACAAAAAACTTACAAAATGCATTTCAGCTCTAATTATAGTATATTTTTGTACAAATGACCATAAACACTTTACTCGTAGACTACGTATGAACAGTTAACATGCAGTTTCATAAAGTAGTGTTACCTGTTGTCTGACGTTTGCAGATTTTATCTGCTGCTGGGCTCCAATGGCAAACTTATCGTGCCTGTCTATGCATAATTAATTCACTCTAGTAAAAATACAGCGTTTCTGCTGCCCATTGGCTGTGAAAGATCGTCGTAAACTATTCGCTGATTGTTTAAAGCAGCAATAATAGCTAGCTTGCCAGGCTTAATATTGATGTAACTAAGAGAAACAGATCTATAAGCACGGCCTATATTGATCGTACGGTTGTTAGAATCAATTCAATATGCTGACTCAAGTATCAAACTGCTCGGCAATGGCCCTGCATGATTCAACAACTAGCTTACACACCGCGAATTTCGATGCCAGTATTTTAGATCGCAAAACCTTAAAAAGATCTTTAAAATGTTTGCAATATTTTATTACCCCCGACAACGATGGCGGAGGTTCTGTGATAACCGCTTTATTCATCTTTTTGTTAGTTTGACTGTCAACAATACTACACAAAAAAGCTACAACGAATTTGGCTAAAATTTTTAAAAAAGTTAAACTTGGCCCAGTTTAAAAACGACTAGATTTTGGTGGTGACTTAGATCAGCGTCAGGATCCAGGAAAGAACTGAATAATACATTACCATTGCGATAGGCACATACGCGTTTATCGTCGTTTACACAATGGAGCCGGCGAATATGTCCATAAGTTTTATATCGCCAAAAACTGGAGTCCGTGGGCTACATTTTTGTTGACCACAATCTACGTCTATCCTTTTTCACTTTCACGTAGTTGCGTCCGAAAGCCACACAAACATATTCAATCAAATCGTTGCAGAACACAGAATCTAATGCAAATGGCATCTTAAAATCATTCTCGCTTAAGCATTTTAAGGTCATTGAAAAGCCGATAAACTACCTAATACTAAATAGCCGTATAGTAATGTTGGCTTTAATTGAAAAGGTTCCGAAGACAATGCATCCAAAATATTTTTAAAAAGTGCATTTACGGTGACCCCACTGTCTTTTGAGGCCCCTTGACACGAAACCGCAACGAACATCCGCATGAACTTTAACACTTTGAAGCAGAGTCCGTGGCTTATATTTTTGCTGCCGATAGTATTGGTTTATCGTCATTCAATTTTTTGTAGCGAGCTCCGAAAGGCGCACAATTGGCATGACAGAGTGCGTAACAAACCTTCAAGGTCATCCAAAATCGATGATTTTGTGCTATCTGAAAGAGGTCGTCTAAAATACAAGACCTGACATTGTCCGACCAGAAAAAATAGGCCTACAGGTCCTGCAGGACCCGACAATACGGACCAAACTGTGTTGCTGCACTGTTGGACAAGTTGTAATCAAGACCACAGATAGGTGAGCAATAGTTTTTTTAACTATTGTTTAATGTACAGCTACAAAGGCATCAAATCCAGACAGAAATGCAATTTAAAGCACATACACACAAAGGAAACCACCAGTTGTTATTAATTAGTTTCAAAAATACGAGTAATGAAATAACTATACACAAGTCAATGTTCCAACTATAATGATAAGCCAACAAAGTTTGCAACAATAAAGTATCACAAATTACAGCACTAGAACGACTGAATCGAGCAATACAACCAAAAATAAAGCTGTAATACATCTCAAACAAACGAATAAGCAAACTGGTATGAGTATGCTAAAATTCAATTTAACACTATTACAGTTGTGCACTATCGCGACATTTATTACTGTAAATACTGTAGACTGTAGTTCACAACACAGAATAATCACGTTAAAGCTTTTTCTCAATACTGATTTATACAGTGCATTATATCACCTACAATAAAAAGTAGTGCTAGAAAATAAACTTCTGCAGTATAATAAGTAAGGTCCAAGACTGCACAAAGCTAGGTAAAAATGGCGACTATTTTGTACGCCACTAAAATTCATCAACTAAAATTAACCTAGTAATGTGTGCACATCATTAATTTTTAAAATTACATATTTAAAGTGTCTCAATAACATAAGTGTTAGTCACTCGTTATGACGTGCTGACAAAAAATTATTTAAAAAATTAAAAGTTATAGATTATGCCATTTGCTATTCTACACATATTCATATGTACTTTCCTGAGATAATGATAAGTCTCGTTGCATAAAAATTTATTTTTCTATCTACATAAAAATACCACAGTTTTTGTTACAATTTTAAAACTTTCACCAACCTAATTAAAGCGAAAAAATAAAGCTAATAATTATACTGGCAAAAAGTATCACAAATTTGCACGTGTGTAGTGCACATAAACGTACATACCCTGTGTCCGGTGAAAAATAAACCCCTAGAAATTGTACAATAAAAAGGTCAAATCTGAACGAATTTGAAAAAATACTTTGCGCATTTAATTTTTAATAAACTGATAAAACGAACACCAAATTTTGTTTAAAAAAAGTTATTTTTAACAGAGCTATTTAATGTTTAATATCGATAACAAATTATCTTCGTTACCAATATGGCGTTACATATAGGCTACTGCAGTTGCTCGATTGGATGTGACGTTTGTTGACGCAATCAACGTAAAGAATAACGTAATCAATAACAAAATGGTACTTTCTGCAGACGATCATACTGTAATTAAACTGTTCAGACAAGAGAAAGCATATGATGCTAAAGAAATTTCCCAGCAAGCCGTGAACACTGTCAGGATTAAATAAACTGCTGCAAAAGATCGACACCTTACGTTTTGGGGGTAACCTCATAAAAGCCGCTGTAGCTATTGTTTGCGTTGCGAGATTTAGTTGGAATTTGTCACATTGATTTTTAATAAATGTTGCATTGCTGACGTAGAATTGTGCCAAAATCAGATGTTGTTTGTTAAGATTGCGCAAATGTAGGCTACACTGGGGTTTATGTAACGCCATATGGGTAACGGGGATAATTTGTTCTTGATATTCAACAATTAATAACTTCGCTAAAAATAATTTTTTAACGAAATTTGGTACTCGCTTCAAAAATTTATTGGAAATTAAGTGTATGGAATTTTATTCAGATTTGCTTAGATTTGACATTTCTATTGTACAATGTCCAGGGGGTTACTTTTTCACCGGACACAGTGCAAATACGTATGCAAAACATGCATCTGATTCATATTATTTGTAGTACTCAGCATACTGATCTTAATGTGAAATAACTTTGGAAACAAAACTCTTGAGTACACAAAGCTAAACGAATCTGCATTTCTACGTTGCCACAATGATGTCAAAAACGTATGCAGTAATTAAGCGGGGCATCTATTCTCTCTTAATTATTGTATGCAGCAGGTTCTACATCCCTCTCTTCCCTTTCCTCCGCGCTTTTCTTTTTCCCCCTTATTTCTTGTCTACGGGCCTTACCACTTGCTGCTGGGTCTAATTAAACGCAAAGTCCCGGCCACCATGAACGTTGAAACATTTTGAACCGAAACACGTTTGGAATAAGCTAGATGAAATATGACATAATTTACCGTAAATCCCATTAGATTTCGTTTCTCTATGAAAGACTGAGACATTTCTCTTACTTTTGCTTCAAGTTTCATACAATGTTTTGTAGACGCCCCTGGCGATTAGTTACATTTATACTGCTTCGACCAGCCTATACAACAGCGGAGTTCACGTTTTCGTCAATATTGTAAAACTTTGGGAGTTCAAATTAAAGCTATAAACTCACTTGTTTAATATTGTATATGGCTAACTTGCCTGCTCCGCCAACGCCTCTAAAGCTACGGCACTGCGGCGCTCTGCAAAAGTTTTATCATTATTATTATTATTATTGATCGGAGTCGAACACGTCGTTACTTCAACAAGTCCATCACTGTCTGCAGAAATGATGTGGTGATCGGACGACTGATAGTTTGGTCGTCTGTTCATGCTACCGTGTAACAACGGAGACGCTTCGTCATTGTGATTTCTCTCTATACCACGCGATACTCCGTTGATCGCCGGCGCAGCTGTCACAACAAGAATTCCCGCATTTTAAATGGCTGCACTGCAAAACAAGTAAAACCGCATAGGCAAAAACAACTTTAAATTCACTAACCGTCACATTCAAAATGTGTCATGACATAATAGTTAGTGTTGGAACATCTTGCAAGTAGACGTGACCTTGTAACTGATTATTTTAAAGATGACTAGATTTCGCAAGGTAGTATAGCGACATGCCTGGGGTGTGACGGGATATTTATTGACTACTTAATTTTTAATTTACTTTAAAGTACATCAATGAAAAAATTCTGAAAATAGGCGAACGTAAAAAAACTTAAAGGCTTACTTACTTTTTACCGAGTAATTCTGCATTATGACAAGAGCGCGACATACCCGACTGTTTGCGAAGATGTCCAAGCCTCTGAGGCCAAGTGATGAAGAGTATAATCAGCAGAATGACACAGAAGACAGCAATGCCGTAGACCATGATGTCCTGGTAGTAACGAGCCACCGTTGCAGTACCATCATGTATGCTGCACACACGACCGAAAGTTTATCATTATCAAGTAACGATAACAATAATAGTTTTATTGCACTGCACGATAATACGGCGGGATAGTTCAGTCGATAGAGGGCTGAGTCTTGGATCGAAAGGTCTCGGGTTCAAATCCTGTCAGTGTCGACTCAGCCCTTCATCCATCGTGGTCGACAAAATGAGTAGCACAACGAGCGGAGATAAGCAGGGAGTCTCCGTTGAGGACTAATCCATCTAACAGAAATGTATGCAATCTTAAGTTGTATTCACTGGCTCAAGGATATCGAAAAGGAACGAGCTCCTGTATACTGTGGCTACCGGCCCTGCACAGTATAAACCCTATACTTTTTAGCACGACAAACGTATAGAAAATAAAAGCAAAGCAAGTTACAAATTAAAAGCTCAAAAGTAAGCACAATAACTTTAACAAACAAAACGAATAAAAAAGTAAGACTAAATAAATCACCGATCAATCATTAAACGAACAGCAATTAATAAAAGACTGTTTAAACAACTGATATTTGCACTGCGGTAATGTATGCGCTCTTCTGTGTTGGCTATTATTTTGCATAATACTTGCGCTTGTCGAAATAAAAAATGCAAAAAAAACGCAGAGAACACAGATTAAAATATCATAATAATAACGAGAAACTGCCGAAGTACTGCTCCGTAATATGCCACTCCGATTCAGAGCAAAAGAAAGTTGGGGTAAACAGAACACAGGGCAGAGAGAAAAAGATAAAAGAACAAAGTAGGGTTGAAAGGAAGGTAAGAGTCTAGATCTTATGCACTTTTTTCTTCTGTTTATTTACGTCAGAAGATTTGCTAATAATAATAATAATATATGTTTTGTAAATGTGTCGATGATGATCGAGATCAAACAGCTTGCGACTTGTAGTTACTTCAATAATTTGTACAGGTTCCATGCAACCGCTCCGTATTTTATTTTTTCTTACTGCCCCGAAAATTCAAGTTTTTTCGGACTGACTTTCACTAACTGCTTCTTTGTCACACCTTTATTTACATGTACACCTTTGTGATTTGTGATCAGAAAGGCTTATATATTTTTAGCATTCTTCTCAGAAAACACATTTCACTAGTTTCGAACGCAACCAACTGTTATATTGGCAGTTTTACATCAGTAATAATGACACATAATTGTGCTGTATCATTTCTGCCTCTAGAAGTTGATTTCCTTGAATATCAATCACTCAGTCTAGTACACTGGTAACGTAAACGTACATGGATGGACACAGCTGCTGAATGATCAAAATTGCTGTTCCACTTGACAACTTGTCACAGAAGCTCATTGAACCAAAAACAAATGCACCAGAATACTGCAACGCAAATTTACAGCCATTGCACTACTCGCATACTTAATTACATACGCATTCTGGTTGGCTTAACTTGCAGTTAATATGCCTAAAATTTCAGACATAGTTGATCGACAATTTTTTTTGTGATTATAGCTACTTGCTTTGAAGTTGTTATTATTATTAGCACACAACGTACAATAAATTTGTTTAGTTATTTTTATTAATTATTACGGTTTTAATTTTTTAAGTACATTAACTTTATTTTATTGCAATTATAGTTAATAAAATTGCATTTTAAATTCGCAGCTTTAAAATGCTATCAGCAGCAGTCAGGAAAATAACTATTGGTAAACAAAAAGCAAATCGAACAAACACTTTTCTTTTTTATTACGCGCGAAAGCAGGAACTGCTATAGAGGGCCTTAGCCATCGCAATTCTGTCTGTCCGTCTGTCTGTTTGTCACACGGGTGAATCAGTAAAAAACGATGCAAACTATGATCACCAAATCTTCACCGTCGGCTGCCTGGAAGATTCCAGTTTCAGGAACCGTGAAGATTTTCCATGAATTCGAAGAAGGTCACCCAGAACGAAGGCGCCAAATAAGAGAAGAGAAAGAAAAATTTGCGATTTTTAGCAACAAGTCGCTGTATCTCAATAACAGTGAGAGATAGAGCCTAGGTTACTATTAATCACACGGGCTTTCGATTGGCACCGAGAACAATAACCTTGGATGACCTTAAACAAGAAAATTAAGGTTTTTATAAATTTTTTGGCGATTTTGGGCTGTGAGACAATTCAAAAGAGAATTGCGCCGAAATCATTACAGATAGACCACGACAAACTGCATATGAAATTTTCAGCATTGAACGTAAATTTCAACGGTCCAAGTCTCGACCTTCTAAATTCAAGAAAACCTGCGCACGAAAGCATCAAAAAGCAGTACCCCCTAAAATCGTTAGTTTACCGTTGTTGGCCAGTCTAGCGTAAAAACGGTTGCAGATAGGCATGGATATGCTGCCTATCACAACAAGCACTAGTGAC
>Ga0209671_1006991_pt1 | contig 11653 bp, 8 predicted proteins | sample WorMetHERISLAND2_2_FD_187401 | JGI IMG/M metagenome (GOLD analysis project Ga0209671, IMG submission 187401) | Marine gutless worms symbiont microbial communities from Max Planck institute for Marine Microbiology, Germany - Olavius geniculatus... | ecosystem: Host-associated > Annelida >...
TTAGCTAAATTTACAAAGAATATCAACTAAATTTAAAATTTTTAAATTACAATTTTGTAATTTATTGCCTGACAATTTGAGTTTATGCGTACACTCTATAGATTTTCAAATTGTTAATTTGGTCCGACAAGCATTGCGATTCCACAGGGATGGCCAATCCGAAATCGATCCAGGAAATTTGCGTCAAGGTGATGTAGTTGGCCAGGAGCATACCGGTTTTTTGCACCTGCATGATACCGAGGGAAAGGCCTTGGCCAATACTCTAGCCGCGCTGCAGGTCGGTATCCGCCATTTCGATAAAAAGAGGAAAAAAGGGGTCAAGTCTGCTCTTGACTCTTGCGAGAAAGGCAATAAGAGTCAAGAGCAGACTTGACCCCTTTTTTCTACAATTTAGGGATTCAGGAATATAGGTATTATAGGTAATCGGTCTGTATAATAATACCTCAATTCCTCAATTCCACAATTTGGCTCAATCTGCATGCATCTGCGAAAATCTGCGTCCTAAATTACGGATTCCGAATTTGCAAATGGTCGGCTGTTTCTCACCGAATCTGTGCACCGGACTTACAAAATTTGTCCCCAAACTAGCTGAATTTTGTCAGTCTTCAAGGCGTCAACCTTCTTTTGTATCCCTCATCCAATGCCTTCATTGCCGGTTTATTTTCCGATCGCGATTACCTTCGCGTAATTCAAATTATCTTTTAATATAAACCGATTACAAAAAAAGGAACCGCTAAACGCCAAAAGCAGTTGCGGTAATTAAAGTAAAAATTTTCAATTCATTTGCCATTAGGCATTCTATTTGCAGAATATGGTACCAAATCTGCATTTGCGAATGATCCGTCATTCAACAATGATTGCTTGATAATAGCAAACCACTTGAAAGGGTGGGACGCAAAGCCACTGGCCTAACTCCCGAAGTCGGCGGGATATGGCAGCAGGGTTGCCGGGCAGCGATCGCACCTTTCAATTGGCGGCGCTGGGCTTGGCATCGCAAACCCAATTGAAAGGTGCAGTCATGTCTTATATAATTCGATGCTTACACCAAGGACCTTATTTCACCCGCACTCAAAAAACGACTATTCTTATCGCCGCTCTGACGGTTTGTTTGTTCCTGCTTCCGGGTCCGGTTTATTCCGAAGAAGTCTACCTGAGCTGTAATGCGAATCAGGAATCGGATCCGGCCGGTTTCATTACGTCTGCGCAGCCGGCGCCAACAGCGCGGCCGGCCAATCTCGGGCATGGCATCGGCGGGCGCCTGGTGATCCTTTCGTTATTGCTGCTGATCGCCGTTGCGGCTGGCCGCCAATTCAAGCCCTGGAAGTCTTTTAAGCCAACTGCCAAAGCCCTGGGTATCGGATGTCTCAGCCTGCTGGCTGTTTTGGGGACGGCGATCGATTCCGGCGCCAGGGATACCACACCGCCCAAGGCCCCGACCGGATTGACGGTCTCCCTTGATGATACTGGGCACCCTGCAATTCAAGGCTGCCCGGACAACAATGAACCGTGCATGACCACAAACAAAGAGACATATGATGAATATGAGCAGATCAGGGTCGATTACTACAACATGCCCGGGAACCAAAGGGATTGGATAGGTATTCATCCGGAAGGAACAGCCGCCAACAACATCGATGAGTGGCACTATACACAGGGTAGCGTCCAGGGCACGATGACCTTCTCGGGATTGGAGGCCGGTAGCTACGAAGCATGGCTCGGTTTTGATGATTCATGGGATATTGAAACCACAGTCTCTTTTACCGTTTTGGATAACAGTACTCCTACAGACCCGGATAGTGACCATACCGAAGGGGAAGCTGATGATGCCGATGTAGACAATGAAGACAATTCTCAGGATGTGGATGAACCTGACCAGGACGACTCTGACAACGACGGTAACCTACCAGACTATATGCAGTTGCCCTATCCAATTGGTGAGTCGTGGGTGATATCTCCAGCGCATGTGGACAATTGGGATCATCCGAATGGACCGAGGAATTCCCTTGACTTCTCCGATGGGTATTGGGACTACGGGGACAAGCCTGTGACCTCCACAGTTGTCGCGTCCGGGCCGGGCATAGCGCGATGGGGTTGCCCATGCTACCTGGAAATTGATCACGGTGACGGATGGGTGTCTTCCTACTACCACATGGACCCTGATCATCAGCTCGTCGAAAACGGCGAGCAGGTCGAGGCGAATCAACCGGTGGGAAGATATGCCGACACCCACGCAGAAGCCACGTGCTGTGGCGGCGGTTCAGGATATCAACATCTCCATTGGTCAATCTGGAAGAAAGGTGAAGCCATTCCTGTGGAAGGGTTGGTCTTGTCCGGCTGGACAGTTCACGCCGGGAACAGCAATTATGACGGAAATTGCAACCGCTCCTATTTTGAAAGAGACGGGGAGAAGCGCTGTCCATGGGATCCCGTTCTCAACGAGGGCACCGGGGGCACAGACACCAGTCCCGATGCAGATGCAGATGCTGATTCCGACACCGATGCGAATGCAGATGCCGATATAGATAATGAAGACAATTCTCAGGATTTGGATGATCCTGACCAGGACGACTCTGACAGTGAAACGATATCAAAAAAGCCAAGGCAAACGGCTCGGAGTACACGCGAAACCGCCCCTTCAAGTTGGGAAACTTCGGCTTCAATAGCGATGGCATCATGGATCCTGAACCGCCGCACTTCACCGGACGGACGGTATGGCTGACCTTTCCGTCGAGTGGGGGATCTCACAACGACCAGTTCGTTGCCATGGCGATCGACAACAAAATAGGTCACTCCATTGGCATCGCATCTCCCGGATACTCGAACACGTGGGAATGGGAGGAAGCGTACGAAGATCCCACAACCGGTAGCAGGCTAATCGGTTGGATGTGGAACATCGGACACACAATCCGACCCAACGGAGAGGTCCTTCAGGGCAATCCGGCAGAGGCGGTCGAGCGGTTTGCCATGACGCCCGAGAACTACCATAAGTATTTTGATGATCTCGTACAACGCGCCATGACGTATCTGGGTTACTAGCGTAAGGGGCGGAGGACGGTCCTAGGTGCTTAGCGGCACCGTATCGACAAAGTGACAAATGATCTAAAATTCAAAATGACTAAAATGATCTAAAATTGTGGAATTCTATCATTTTAAATAGACCGTTCGACAAAAGACTCACGACAGGCAGCATACCTTACTCTTAGTCATTTTAGGCAATTTAGTCATTTTAGTCCTTGGTCAGTTATACCTGCGCTGTTATGCTGCCCCGTACGGGCCACTTTTGCGAGCGAAGTCTCGGGAAAAGCTTAGCACCTTAACCTTTGTATCGCCATACGACCTTCTGCTACCCCAGCCGGCACCGGGCAGTTTATTCGCATCCCACAGTATAGGTTACTTGTTTAGACCTTCGACCCAAGCCTGAGATAATTACCAACAGCCGGAAGGCGGTGATTACATCCTCCCTCAATCAAATCAACAGACCAGCCTCTGAGCCGCCTCCTCGGCCTGATTCAAATAGCCTTCCAACACATCGACCTGTCCGTACTCGCCTACCCCGGCAGCCCTGATAGAGGAACTCTCCATGCCATAATAGCCGAAAAAACGGGATTAGTTGTCTACCGCTTGATAGCGATTGGGATCTGGGTCTTCCTGGGTGGTGATCCACAGGACTTTTTTCCCCGGCGCCAGGCGGGAGGGTTGGGGATTGGTAATATAATCCGGCTTGATGTAGCTGAAGGTGCGGTCAATAAAGGCCTTGGTCTGGCTGGTCACATCGCCGTAATAGATAGCTGAGGCGATCACCAGCACATCGCAGTATTTTACCGCATCCAAGACGGGAGTCAGTCCATCATCCAGAACACAGGATTCCTTTTTGGTCTTGCACACATAGCAGCCCTGACAGCCCTTATACTCAAGTTTATTCAAGACAAAGGTTTGAACCTCCGCGCCCAGGCTCTCAGCTGTCCCGATGAATTTTTTCGCCACAGTGACGCTGTTTCCCTTGGCCCGGGGGCTTCCCAGCAGACAGACTATCTTACAATTTCGCCATAAGCACGATATCCATCGAATCGAACAGGAAACAAAGGCTTTGATTTAATTACAGAATCTAAACTATCTTATCAAAATTATTGAGTATTTTACTAGGTGTTTTAAGGAATATGCATTTTTATTAAGCTCATATTTGTGCTATACATTATTTACTTCAAAACTTTGTCAGGTAGAAATGACCTTGGAAGGTTCGTCGGCAGATGCTTTTTTAAATTAGTGCTATCATGAAAAAACAAAAGAAGTATTGGGCCCTTCTATTTCTTGTTGTTACACTCGCCGCAATTATCCTCTTGTCGGCGGGGATTTCCGAGCTCAATCTTCTCACCGGTAAGCCTCTTCGCCTCGGATTGAAATTTCAAGACTTGAGGGAAAACAAGGTTTCCGGGCAGAGTGATTCCCTCGGCACTATATTGAGAGCACTTTTCGCTTTTTTTTTAATATTTACTCCCCTTGCAATCCTTTACCTCTTAATATCACCTAAGCATAGAAAATACGCTTTTCGAAATGTTATTATCCTGTTTGTGTTATTCACGTTATCCGTTCTATTATTGTATGCTCGACCCGCTCTCATAAAAGACGTAATTCCATACCTGACGTTACCACCGATGCCCAGGGCTGAATGGCCTTCAGGTGAACTTACTACCCCGTTCAATCCCTATCCACCCCAATGGCTTATTTGGGTTGTAAGTTTTGGATTAGCAGCGTTCATCGTTACCGTCATAATAAGCATTGCTCGACTCGTCATGAGGCGCAGGACTTCTTCTAATAGTTCTCTGCAACATTTGGCCCAAGAGGCTTTGAATGCTGTTGAAGAATTGCAAGCTGGCACCGATCTGAAAAATATTGTCATTCGTAGCTACTATAAAATGGCATGCATAGCGGGTGAGTTGCGGGGTGTTAGAAGGAGTAGTGACATGACAGCCCAGGAATTTGAACAATTATTAATAGATGCCGGTCTCCCCAAAGAGCCACTTAGACAGCTTACACGGCTCTTTGAGGATGTCCGGTACGGGACTGAAGTTCCGAGCGAAAAAGAGGAACGAGAAGCAGTCAAATGCCTTACAGCTATTGCCGAGGCTTGCCGGAGTATGCTATGAAAAAGAGTTTACTATGGATTGGCCTCATTTTGCTTTTTGTTGCACCTTTGGTAGTAGTTCTCCATGACTTTGCACGTCAAGTGATCGTGGTCCCGTTAATGTATATCTTTTGGGCCGGGCAGCATATCTTTCAGAGCATCCCTCAGTCGATTCTCTGGGCATTGTTCTTGGCAATCTCCATCCTCACATCTTTAAAAAGTTTAGTAACGCCCCAGAAGCCAAATGATATAGTGAAGGATGTTGAAAAAGAGAATCCGGGACAAGTAAGCTTATGGGCTGAGCGATTTCATATGAAAAACGAGTGGACGATATCACGGAATTTAAAAGAACTGGTCGTAATTGCCCTGGCTTACAACCGGCAGCAAAGCCAAAAGAAAATTCGTGAAGATATTGAATCTGGAGAACTTGATACCTCTTCGGAAATTCAGGCATTTCTCAAGTTAGGGATTAAGAGAATACCCGAAAGTTCCAATAGATCTTTCTTAGGATATTTCTTTCGCCCCAGATCCGGAAAAAAACCTCCCATTCGCTGGAGTTCGTACCGGAGAAAGTTGTTAAAATTCTGGAAAATCAATTGGAGGTGGAAAATGACCCTCGCGACCGTCCAGTTGTCGACATTGACTAATAAAGTAATAGGAGAAGTTGAACGGGCTGTAGTTGGCAAAAGATTGCTTTTAGAAAAGATCATGGCAGCGACTCTTGTCTCTGGTGGCCATCTATTGCTGGAAGATTACCCGGGGTTGGCTAAAACCCTTGTCGCCAAAAGCTTCTCGATTGCTTTAGGGCTGGATTTTAAGCGTATTCAATTTACCCCCGATCTTCTGCCCGGAGACATAACAGGTGGCTATATTTACAATCGCATGGAAAACCGATTTGACTTACGGAAAGGACCAATCTTTGCAAACGTAATACTGGCGGATGAGATCAACCGGGCCTCACCGAAAACGCAGTCTGCCCTTCTGGAAGCAATGCAGGAGTACCAGATTACCTTGGAAGGCGAGACGATGAAATTACCAGAACCCTTCATTGTAATCGCCACACAGAATCCGATTGAATATGAGGGTACCTTCCCCTTACCTGAAGCCCAACTTGATCGTTTCATTATGAAGCTCTCTATAGGTTATCCTTCTGAAGATGAGGAGCAGGAAATGCTCCGACGTCGATTTAAGAGACGGCGTGACGAATTTGATTTGAAGCAAGTAACGAGTGTAAAGGAGTTGCTTCAAGAACGTGAATCAGTCGAAAAAGTCCATATCGATCCGGATATCGAAAGGTACATTGTTGCACTAATCGCTGAAACGCGCAAGCGAAGACAGATAAATGTGGGAGCCAGCCCCAGAGGTTCTTTAGCGCTGCTAAAACTGAGCAGGGCTTGGGCCGTTATGCAAGGACGCAATTATGTTCTTCCTGACGATGTGAAGGTTTTTGCCAAGCCAGCCCTCCACCATCGTATTATTCTTGAGCCTGAACTTTGGATGAAGCCAGGAGCAACGGATGAGATACTTACAGACATCATTCAAAAAACGCCTGTGCCGATAATCGAGGGGATTTAATTAGTGAAAAGATTTTTACTTTTAAGCATCCTTATATACATTTTGCTTTTACTGGGGCTTGCGGCTCTGAACAGAGATCTTCTTGCGCTCGCGATACCTCTCATCGTTTTTCTCGGAGCAGCACTCTTCTATGGACCAGAGGAACTCCAGCTGAAGGCTTTCCGCACTATTCGTGATAGCTCTGTTCCCCAGGGCGCCAATGTTGTTATAAGGATTTTAATCACAAATGAGGGCAATCGGTTAGAGGAGGTGTTTGTCGAGGATATTCTTCCTGAATCACTTGAATTAGTGGAAGGGGAACCACAGGTACTAACCTCTCTGCCCCGGGGAGGATCAGTTCAGCTGGAATACTCTGTACGTGGAAACCGGGGGAATTTTAGTTTTAAAAGCATCCGGGTCACTGCGAGCGATTTTTTGGGAATCCACCGGCGACAAACCCACCTTCCAGCTCCTGGACGTTTGGTTGTCCTGCCAAAGCCATGGAAACTGAAACCTTTAGATATACGCCCAACTCAGACAAAAGGATACGCCGGCCCGGTGCCAGCACGTCGAGGCGGCTCCGGAGTGGAGTTTTTTGGGGTGAGGGAATATCGGCCAGGCGATCCCAGAAACTGGATTAACTGGAGATTAAGTGCACGCCATCTCGGCGGGCTAATTGCGAATGAATTTGAAACAGAGCAAATTGCCGATATTGGATTGATTCTCGATGCCCGAAAAGATAGTGATGTTAGATTAGACAATAATTCTCTCTTTGAATATTCGGTACGGGCTACTGCATCGTTGTCAGAGGTCTTTATAAGTGGCGGAAACCGCGTGGGGCTTCTTATCTATGGAACAAACCCGGTATGGACCTTTCCAGGGTATGGCAAAATCCAACGGAATAAGATTTTTGATGCCCTCGCCCACGGCGAGGCCCAGGGAATCGGTTTGTTCACCAACCTTGACTATTTACCCACTCGCCGATTCCCCTCCCGATCACAAATCATCATTATTACGCCACTTTTGAGCAGCGATTCCCCAATGCTCATCCGGCTTCGGTCACACGGTTACCAAATCCTTGTTATCAGCCCAGATCCTGTTGATTTCGAATTCAAACACTTGAAAAGTGTTCGTTCAAAATTTGCGCTGCAAGACTTGGAGCTTGCGGCACGTGTCGCCCGTCTTGAGCGTAAGGTGCTTCTTAAAAATCTTCGACAAGCCGGCGTTCAGATAGTCGATTGGAAAGTAGATACTCCCTTAGTAAATTCAATCCACAGGGCTCTATGCCGTCTTTCTCACAAGCCTCACCATATGCGAATGGAGGCACAATAGTGATTCGAAAATTACAACCTATCTGTATCGGACTCTCAACATTTTTGATTGTACTAAGCTATGCCATAAATCAGTTCTGGATAGCCTCATTTTTGATTGCCGCACTGGGGATTTTTTGGATGATCGGATATCTCAAGGGCTGGAAATGGCAGGCCTCTGTTATGTTTACGCTATTTCTAGGAGCATCTGCCATCGGTCTCTGGTTAAATTTGTCCCAATGGTTGATTTTGCTCAGTATGGTTGGGGCGATATCCGCATGGGATCTGGACCACTTCACTCAACGCATGAGATATGCTGGACTGGTAGTGGAGAGACCCAATTTAGAGAAATATCATATCAAACGCCTGTTTGCCGTAATTTTTTTTGGCTTGTTTTTAAGCGTAATCGCGCTAAATGTAGAGGTCAAACTAGGTTTTGGAACAATACTTCTTCTTGGAATGGTTGCAGTTTTAAGTCTGAACCAAGTTATCATTTTTTTAAAAGGGAAGAGTAGTTGATCCGCTCTCAAAAAGCGAATTCTTGACCTTTCTTATCCTTAAAAAGCGGGCAGGGTATTCAGATGACGAGTCTGCGTTCGTCTTTGACGACATTGAGCACGATATGCAAATATAATTCAAGAAAATATTGACAATTGAAAAAATAATTGCGAAATCCATTGATAGTGATATCCGACGGCTCAAATGTTGTGGAGAGCATAATGAGCAGAGACCTGATACAAAAGCTATTGAATTCCAAAAGACGGCTTGTTGAGGGTTTGAAGCTGCCGGCAACGGTGAGAAAGAGCGAGGAAGAAGGCGGTTGCGGCGTTGTGGGCTTCTGTTCCACGGTACCTGTCTGCGGGCATCATATTTATGAACCCTCGAGATTGATGCATAACCGGGGTAATGGCAAGGGCGGCGGAGTGGCAGCGGTGGGATTCACCCCGGAGCAATTGGGTGTCAGCCGTAAGGTCCTGGATGAATACTATATGCTGCACATTGCATTTCTTGACCGTCGGGTGCGCGAAGCACTTGAAGAGCAATTTATTGCACCCAACTTTGAGGTGGCCGCTTGCGGTGAATTAGATACCGTTGACGATTGGAAATCCGTTAAGGGCCTTGAGGTTAAACCGCCCGATGTCTGCCGCTATTTCGTGCGAGTCAAGCCGGACGTGCTTGATGCGTTTATATTGCAAAATGAATTTGAAGCGCTTCAACGGCGTGAGGCGGAAGATGAGTTTGTGAACCAGAACAGCTTTCGCCTGAATCAGGAATATTACGCTTCCCTGGGCGAACAGAGGGCATTTGTCCTCTCCCATGGGAGAAACATCATGATCCTGAAGGTTGTCGGCTATGCAGAGGCAATCGTAAAATATTACAAGATTGAAGACCTGCGTGCCCATGCGTGGCTCGGGCATCAACGTTTCCCCACCAAGGGCCGAGTCTGGCACCCGGGCGGTGCGCATCCTTTTGCAGGCATCAACATGGCGCTCGTCCACAACGGCGACTTTGCCAATTATCATTCTGTTTGCGAATATCTGATGCAGCGCCACATATATCCGCAGTTTCTGACCGACACGGAAGTATCCGCGTTGATGTTTGATCTGCTGGATCGAACCTATCAATATCCACTGGAATATATTATCGAATCCCTGGCGCCCACCAGTGAACTCGACTTTGACCGCCTGCCCGCAGCAAAACAAAAAATCTATCGTACGATACAGGCTGCTCATATACACGGTTCGCCGGACGGCCCGTGGTTCTTTATCATTGCCCGTAATATTCCGGAACAGCAACGGTTGCAGCTCCTGGGAATAACAGACACGGCCATGCTGCGCCCCCAGGTTTTTGCCTTTTCAGACGGTGCGGTTCAGGTTGGCCTGATTGGATCTGAAAAACAGGCCATCGATGCGACCCTCTTAAGTCTGTCAAAGGCAGACCGACGCATATGCCCGGTTGCTGACCGATACTGGAATGCACGCGGCGGCAGCCATACGGATGGCGGGGCTTTCATATTCAACCTGGAAATGGATTCCGGTGGAAATTACCGCATGACGTGCACCGATAAGTTCGGAACCCCGGTGCCCATGCCAAAAGAGACTAAACCGTTTGATTTTAAGAAAGCAATATGCGTCTCATCTGACACCGGTCATGATGTTGAAAAGCAAATTCAACAGCGATTTGAGACCGGTGATGGGCAGGCGCTCTTTGATTATGTGCGCGACCGCGTTGCCGGATGGGAGTTCGATGGCTTTCAGGCCGCCTGCCGAATAATCCGGGAGCAGGCAAAGGACGTGAAGCACACTGCCACGGCCATCGATGCCCTGACCTTCTTAAACGATATCAGATATTCAAGCGGCACTAAAAAACGCAGTCACCTACTTCATATTGTGCGCAGCGAACTTGATCAGCTATTCAACTCACTGCCTTTAATTGAAACCATTGCTCGTGACGACAGCGCGTTTCGACGAATCGATTATGATACCCGGGCATCCTTAAGGGCCCCGCAGGCCAAAGAAACCACGCTGGTCATAAATGCCGATGGATTTGCCCCCGAAGGTGATGAATGTGACGCAGCACTCCTGATGGATGCCTACCGCAAAGGATGGCGGCATTTTATCTGCTTCGCCTGCTCCGGCCAGAGATATCTGGGCTGCGGTCTCGGGCCGGACACCGGGCAGGTGACCATAGACGTCTACGGCAGTTCGGGGGACTACCTTGGCTCCGGGCTTGACGGTCTAACCATCAGCGTGCACGACAACGCCCAGGACCAGCTCGGCCAGATCATCAAAGGCGGAAAAATGGTTGTTTTTGGCGATGTCGGCCAGACATTCTTATACGGCGCCAAGGGAGGCGAGATTTATGTCATGGGCAATGCCGCCGGCCGGCCGCTGATCAATTCAGTTGGAAAACCACGGGTAGTGATTAACGGCACGTGTCTTGACTTTCTGGCCGAATCATTTATGGCCGGCGACCCCCTGAATGGCGGCGGTTTTGTTATATTAAACGGTGTTCAGTTCGATGACCAGGGCAATCTAGTCTCAATGTCAGAGCCTTATCCGGGCAGCAACCTGTTTTCGCTGGCCTCCGGCGGTGCAATTTTCATTCGCGACCCTGATGAATATGTTATCGAGGAGCAATTGAACGGCGGTATGTTTCTCCCGCTGACCGGCGAGGACTGGGCCTTAATTCGGCCTTATCTGATGGAAAACGAAAGACTCTTTAATATCACCGTCGCTGATCTGTTGACCGTCAACGGCAAAACGCGTCCCCCGCAATACGTCTATCGCAAAGTCGTGCCGCTCAGTGTGGATGCTAAAATCAAAACAAAGGCGCCGCTTACCGCAAATGTGGCCGCCGAAGAGCGGGAAACCGTCGGCGATATGCTCTGAGCCGAAACCGGTCGTTTGGTGGAAATTCACGATGACAGTTAAAATAACAAAAGGCAGCACCGCTAAAAATATCATTGGTGCGGTTGAAAAACTGGCAAGCGTTGATCTCAGCGAATGTTATCAATGTAAAAAATGTTCCTGCGGCTGTCCGGTATCCGGGTACACCGAATCCCCGCCTTCTGAAATCATCCGCCGCTTGCAGCTGGGTGCCGGAGACGAAATCCTGGACCGTGATATCATATGGACCTGCTCCTCATGTGAGACCTGTTTTGCGC
>Ga0209671_1006992_pt1 | contig 11653 bp, 7 predicted proteins | sample WorMetHERISLAND2_2_FD_187401 | JGI IMG/M metagenome (GOLD analysis project Ga0209671, IMG submission 187401) | Marine gutless worms symbiont microbial communities from Max Planck institute for Marine Microbiology, Germany - Olavius geniculatus... | ecosystem: Host-associated > Annelida >...
CACTTCTCTGATGCTGTAGACTGCAATGCATCATAAAATGACAAAAATTAGCTCAGTACTGACATTTTATGCAATCGTCTGCCTAGACCTGCACAATAGCAAGTTCTTCCCGGGTCTTAAAATATGAATCTAATCTTTTTTGTGCACAAAAGCCTAAAACCCTTAAAAACCTAAAAAACCTCTTTTTAAGAAACTTAGGTTTTCCTTCCCTGCTTGTGTTGGAGACGTATGCACGGCCAAGTCTAGAAATGATCTTGGTTAAAGCAGGTTTGGTCGAATTCATCAAAGGTTTCACCGGTTCACCTTGAGAGCAGATTTTTCAAAAGATTTTCTCAGAGGTGCGTTTTTACGTTTTTACGTTTTTACGTTTTTACGCGCGAAAGCAGCTACTGCTTTCAGCGCGTCTTAGCCATCGCAATTCTGTCTGTCTGTCTGTCTGTCCGTCCGTCCGTCCGTCCGTCCGTTTGGCACACGGGTGTATCAGTCAAAAACGGTGCAAGCTAGATCACCAAATCTTCACCGTCGGCTGCCTGGAAGACTCTAGTTTCAGGAACCGTAAAGCTTTTCCATAAATTCGTAGGGGGTCACACCGAACGAGGGCGCTAAATGAGAGGGGGTGGGCAAAATTTGCGATTTTTGGCCAATAAGTCGTTGTATCACAGGCTGCGCGGTAGCGCAGCACTGTTGTAAGAGTGACCAGCCATTTCAATGGAAAACTCCAAAATTTGACCTCTCGTATTTCCCAAACCCCTTAAGTTTTCCACACCAAAAATTGCACAGATGATTACGTCCAGCATGACTCCTGATGCGCAAAATTTGGTGAAAATCCGTTTACGGGGGGCTTCCCCACAAATAGGTGAAATATAAACGCTCGCGTGACTTTTTGTGCCTTTCCTTTCCTTCCTTTTTTGCCGTCGTCTACAGGAAAAACGACTGAACTGATTTTAACGCACAATGGCTCATATGACGCGGTTTCGCGCAAGAAAGTGCCTCTTGAGGGTTACAAAATTTAAGTTTAACATTTTCATCTATTCTTTCACAAAAATATGAAAAATTACAATGGCGCCTATGGGGAAAATTAGACAATGTTTAAACTGTCATAACTACGGCTATGTATAAGATAAAGTCGTAATTTTTGGTTTTAGGGTATGGCTTTCGGGGTCGGCCAATTTAACTGTGTCATTTATATTTACCCCTGATCGACTCCCGTTGCCATGGCAACGAAATTTGGAACAAAATGGGCGATAACTCGGCCCCCGTAAAAGATAATTGCGCTCTGTTTGCTCCTACCCCCATATGTTCGGGGCCGGGCTATCTGATGTTGTCATTTAAATTTCTCTCCTGGCGACCCCTGTTGTCATGGCAACAAATTTTGAAACAAAATTTACTATAACTCGGTGTGTGTCAGAGATATCTGCAAGATTTTTGCGTCTATAGTGGGGTATTCGGGGATGGGCCATCGAATGCTGCCAACCGAATTTTTCCCCGAGTGACCCTCGTTGCCATGGCAACGAAATTTGGGACATAATGGGTTAGAACTCGGCTTACGTAAGAGATATATCGAAGATCTTTGCATCAGATGGGATGTTTTCAAGATCGGTTTATTTTGGTATGGGCAGTGCACAATTACTGAAAAACGCACATATGCACCCCCGCAAAAATCATACGTTAAGTATACGAAGAATCTTTATTATCTAGCAACAAAAAACATTTCTACATTTTCTAACATTGCTATAATTAACTAATCCAGATTACTTTCAACGGCAATAAAACTGCAAATATTTATGTAAAAGACTGTTCAGTTTATATACAGTCTAAGGGTGACATCGTGGTTGTAGATATAAAACAGCACAAATCACAATTTAAAAATTTAAACATCACCATTACACAATGTCAGAAGAACATCGCTGACTGTGTAATGGTAAAGTATAAATTTTTAAATTGTGATTTGTGCTGTTTTATATCTACAACCACGATGTCATCCTTACACTGTACATAAACTGAACAGTTTTTTTCTACATAAATCTCAGTAACGGTGCGAGATAGGGCCTAGGTTACTATTAATCACAAATAAGAAGTCGTACACTGGCTCTCGGTTGGCGCCGAGTTCAATGACCTTATAAGGCTGTCTTGCAGGATCTGACCTTAGGCCTACGCTAAACTTAGCTTAGAGTCAACTTAGGCCTAATGCTCAAGTAAACAGACACAAAATTGCGAATAAAACAATAATATGTTTTAATAGCAACTACGTAGAGCGTGCAAATTAATAAACAGTGCAAAGTCAATAGCAAAATAAACACAGTAAATATACAATTCAATATCTAAGCAGTCACAGCTGCAAATCAAATAGTTCAATCAATCACGAAGTGTTCAGTTTCACTATTCAACAAATGATATCTCAGCTTTCACTTCAGTTTCACTGTTCAACAATCAATATCTTAGCTTTCACATCAAAAAATCAAATTACAGTGATATAAACAATGTCGAACAATCAATATTACCAAATATCATAAGAAAACATCATATATTATCGACACACAACTAAGCCACACAAAAAGGGCTTCGATACAGACTATACAGCTAGTCCAATAGCTCTTAGACTCTGAGTTTTACTCATAAAAGTCTCCTTCCCGCGTTATACCACTATAGGGCCTACACAAGCACCCTGTTTACTAACGCTACTCCCGGGATCCACACAGGCCTCCCGCTAATCAAATCTACATCTAGGGGCTACACAAGCACCCTATACTATCACACCAGCCAAATCAAAGGCTATACAACCTTGGCATTTTCGCATGGTACACACATCGACCACACATCGACCGTTCCGGTCTATCTCAGAACAATAAGTGAACTCAACGGCTCAATTACGCGCCTATATTGGACAATGACCTAATTGTCACTTGGTCTAGCCAATAGCAATTACAACCAGGGTTTTCAATAGACCGGAATTTTCAGGACGTCATGACTTCCAGGTTAAAAAATTTGGACGTCAGCGTACAAAACCTGGAAGTCATGCAGTAGGTCTACAAGAAAACTCGAGCAAAAACTTAAAGCAAAACAATACTTAGGTCCTACTACATATGTGTCACTTACGCACCAACAACATAGGTCGTGGTTTATACGTGCTATAACTCAACTATGCTGTATAGCGCGTCTATAACACGATTGTCGTCTGTCTGTCAGTCTGTCTGTTGGTTTGTCTCTTATGGACGTATTGTGGTTAAACGGTGCGAGATAAAGCCTAGGTTGCTATTGTAAGAAAAAGTCGCATATTGGCTTTCATATCACATAAAAATCATTGACCTTGGATGACCTTCAAAGATCATAATGCACTATGGTATGCCAACCGTGCGGTATTGTGGCTAAACTACGATGATACCATCAGATAGGGTGCTGGCGACTTTCTATAGGCTGTCAATAGTAGTCATGTCTTCATCTGCAGCGGTTTGGCCGCAATTTTTAATGAAAAGTTTTAAGCTATAAGTGGCCGTATCTCAGAAACAATGAGAAATAAAGCCAAGGTTACTATTAATCACTAATAGAGTCACATAGGCCTATTGGCTTTTAAATGACGTAAAATGATTGACCTTGGATGACCTTGAAGGCCAGTAGTGGAACGAACTATATAGGCTGTACCGCGTCTTTCTTTGCGACAGCTGGGTTTTCTTGTAAAAACAAGCAACATTTAATTCTACTATAGCTTTATGAAAACGAAGATCGCAGTTTCTGGATCAGAACTGTTCACATAATAGGCCTAAATTAATACGGTTGCGTGCCTCGTCTTCATGAAATGAAGTATTCAGAAACACGACAGTCAGCGAAAAAATTTTTTAAACCAACGAAACATTCGAAAACAGATTCTGACGTCAATTGCCAGTTTATTATAGACAAATAAACATAGTACGAAGCAGATTGCGTTGGACGTCGTGACGTCCACGTCTTAAAATTTGGGCGTACGGGCTGAAATTTTTGGGCGTATTTACGCCCAAACGTCCGCTATTGAAAACCCTGATCACAACATTCAATTTATGACCTGCTTAACGTGGCGCTGAGTTGAAAACACACTCTCTGATAGGTCGGCACCTAGTTCTAATCACGAACAGGTACGTAAACACAGTCACATAACGTAAGCCGCAGTAATACAACTAATTACTTGCGCACTAGCCTAGTCGCACAAACACAGGCACAACCAGCCATACAACGACAGTGACAGGAAAGCACACTGACAGACACACTTCAGCCACGCCAGGGCAGAGTTGCTATACACGTGAGTCCGTCCGTCGTAGTCGGTCTACATGATAACTAATACATACATACAAACAAGCAGCGAAAAATACAGACAGCGAGCTTATTCTGACGTGAAAATAAAATCGACGCAGACCTTCTCGCAAGTGTCATACACATACGCCGGCCAACAAACTAACTCGGCCTGACACCTCCCCCCTTGGGAAAAAGAATAAAATGGGGGAACAAACTAAACCCAATTTTTCTTCTTTCTTAATTACACGAATAGCACACACAAATCACGTACAAAAATAAACACGCCAGTATATCAAGGTGTCATGATACATCAATACATACAACATCGTACATACATCATAAGATGACTAGTTTGATTATTACGTTGGTCATCGAAATAATCACATGACGCAACATTTACGACGTAACTAGTTGAATAAACGTCCATGACATTCACGAGTTATACACAAATAATCAAATAAGCAACATTGCAGTGCAATACATATATGCATATATTATGTTCCATTATTTTATGGTGCACATGGTACACAATACGATTAACACACATATTTCATCTTACTGACGTGACAACAGATCTCAGTTAATGTAGTAGCAGATTACACTATATGTCTCTTGCCGATATTGCGCAGCACTTCGTCATTGTTCGGCATCAGGTAAGCGTGACCGACAGTATCTGAGTTCAGGTAGCCATAGTCACTCGCGACACAAACATCACCGTCCTTTTTGGCAACACACACGATCGGACTCGCCATCAGACTGTTCGAAGGTCGCATCGGCCTCGACACAGGGAACTCGTCTGACGCACGGCAGGGTCGCATCTGTCGTCGCATGAGCCCGTCGGTGGTCTGGATGTGATGCACCACCGCGTCGCACCTTCCGGATCGGCCGTCGAATTGTTCCGCGAACTCGTCGAGCAGCTGGCGAAGTTGTTGTCGTTGATCGGTCTCAAGATGTGCGATCTTGTCGTCTCCGAATCGCTGACTAGGCAACAGACAACTCAACATAACAGGTGCAGGGGGTAATACCCTCGCAAACATAACATCATGATTATCAGTCATAAAACATAGTGCAATGCACACGATTAGTGCAACACATAAAATACAAAGCATCGTTACAGCGTATGCCCCACGGGACATACCACATCCTGAGTTACGCTTAGGTTTACTATTTGCATGACTTGACCTTGGCCTCGACCCAACGGCCGTTCCCATTCTGGTCCCACTAAACAGTCGGTCTGCAGTGGTCGAATTAACACGCAGCTGTCCTTTACGACACGCCCGCACTGTGGGCCCATTACATAGCCCCTTGCTTACTACGGCCTTAGCCTGCAGATTACATAGTACGGCTGCTGGTAAAATAACATCGTAATCCTGTGAACAGAAATCAGTCAGAGCACACATAATGGGTAATTCACACACATTCTCACAATCGACATCACTCAAGCACACAGTCACGTTCGCCAACGGAGCCTGAACCGTTTGGCCCCTCCCAAAACCGTGGAGAGTGAGATTACCCACTGTTTCGTTACACAACTCTGAGAACAATCGATTACTAACTAGGGGTATCTGACACCCACTATCCTCTATGGCGACACAATCACACCCCGACACAGTCACGTTAACATACTTCAGAGGAAATGTACGCACATTAACATCAGTATCATTTGTACATACAGTACCAACGATCGGGTGAGCACCAAATTCCCAGCTATTAAGATTATCGTGGTTAGCTTGCTCGCCGCCGTCCCCATACTGTACAGTGTACACCCATCTCGCGGGTCTTCACCTGCGTCGTTCCGCCCGTCGACACTACTTTGACGCGGACTCCTCCGTCCTGTGTGTGACGTCTTTGACCCGCTTCATGATCGCCTCCGTGTCCTCGGTGGAAACGGCTTCTGCCTCTGCCACGACCGTTGCTCGGCTCGTTAGAGCAGTCTCTGGCGATATGGCCATACCCACTGCATGCGTAACACCGTATCTGCTGGTACTGGATGAATGACGGCGATCTGTCATACTCGTCCTCTCCGTCTTGAACGCAGTCCCGAGAAACGTGCCCGAACTCACCACAGCGACAACACTTGACCTTCTGCGTCTGGGTCGGCGACTGAGGTCCGCTAAATCCACCTCGACCTGCCTGGTAACGTCCACCACGACCGCTTCGGTAGTTCTGGCCAGTCGTTGCTCCTTCTAACGTCGCTGCGGTAGCCACCTTTGCGGACTTGCTCTCCGGCGCCCTCGGACCGATCACCGTATCTCGGTTGTTGACGTACACGTCGGCGAGCGAAGCCACCTTACTGGCAACATACCAGCCCTCCACTTCTTGGGTCAGAATATAATTTAACAGCCCCTGAGGGAGAGATCCCTTTAACCGATCGCTGATCAACAACTCAATGAGAGTTTCATAATCCTCCACAAGACGACTTTTGAAGTAATAAGACAGCAAATTACGTAACCTAGCGGCAAACAAAGTATACGTCTCGCCGGCATTTTTAACAGCCGTTTCAAATCGAATCTTTATACTCCCTAGGGGTGAGTTTATACTCGGTGAGTAAGAACTCCTTAAGCTCATCGTACTTACTCATGTCATCAATTGACATTTGATTAACGAGTGATTTGGCCTGAGCAGTGAGGAGAGGTATTAGTATTTTAGCTTGTACCTTCGCAGGAACCTCGTACATCGCGTAAAGTTTTTCTACGGTCTCACTGAATTGGGGCAGCTCAGCACTTTCAAGAGGCATTTTTGGCAAAACGCGCCTCATCATTTCCCCAAATCTCTTAGTTTGCAAATTATCCGCCCCGCTAGGATCGGACGGGGTTTGACCGTCTACTCCCTCGCCGTCCCCGGGCTTGGCTTGGCCGGCTTTTAGATCTACCAGGCGGATTTCATGGTTTAACTTGACCTGCTCGGCTATCAACCGGGCATCTCGTTCGGCTTGCTCCTGGGCAATCTTGAACTTCCACTCGCGATGTCTTTCCTCAGCTTCTAGCTTTTTTTCTCGAACGCCATAGCCCTCCTCTTTTCTTCAACCTCCCAGGCCAGTATTTGGGCCTCCGCCTCTCGAGCAGCCCTCCTTTCTTCTCTCTCGGCTTGGCGCGCCTCTCGCTGCCCGTTTCTCTTCTAGCTCGAGCTCTCGGAGACGGACTGCTGCGATCCCGCCCTCCGAAGTGGCCGTGCTCGAATCTCCTGCGGGGAGAGAGACCTGTGAAGCCACCCGTGTCTCCCGAATAAGGCCAGTTTCAGACTCCGTTGAGGGCTCAGCCAGCATAGTCTCGGCTAGGGCATCCAAACGTTCTGCTCGATCTAACTCATTCTGACGGTCTAGGTCGTACCCCGCCCTACCTAGTTTTGCAGTTAAACGGGCGGTACTCATTTTCTTGAGCTGTTCCTGCGTTTCCGGGGGTAAACGATCCATTCCAACACAAAAATTTGACACCAAATTTGGTCAAAAGAGTACACAATACAAAAGTTATACCAATGGCGTTGACCAACGAGACTGGGATCGTCACCACCAGTCTTACACTGAGAGTTTCTGGCCGCGGCTCCTCGACTGCTCTTCTCACTTACGTCGGGATTCCTACGGCTCAACATCCACAACACACACAGTTAATATACGATGCGGCAAAATATCACACAAAAATAATCAAACTGACGAAACAAGTACTACGCACAAAAATACATGCTCAATTATACTATCACTCGCAAGACAAACCTATTTAACGACTATCCCACTTCTGACACCAAATGTAAGGCTGTCTTGCACGATCTGATCTTAGGCCTACGCTAAACTTAGCTTAGAGTCAACATAGGCCTAATGCTCAAGTAAACAGACACAAAATTGCGAATAAAACAATAATATGTTTTAATAGCAACTACGTACAGCGTGCAAATTAATAAACAATGCAAAGTCAATAGCAAAATAAACACAGTAAATATACAGTTCAATATTTAAGCAGTCACAGCTGCAAATCAAATAGTTCAATCAATCACGAATTGTTTAGTTTCACTATTCAACAAGTGATATCTCAGCTTTCACTTCAGTTTCACTGTTCAACAATCAATATCTTAGCTTTCACATCAAAAAATCAAATTACAGTGATATAAACAATGTTGAACAATCAATATTACCAAATATCATAAGAAAACATCATATATTATTGACACACAACTAAGCCACACAAAAAGGGCTTCGATACAGACTATACAGCTAGTCCAATAGCTCTCAGACTCTGAGTTTTACTCATAAAAGTCTCCTTCCCGCGTTATACCACTATAGGGCCTACACAAGCACCCTATACTATCACACCAGCCAAATCAAAGGCTATACAACCTTGGCATTTTCGCATGGCACACACATCGACCACACATCGACCGTTCCGGTCTATCTCAGAACAATAAGTGAACTCAACGGCTCAATTACGCGCCTATATTAGACAATGACCTAACTGTCACTTGGTCTAGCCAATAGCAATCACAACATTGAATTTATGACCTGCTTAACGTGGCGCCGAGTTGAAAACACACTCTCTGATAGGTCGGCACCTAGTGCTAATCACGAACAGGTATGTAAACACAGTCACATAACGTAAGCCGCAGTAACACAACTAATTACTTGCGCACTAGCCTAGTCGCACAAACACAGGCACAACCAGCCATACAACGACAGTGACAGGAAAGCACACTGACAGACACACTCCAGCCACGCCAGGGCAGAGTTGCTATACACGAGTCCGTCCGTCGTAGTCGGTCTACACGACAACTAATACAATACATTGACAAACAAGCAGCGAAAAATAGACAGCGAGCTTATTCTGAGGCGAAAATAAACTCGATGCAGACCTTCTCGCAAGTGTCATACACATACGCCGGCCAACAAACTAACTCGGCCTGACAGACCTTGAATGACCTTGAACGTTAAAATAAAGGATTTTATGGATTTTTTGGCGATTTCGGGCTGCGACATAAGTCTATATCATTCACAAGGTGGCGCCACTCTACTATCGTTATGCGATCCAAATACAGAATTTGGTATTTGTATATTATCTTAGCGTAAACACCCCAATTTTCAGCTACACTACTGAACTGGAACTGCTGTAGGCTTTCGCGCGTCTCGTGAGCATTAGCTCAATTTTCTTGTTTCTTTTCGTGCCATGTTGGTTTTTACGCGCGAAAGCAGCTACTGCTTTCAGCGCGTCTTAGCCATCGCAATTCTGTCCGTCCGTCCTTCCGTCTGTCACACGGGTGGATCAGTCAAAAACGGTGCAAGCTAAAACCGTCGGTTGCCTGGAGGACTCTTAGTTTCAGACACCGTAAAGTTTTTCCATTAATTCGAAGGGAGTCGCCCCGAACGAGGGCACTAAATGGGAGGGAGTGGGCAAAATTTGCAATTTTTGGCCAATAAGTCGCTTTATCTCAGTAACGGTGCGAGATAGGGCTTAGGTTACTATTAATCACTAGTAGAAAATCGTACACTGGCTCTCGATTGCCACCGATTTCAATAATCTGGGATGACCTTGAACGCTTAAATAGGAGTTTTTGTGGATATTTTTGGCGATTTTGGGCTGCGAGATACTTTTCAAGAGCGAATTGCGCTGGGGCGACTGAAAATGCGAGACTGGAAAATGGAGCACAATCGAAATGTAGGGGCGAAAAATGAAGGACAAAAAATGCAGGGGTGGAAAATGCGAGACTGGAAAATGGAGCACAAAAATGTTACTGATTGCTATGCGTAGTTCTACACTGTCCGAAAAAAAAGTAACCCACTGGACACCGTCGTCAAAGATAGGACAGTTGACGATCTTGCGGGAGTGCATGAAGCGCGCTGCCGAGGAAGAACTGCCTCTGCGACAGGTCTTTGACGACGTTTGTCGAACGTCCGGTGCAAGTGCACAACATATAGCGTTTGCCGAAGTGGAAAGCTCAATGCATAAACGTCATCGGGTTGCGATGCCTAGTCTGCCAAGCAGTCCTCAGATCAGCGACCAGGCAGTGTCCGGCAGTCGCTTCGCGCAGTTCAGTGACTCGGTGTTCTACCGTGGTCAACTCGGCGACTCCAACAACGACACAGCGTTGCTGTTCGCCAGCGACGGTCAGCTGGACCTGCTGCGCCCGGCGCACCTGATTTACGTCGACTCACGTTCCGCGTTGTCTCGTCGTTGTATTGTCAGTTGTTCACAATCTTCGTGACGTATGCTGACTACTCATTCTCCGTCGCGTACGCGCTTATGACAAAAAAAACAACCGAGCTGTACAGGACTGTCCTCGAACGCGTCCATGACTAGTACCGGAGTTCCAGCCTAGGCAGGTAATCGCGGACTTCGAGGAGGCTCCGACCGCTGCCATGCGCGATGTTTTCGGATCGGACGTCACCATTTCTGGTTGTTGGTTTCATTTCGCTCAAGTTCTGTTAAAAAAGCTTAGGACAATTAATTTGAGCAAAGCTCATGAGACGCGCGACAGCCTTAGCAGTTCCTATTCGCAGGCTGTCTTGATCTAACTCTATCCATTTTGATGCAATTCACTCTTGAAAACTACGCCGCAGCCACAAATTGCAAAAAGAACACTAAAACTCCTATTTTAGAAATTCAAGGTCATTCAAGGTCATCGATGTTTACACAATAAAAAGCTTGTCACTATATTGCTTGTTATGATTAGCAGCATGTCTCTGCCGATCTGCAACCGTTTTCAAGCTACACGAGCCAATAGCGGTAAAATAACTACTTGTAGACTCTTAAAAATGCTAAAAATTCAAAAAGTGCTCATTTCTATGCTCAAAAATGTTATGCGTAAAATGTCCAGGTCTATCTCTAGCCATTTCGGCGCAATTCACTCTTAAAATGTGTGTCGCAGCCAAAAATTGCAGAAAAATTTACTAAAAACCCCTATTTTGAGGGTTCAAAGTCATTCAAGGTCATCGACGTTGACAACAATAAAAAGCCTGTCACCAGTGCTTGTTATGATAAGCAGCATGTCTGTGCCTATCTGCAACCGTGTTCACGCTACACGAAATAATTGTGGTAAAATAACCACTTTTTAGGGGGGTAGCTGTCTTTGACGCCCGCCTTCGCCGGCCTCCTTGAACCTAGGGGGTCGCGACTTGAACTGCTAAAATTTACGTTGAATGCTGAAAATTTCATATGCAGGTTGTCTTGGTCTATCCGCAGCCATTTAGTCGTAATTCAGTGTTGAAATCTGCGCTGCATCCAAAAATTGTGAAAAATTCACTAAAAACCACTCTTTGAGGGGTTCAAGGTCGTTCAAGGTCATCGATGTTAATGAATCCAAAAAGCCTGTCACCAGTGCTTGTTATGATAAGCAGCATGTATGTACCTATCTGCGACCGTTTTCACATTATTCGAGCCAATAACGGCAAAATGACGACTTTTTAGGGGGG
>Ga0209671_1006993_pt1 | contig 11653 bp, 3 predicted proteins | sample WorMetHERISLAND2_2_FD_187401 | JGI IMG/M metagenome (GOLD analysis project Ga0209671, IMG submission 187401) | Marine gutless worms symbiont microbial communities from Max Planck institute for Marine Microbiology, Germany - Olavius geniculatus... | ecosystem: Host-associated > Annelida >...
CACCCCCACTCATCCCCTCCCCCCTCACTCCACCACCGCCGCCAGAGCTCACAACTTGGAGACAGCTGGAGTCTTTGTCTTCTGTTTACCCGGACGAGTTGCTGGGACAACCTGCAGCCACCGTCGACACTGCGACACTGCCCCTGGGCTATCAGTCAGATGTCATGAATAGCGACAGTCAGTTACAGCAGCCAACTTATGAAGACTCCTCAGTCATCCAGACTGAATATGCGAGTAAGGGTCCGTACAACGCTACCGTACCAACAGCTGTGGATTCAGCAGCATGCGGCAGCGTGATCGGTAGCAACAAGCCTGACGTGCAAGACTACAATGGTGTCAGTCCTTATGCACCTGCTGCTGCTGCTGTTACCACCTACAACGACGTGTCATTTGAGCAGTCTGATGTGCCGTATCCGCCACAGTCATCTCAAAGCGGCTACAGTCATTCGCCGGCGCTTTGCTATGGATTAATGAACACTGAGGAACAGTTGCTGGATGCTCGGGGCTCGTCGCTGGCTTCTCACGTCAGCAGTAGTTTGTCGACGAATCTGGCTGAGTCCGGACTCCCAGCGACAGATGGCGCTACCGCGACTCTTCACTGCTCCAGTGAAACCGACAGAAAAGTCTTATATCCACTGCCAAGCTCTGAGCAACCGTCCAGAGCGTCGGTGTTGAGTCTGGCTCAGCAGTTGGACGCGTACTGGGCGCAGCGTCACAGAACTCCGTCAGCGGCGCTTCAACACGACAGAGAGCTGACAGCTGCTACTAGACGTCCAACGGCACCGCCTCCCGCGCCGCCGAGCTCACTCGCTGCGACTGATCCACCATACTTCGACCAGCAATCTCCAAGCGACTACGACGACCAGTTGATGACACAAACGCTGCCACGAGCTGCCTCCACGCGCTCACTGCAGGTGCCACCACCGCGACCACCTCCACGAACTACGACCCCCTACGACGCTTCCACCACGCTACTCGGTCGCTCACTGCCGCCCGAGCCACCGTCACAACTAGCAGACATCCAGACGACGTTCGATCGAATGTCGTCGTATCAAAGCATGCAGATGACGACGTTCCAGACTCAGCGTTCGTTGAAGGACCACCATGGCGTCGGCGGTCTGTCAGGGTCAGTCCAGTCACTGCCTGGTAGTGACGTCACTGCCACAGCAACAATTTCCCGCGCTGCAAGAGCCGCTGCACCGCAGCCACCACGACGAGGCTCGAGCATGTCACCTCGACTGCAGACCAAGTCATTGCGTAGCTACGGCGGGGGCAGAGCAAGAAGCGCTTCACTGCGAGCTAACAACAACGACAGCGACGAAGACCTGCTTCAGCGTTTGACTGGCAGCGGCACATCAGCTACACTAGACACGTCTTCCGTGCGGCAAACTGCGCGGCAGGCAACCGTTTCTGGTAGCGGCGGAGGTCAGAAGCCAGTGGCGCAGATACGACCTCACGCCATCAGATCACCGTCCGCTTCATCAATCACGCGTCAACGCATCGGTGACGACGACGACGTCAGCAAGTGCAGCGCCGTGGCTCGAACCGACTTCCAACAACAGCAGACTCCGGACGTGATCCAGCCGGTAACTGTCGACAGCGCTAGCAGTAATATGATGACGACAGGCGTGTCGCGGTTTGGAACGCTGCGATCGAGAATCAAAGACTACGTCAGCGCCGCGGCGGCAGTTGGCACCAACCGCAAGCAACAGTTCATCTCGTCTACGTCGTCGTCGTCCTTTGGCGACTGGACTCTGCCTCGCGGTCGTTCACCAGGGGGCGTCACTCGTCGTTCGTCCTCCTCGGCCACTAGCTGGGAGCCTGATCAAAGTGACTACGCGGCATCATCGCGCGCTGGCTCGACGTCGTTCGATGATAGCGGCACTGCGACTGGTTGGTCGTCGACATACTTTGGCGTTTTCCCTGCAGGACCACGTCCGTTTATTCCGCCAGCACATACACGCGCCAGCCAGGTCACCCTGCCGCAGAACATTGTGGCCAGTGCTACCGACAGCAGTGCTACCACCTCCGCCGCTGACGTCACCTCCAGCATCACGTCACGTATCAACACGTTTCTCACGTTCCTCGGCGGATCACGACGTCCTGCAGCCGACATACCACCCGGATCGTCATCCGTCACGGTCGATAACACCGCAACAGAACGTGCTTCAGGCAATGTCGCCACTGAGACGAAGACTCGTGCGGTGGTTGATCCAATTATCAGCAGCACATTGGGACGTTCGTCTCGCTCCATGTCCTCTCCGCCCGTCAGGAGTGCCTCGACCTCCGAGATGCTTGCTAGGGCGGCGGCAGCGGCGGCAGCAGCGGCGCGTGACGCTCGGGGTCGGCAACCGCTGAGGTTTGTGCGTGAACAGCGTACCACGATGTCGACGTTTCGCAACTCAGGCAGCCTCAACGTGAGCGTCGCCCGCTCGTCGTCGTTCACGCCTCACACCGCACCTGCCGCCGAGTCGGCAGCGTCTGCTGACGCGTCACAGCTGAGCGACGGTCGACGCCCGTCCAAGAGTGGCGTTTCTACGGCGTGTAGCAGCTGCGCGGGTCAACCGCCAGCGGCACTGTCACCGAGGTACGCGCACCAGAGCGCGCCGTCGACGCCACTCGACTGGAGCGATGAAAGCGGAACACATTCTCAGACGATGACCAGTTCACTGCCGGTGGACACTCGAGCGTCACACAGCGACCAAACAGCCGACAGGGCAAACACGGCGCCACAGACTGACGCTGAAAACGTGGCCGATGACTCATCTACCACACACACGTGTTCTTTGACGTCACGTGACACATCACGTGACACGTGCAATTCGAGCACCGTGACGCTGTCAGTGTTCCGCCAGGTTGACGTCGAGGTCGAACGACTGATTGAGCTGCTGCAGAACGCTGCCGTCACCGCTGGTCCGCCGTCTACAGGGTGGGACGGCGAGGGCAGAGCAGCTCGGGTGGAAGCAGCCCGCGAGTCACTCCTGGCGTTGACGCGTCAGTTCGTCGACGACTCACAGCGACTGGTCAGCGGCGCCACACGCTCCGTCGACGCACTGGTGGCAGGCGTTGAGCCCAGCATCGTCACGTTGACTCGCCTGGCCGGGGAGTGTCAGACCACGGCCTCCCTGCTGACGTCGCCGTCACAAGGCGTCATGCTGGTGGGTCGAGTACGTGACCTTGCTCAGGCTTACCGCTCCACGGTCAGCGCGGCACGGTCCGCAGTCGGACGACCGTTCAACAGCATTGAGATGAAGTCACTGATGCGACAAGCGACTTCGCTGGCGGCCATTCTCAGCGCGCTCATCAAAATGCTCAATCGCACCGACATCATCTGCTAATCTCTACACAACTACAACGTGGTCGTTACTTACTATACGTTTATTTATACCGCAGCGTTACGTGCAACAATTACGCTGAGAGTATTTTTGAACAGATTTACAATAAACACTGCCATATAATGCAGCAAAGTGGCAGCATTTGCTTCTCTGACTTCTAGAGAAAACTTTTGAAATACGAGCTTTTTGGAGGGTAAGGGGTGTGCCTAACTGTAGGCTACCTTTGCCGCATACCGTGTTTCAAGAAGCATGTCAAGCCTATACACCAAAGCATTTTGGCTATAATTCACTAACTTTTACTTCTCGATGATCTGCTTTTCACGTTCACATCTCCCCTGAACTGACTTTATAGCTACTCCACTGACAACTGACACTTTATTATTGCCAGATTTTTAACAACTAGCTACAGTGTGTAGTTATATACACGTATTGTTTGCATCCGATCTGTTCAGACTCGTAGACGTATTCGTGTGAACTAGACGTGCTGTGCATAATTACAATTTCAGTTTCAATTTTGAGAACCTCAACTACAATCAACTACAGTCTGTTATTTAGTTCGACCACTCTGCAACTGCCCAGATAAAAAACGAAAGTTGCAGAAATATATAACGCTTGTCGTTATATTTAACTATTACAATTAACAGTTTTTGTTATGTGACAATTATATACTGTGATTGTGGTTGGCTAAAATCCGTCATTTATGCACAGGAGTGCCACCAATTTATAGCAGTATTTTTGCTCTTTTTTTTCTACACTTTTTGGCCGACGCTTGTTTATAGACGTAAAGCAGTGACGTGAATCTGTCCACAGAACACGTACGACTATGGATCTGCAATAAAATAGTTATAGAGAAAGTTTTGTCGGCTATTTACACTCGTCTCGTTATCTAGTCCAATCTTTTGATAAGTTCGTTCTTCCGTGTCAGTTGATATATTTATGTCTTCTTTTGATCACGTATATATCCTATTAATGTAATGTCGTGTTCCGTACCCGTAGAGATCTTTTGTTATTTTGTGATATGCATTTCGAAATGTGTAGCAGAATCGACTTTTATTGAAGCCGTTTACTTATGACTCACAGCGCATTTTACTCATATTTTTCGATAGTTTTTTTTCTGAAATCGCATGATTACTTACATTATTTGCTGAGGGTATTTTTAACTTGCTGTATCAATTTCGTTTCACTTAACGAGTACTGTTCGTGATAGCGTTTCGTTGTAAAAGGCGCGCAGTTTGAATCGACCGTTTTATAGACGTCTGTATTTTACAGTAAAGCTCTAAAAAGTTTTGTGCTTCCTGTTGTAGCTGGTGAAAATATATCGACCGGGGACAAAAATGTTATCATCTTTCTTTTTACGTGGCATGTCTGTAATATTACGCAACAACTTATAAAAGAACAAATGGACACACTGAATAGTGCCCATATGAAAATTAAAATAAAGAAACTGCAAACAGTTTTTTTCCAGTGAAACTGTGAAAGCAGACTAATCACGGCAAAATATTTTGAGGATCCAATAAAAATTGAAGGGACAAGTTATTTAGAGATAAACAAAAAACGGGAATCACGGAATTTTTAGGCCTAGTCGACACAGTATTAATGTATTACTATTGTCTCTTTGTGTTGTGCTTATTTCATTGTACTCTGTCGTTGGCCTACGTCCAAGTAATTATTGTCAGAGATACTAGTCTTTGTTGATCGTCACCAGTCGTTAATGCGTAAGTTACGCTCATACACGCAAAGTTCTGCGCATGCATAGAACGTTTTGTTTCCGTGCAAATGGTTGAAATGGCTGACATTATTTCTTCACTCAATGTAGCTCAGTGGCTAAAACAGACGATGAGGGTTCAGTTCTCAGCGGTGGCCAAGAAATACTGTAATAACGGAATAGATTTCTCGCAACAGCAATAAACGTTTTATTTCGCGTAACACATAATGGCAATTATAAAATAACGGAAGAAATTAACTAGGAAGAAGACGAATAACACACAATGTTTATTGAACGAATTCGCACCATTTGCCAAATAAAGGCAGTTCTAACGGTGGGTGGTCTAGTAATGCAGTAATATAAATAATACAAATAATTGACAGATTTATCACATCAGCTGACACATGGCAGTAGATGGTGAATGACAGTTACAGCACTTAGGCCTACTACCATTCAACGGAGACTCATAGCCTGTATTTGCCAACAAAAAACTATTAAAATAACGCAAATTTGTCATGTGTACATACCGAAGAAACATAGATTACATACAGCAATTATATTTAACATCAATATCACTATTTTATGATAAAATGTTAAATATTTCAACTAAACTTAGTCACAAGTAGTCACAACGGTTTAACTATAAGATGGGTTTTAAATATTATATATTTTTATTGGAATTTTACAATAGGCTACCAGCTTTTTTAATATCACAGTGCAACTTTTGTTCAGTTTTAACAAATAATGCAACATCAACACATTTATGTTTTAAGCTAAACACAACGGTCAACGCTCATCAAATATGCACAATAAAGCAAAACCCGAATCAGTCAAGTATTCAAACTCAACATTAAAATCAAGCATAAATTCAGTGATAAAGTGGCAACACAAAAAACTACACCGTGGTCCAAAAAACTACTGCCTTTTACTATTGTAATAATCATGACTATCGAAAACTGTTTATTAAAATTTTTACCCAATACTACAGGAAATTTTCAACAAAAAATGTACAGTTAGTCTCCCATCTGTATTCAAGCTCTGAGCCCAATGGTTAAGCCACTGGTCAACAGCCTCGACAGTAATCCATTAGTGCATTTTATTTCTGAAAAAATGGTACTCAATAGACAAAATTATTGCAACAAAAAATCGTTTTAGACCACAGTGTATATTCCAACTAGCCATAACAGCAAACTGACGTACGCTAAGGCCACGCATCAAAACAAAAAAACCTAACCGCGTATAAAGTAACCCCAATGAATCTACCTGCCGTGATGACGAATAAATTAGCAGCTACCGGTATAAATAATTACTGCTACTAACTACAGTCGAATACAAATCGTTCTACAGGTACATATACACGAACACAGAAAGAACGCTGATCAAGTATGCATAAATAATGACTAATACTTAACATTAAACAACTGAAACGATTGCCATACATTGAAGTAGGCTAACGCGAGCTGCGGCAAATTACCGGTCCTTATAACTCGCCGATTGGCTTGCCTGTCAAATGAAACTCCAATCAGCAGAAGATTCGACGCAAACACTTCACGAATATCGCAATCATAAAAAGTCTAAATAAATACAATGGTCGAGACACTAATTAACGAGCCAAGACTATACAAATAACACTAATTAGACAGGTTAGAGAGACGCGAAATTAACTGAATAATGACACAATGCAGTAACATAAAAAACGTCAAACGGTAGACTAAAAGTCGCAACAGATTGGCAAAAGAAAAAAAGCAGCTGATCTATGACGACGACGAAAAAAATGGTGACAGTTAACGCGACGCAAACTGCATAGATGACGATGCGACGAAGCGAATTACGCGCCAACTGCTGACAGCTCCGCCGCGCTCGGCTTACCTGAGTTGATGATTAAAGCGGGCTTTCAATCCAACGCATCGCACGCAGCGTACGCAACGCATGCAAAAGGTACGCAACAAACGCAGTTAACGCAACAGCCAAGCGGTCATCGCGTCAGCTACAGGCTACGTCACTCACTCGCATTGCGTTTGTTGCGTTGCGTGCGTTGCGTCGAATGGAAACTCCGCCTAGCACACGGTAACAATGCACAATAACACCACGAGTTCACCTCACCAGACAAGTGACAACTTCACACACAACACGCTGTAAGCCCTGTACCAAGCGAAACGATGAAACTTGACGCATAGTTAAGATGCGCCCAAATGACGATTTGAATTCCAGAGCTTATTACGCTAAATGCATAAAAGCCGTCTTCAACATAATAATTACCAGTAACACACTGTTAATACAGTTTTCAGGTTTTGTTTATAAGGCCGACTGTCCGCTTTTCCGGAATTTATCAAGTAAGTAAAGTAAAGTAAAGTAAAATGTAAATTTATATAGCGCATATTGTTAAAATTAACCTCTAATGCGCTTCAAGGTTAGGTCGTGTCACCTCAAAAGTGAACAGATTGCTAAAAAGTGAAACAGATTTTTTCACAGTTCGAACACATCATTATAAGCACATCTCCACTCGACGTCGAGTGGCATTGGCTTAATGCTCTGCACAAGGTTTTAATCCAGTTCGAGTTGATACAGTCCACATAACGGCGCTGTTATGAGATCTACGGCAGCCGCCTCACGTAACGTTCTGAAGTATAAAAACAATACGAACATTTGGAGGCACAATTCGCACGTCGCAAGCTTGAACGTGCTTTAGTCTGCCTCTGCCATAGTGTAAATCCTACATGATCATTCGTAGGGCAAACGACTCGGTCGCAAAGTCATCAACGGCGACAATTATATACACGTACTGTTTGCATCCGATTTGCTAACAACAGAAACAACAACGATAACAAACAACGAATAATCGCGTGATCAAGCTGCAGTCTTGTTCATTAGCAAACTGTGACGACATTAACGTGCTTTCCTCATTTCACCTACTGAAGCAAGTTTCTTGTCCTTTCCCCCTTTTTCGCCTTGGTTTCCTTTCTTCTTATTTTTCCTCTTACTCGGTTCCGTTTTAGGGATCCTTTTTCCTAAATCTAGTTACAGTGCTGTTAGCTCTTACAATGGTGTCGATTTCAGGAGACTTTGGGCTTGAGGAAAGCATTTGGCAGCAAGCGAGAGAAAGTTGATGTAAGTTAAGTCCTGAATGATACAAATTTTGCCCCTAAAAGCCTTCCCCCTATTTTAACGACGTATCATTTGCTGCGATGTTTATGGGCGTAGACGCCCCTGCGTATCAAGCACTTAGCCTCGGCAAGTCTCTGGCTATAGAAGGTGATTCAAATTTTCGTGTTGGAACACTTTTTTGAAACACCCTGTAGTTGTCTGCTGAGAGTCTATCACGGCAGTCGCCGATTCATTCACTCGTGACTGTTGTCGGAGTTCGTGAACCCGGCCGCCTCCTGCAGTCTCATCAGCATATTCAGCTGCAAAATACGCATAATATTGTAATAATAGATATCATGCAACACTGAAATATACGTTGTTTTGTCTCTAAGTAAGTAAGAGAGAAAGTTGCACTTATTGCATGGACAGTGTGCCAAACGAACATTGAACCTAAATATCAAAAGAAATGTACAGTGAAGGAATAAAAGGAAAAGGTCTCAATAGTTGTTAATTCGCTGCTGTCTTGAGGCAGACGTGTGACCAGAAGCACTTTACATGTTCGGACAGATATGTGGCGTTAGCGTCATGGTAACGCAGCTTATTCTGCACCAGTTGCAGCTTTTGCTCATGCTAACAGGCACCGTATTAATGGTGCCAGCATCAACCAATCAGTACATAAATAAACGACGGCAAACACATAACCTCGCCGTCGGCGGAGATAATTTAAGTAACTTGCAACGGTGAGATTAGCAATAAAGAAGCAGCAGACATGCGTACAAGAGGGTCGGTCGTAGTTTCTGCCTCAGACTGCAGAGAGGCCGGAGCAGTCGTCTTGCTGCCGGCAGAAGCAGCAGCAGCAGCAGCAGCAGCAGCAGCCTGTACGTCATAACCGACGTCCTCGGGCCGCAGTCGCAGCAACGGCGGCCCACTCTTTGCAGTCGACGTGTCACCGCTGCCGCCTGGGCTGCTGCTGCTGGGCGTCGGCCATGGATACGTCTTGATGACCCAGTCGGACGGGTCTTCCCACGGCACTCGACTCCCGTGGGTCTGATCAACACAGTTTCATTCACATGCGTCGTAATTAGTTCGTGCATACATGAACAATTTAGTGCAGAAACAAAAACTAATTCTGAAACAAGAGCCAAAGATGCAAAACACACTTAACTGGCAAAAACAACGATAACAATAAACGACTGTAGCGTTAACGGTTGCAAATTCACTACAAAGACTACTAAAATCATTCAATGACACAGAATAATAACAACTAAGACAAAAGTCAGAAAAGATGACGTCCAACACTCCAACTGAAATGTGAAACAGTGAAATATGCACATCAGCGTGAGAAATATATGGCAGTAAACGTTGCACGGGATTTATCATACCTGGACACCTTCTTTAATGGCTTCCAGCAAGTAAGGCACGATAGAATAATTCCACAGATCAGTAAACCAGACTTGAACGGAGCCGGGCTCCGTCGGACAAGACAGGAACAAGCGTGGACCTGAAGTATACACAACGCCACAGATTCACGAACTCACCTCATAACAAACATTTTCATATCGAAACCTAGAGTATTAAAAAAGTAAGTAACAACGCGTTTATTGGTATTGCAGCCAAATGGCTGGATTAAATACAGAATACGTAAAAACATCGCGAGCACGATAACACAGAAATACAAATAAAAATACATAAAGCTGCAGTTAACATAAATTTAAAAAAAAAACTAAACACCTACAATCTAACTATCGTGCAGCTGGCTGTTCAGATGGCGAAGCGTTCAACCTATGAACTCGCTATCTGAGAGATCAGACTTTCTCTCTCTCTCTGTTGACATCTTGGGCTATATTTTGAAAACATCCTTTTTGCCCTTTACTAATCTCGGCGCTACGGTGCGACACAAACTTTGTGTGCCTCTGTGCTGTTTAACTTTAAACTAACTGCGTATTGCATTGTATGAACATACAGACCGATGGTGACGTCGCTGGAGCTATGTGTCTCGAGGAACTTATTGAGGTGTTGCCAGACGCGAGGTATCCACTCGACGACACTGTCGCTCGCAGGTGTCCCCCGGCCTCCATCAGTCGCTCTGTTCTCCCCAGCACGCACCTGGGCGTCAGCGAAGCGCCGTCGCAGATAGCGGGCGAGGAAGCCGTGAACGGGCTCCATGTGATTGGCACACAGCACCCAGCGGAAGTTGTGATGCAGCTGAAGGTTTGTCGGCGAACAGGTCGACGTCGTCTGGTTCATCGTTCCGATTATGTACGGACTGCAGACACACACACACACACACACACACAGCACGCACAGTGACATCATCCTATCATTCATTACTCATCACATGTACTCATGGCAGGCCTACATGAAAAAAAAATAAAACCACATAAAAGACACCAACCGTCCGTTATGACGACAAAACACATTTAGTCGCTGATTGCAAAATAACACTATACCTGGTCTGGTAGTGTACGCTGAGGAAGCCGTTGAAGACTTCACTGAGTGACGTGACATGATGAAGACTGTCCAGTATGATGACGCTGGGTAATTCCGCTGAGCGCTGTTCACACTGGTCCGCAACGCTGGACAGATACTGACGCAGCTCGCGGCCGGACTTGTGGTCGACGCTGAACGTGGCGATGGCACCCGTACTCAGAGCTTTGCTCGCCCTGCAGCAAGCAGTAAAATCGTAAAGTCTTTCTGTAGCCATAAAGCTCAAAAGGTGGCGCTAATCTCTGTTTCCTTAGCCCTCAGCCAGACATCAGTTAACACTGCGAGACTACGGATACGGGACTAGTACATCGAGTAATGTTTTTTTCACGTCCCAGCTTTTGCTGGTAATCGCTGCGCCTTCCCACGGAGAAATGTCCAGGCTGAGTTGACCTGTTTAGCTAAAATACTAAGATGGTTTACCCGCCTGCGGCCTACCGATGAGCACCCATCCAAGTAAAAACTCCACATTATTGTACATGGCATTCTGGCTATATGGCAGGTCATCATGGCAAACCGCCTAGTAGCCTATTATTTTTCACAATGCGTGTGTCGTATGCATCAACCGCATTGACTTAGATGCTGACGTGCTGAGTAAATTGAAATAGTTCAACAGTTTATGAGTAAAACATTACAACAATATTCCATTCATTTCCGACAACGCATTGGACTAGCTTGCAAGGGACGGGTACATTTCTTTTAACATAAATATTCTCTATCTTTAACGAACTGGCTTTTTCTAAGACTATCGAATACTGCTTGCGTCTAGTCCGACTGGCGCTACAGTACGCATAAAAGCGACTCCAAGCAAATCGATATTGCTGCATCGTTGAATGAGTCGCAATAATACAGCTGTTAAATTGCAAGAATGAGAAACAACTGACCGCAGTACGAGATATTCTGCTAGTCGATGAGCAAGGAAAGTCTTTCCCGTTCCTCCAGGACCACACAGAATGATTCGTCGATGCTCAACAAGCAGGGACACGTAGCGCTGTACGATGGACTTGGGTATCAGTGTCTCAAACGCCAGCGCGTCCACGCACAC
>Ga0209671_1006996_pt1 | contig 11649 bp, 5 predicted proteins | sample WorMetHERISLAND2_2_FD_187401 | JGI IMG/M metagenome (GOLD analysis project Ga0209671, IMG submission 187401) | Marine gutless worms symbiont microbial communities from Max Planck institute for Marine Microbiology, Germany - Olavius geniculatus... | ecosystem: Host-associated > Annelida >...
AATCAAACAGTTTAATTTCAAATTGTACAGCAGCAAAGATCCTTTCATCCTTCTGTATTATTTTAACTAAACAACAGACATTGTCAGTCACGAGACCATTCGATTCGTCACTAGCGCTTTACTATAAAAGGTTCATCGTTACCATGCGTCTATCTTGCACCGTTATGGAGATATAGCGCCTCAAAGATAATGGAATCACGAGTTTGACCTTTTGGGATCACGTGATGTCATCAGTTACGTGAACATTCGAATCACGGGGGTCGACTTCCTATGGGTGGTCCATAGTGACCATGCGTCTATCTGGCACCGTTACGGAAATATGGCGCCTTAAAGATCACGAGTGTGACCTTTTGCGGTCACGTGACGTCATCGGTCACGAAAAAAATAGAAGAAGGGAAAGAGAAAGAAGAAGGGGGAGGGGAAGGAAGGGAAAGGAAAAGTGGAAGGGGAAAAAGGGAAAGGGGAATGAGAAAAGAAAAGGAAGTTAAAGGGAAGGGAAATGGAAAAGGGAAGAAAAGGAAAAAGGGAAGGGAAAGGGAAGAGAGAGGGTGAGGGGAGGGAGAAGAAAAAGGGAAAGGAATAGCGGAAAGAAAAAAAGGGAAAAAAGGAAAGGGGAAGGGAAGGGGAAGAGTAGGTAAAGGAAAGGGAAAGCGGAAAGTAAAGAGAAGAGAAAGCGGGAGGGAAAGAAAAAGGAAGAAGAGGAAAGGGCAAAGGAAAGGAAAGGAAAAGGAAAAAAGGATGGAGAAAGGAAAAGGAAGGGGTAGGAAAATGGAGAAGAGAAAAGAGAAAACAAAAGGGGAAAGAAGGGGAAAGGAGAAGGGGAAGGGAAAGGGAAGGTGGAAGGAACTCACGGACGCACGCACGCACGCACTCACGGACGCACAGACACAAAGGTGATTTCATACTCTGTCCAATGGTATGAATAGCATTGGACAGACAATTACGCAAGCTCTGAAACGGTCCAGTCTGACTTCATACTAACTGCTTCGATTATGTTACTGTTTATGATTCTAGCAGCAATGAAACTTGATAACGATAAAAAATGGTATATAATAAAGAAATGGCAAAATTTTACCAGTCTCAATAGTGTTTGTAGAGAAATTGCAAAAAAGGTTGAAATTGAGAGTGTAATATATGCCTACGTGTGCTCGTATGTACGTTCAGCTGCAGTGCCTTGGATGTGGGCAGAGATGCCAAGTAGGCCCAGCACATGAGCCGTGGTCTACAATGCCGTGGTTTCTACAGGTCATTACTGGCAGGTCAACATCGCCTCAGAAAAGAGCCAGTGCCCGTCGTCACCAGACCGATGCCTGCGACAGTGACACAGGTCATCAATATATTGTTGCAGTCGACTATTTTGCGTCGAAATTATTAAGCTGAACAATCACAGAAAAACACATAAAACTCAAAAAAAATCTTATCTGCTCGCCGCATCTAGTTCTACATGCCTCCGTTCAGATCTTATCATTTTGGGTAGTAAGCGTTGCCGAACGCATGTCAGAATTTTTCTACAAAAAGTCAGTGCTGCTGCACTAAACTAATTAATAAAAAAGTTAATTTTCATAGCATAAACAAGTATCCACACATAAGCCTACGTATGCGCTGCATGCGTACTAGGTAAAGGGTCAAAAATTGTTAAGACATTTTAGTTAAACTTTTCAATTAATTTTCTACGCACTGAGTTCAGTAAACTCAAAATTTTCAGTTGGCAGTTTCGCCAAAAAGATGCGCCACGTACAATTTAAGTCGGGGGACGTTGTGCATGTGTAGGTTCAACGGTATCGGAGGGCGATGTGAAGTTAGTGCAATCATGTCAATCGGCGCCGACGCAGCTGATGAGCGGCACGACAGAAGGCATTCCGCCGAGCAACACGCGTGAGACCGGTCAGCAGACGAGCGACTTACAGCTGCAGCTGCCGACCGTCGCAGTCACTGAAACCGTCTGGACATTCTCCGCTGACGACGAACAAGATGCAACAACCGCGACAACACCGAACGAGAGTCCAGACGGACAAACGGTTCACGAGTTGTCGACGAAAGACGAGATACCGGAAGCACAAGTGTTCCACGAACTATCGACAGTTGAGGTCCAGCAATCTCAGGCAGATACAGATGATGGGCCAGGCGAGAATGCGCTTATGGAGCACGGGAAAGACGATGAACACGAGACGTTGCTACGATCGATCGACGTGCAACAGACGAATGCAGACATTTATGAAGACTGGTCTGCACCTGCTACTACAGCGACAAAGGTCTTTACCACTCTAGAGTTTGATTTTTTACAGTTCGCTTTGAAATGATTGCAAGACTCTTTTTGAGTAATATAAAAATAAAAATCAACAAGAAATATTTTAGATTGTGACCAGTCTAATGTACTCCTCGCGCGCATTATTTTCTCCTGTATTCTTTTAAATACTTTTAGTTCCTTTCTTTTTACACAGCAAATAGCCAAATTTCATTGCCATGGCAACGAAGATAATGGGGTCAAGACCTTGACCTTTTGGGACCACGTGACGTCATCGGTCACGTGACCATTGACCATTCGACTCGCGGGGGTCGACTTCCTATCGGTGGTCCATAGTGACCGACATGGAGATATGGCCGTTTGAAGTTCTTCCAGAAAGGCTCTTCCAGAAACAGAGGTCGGTCGTTGGTCGGTAGTCGGTCGGTCGGTCGGTCAGTCCTCGATATTTACTCTTCGCGCGCTACGTTCCTAACGTAGCGAAGAGGAGTATATAAGATCAGTGTAATATTGAGGACCGATTGACCCACCGACGACCGACCAACGACCGCACTGGACCTGTTTCTGGAAGAGCCTTCCTGGAAGAACTTCAAACGGCCATATCTCCATAACGGTACTAGATAGACGCATGGTCACTATAGACCACCCATAAAAAGTCCACTTCCGGGAATAGAATGGTCACGTGACCGATGACGTCACGTGACTCCAAAAGGTCAAACTCGTGACCCCATTATCTTTGAGGCGCCATATCTCCGTAACGGTGCTAGATAGACGCATGGTCACTATGGACCACCGATAGGAAGTCGACCCCCGGGAGTCAAATAGTCACGTGACCGATAACGTCACGTGATCCCAAAAGGTCAAGGTCGTGACCCCATTATCTTCGTTACCATGACAATGAAAATTGGCTATTTGTGGTGTGAAAAGAAAGGAACTAAAAAGCAGTTAAAAGAAAACAGGAGAAAATAATGCGCGCGAGAAGTGCATCAAATTGGTCACAATCTAAAATATTTCCTGTACACTGATCTTATATACTCCTCTTCGCAACGTTTGGAACGTAGCGCGCGAGGAGCAAAAATTATCTACAATGGCTAAAAAGCCAGTCTTGATCGTTAGCAATTGTAAAGTAAGTAAGTAAATAAAGTGTAAATTTATATAGCGCATACTCAAAAATTCTTTACCAGATATTGAAAAATAGTGGTATTATAAGTTTATAAGGTATTTAGATCTTATGACATAACAATTTTAAAGCATTTTTGCACACAACAAACAAATGTGATGGATAGACATACAGAGAGAAAAAACGTTTAGCTAAGCATGGAATCTCGCACGCCAAAAAATTATTTACTCTTCATAAGCCTACACACACTACAAATACAGAATACGGCAAAATATTCAGTGTTACTTTGCACAATTAAATAAATAAATAGATGAACCAGTTACTCAACTACACAACTAGCTATATAGTAAAGTTATAAATAAATAAGTAAATAAACGACGTTCATAGCCTATTCCAGCGCTTGTCGGTTGCCGTCCAACGCTTCAACGCGTCATGCCTGCTGACACGTTCGCAATTTCCGAGCCCGCATCGTGACCACTTCAGACAAAATTTCTGTAGCTTAATATTTCAGCCCTCGGAAATTAAGGACTGGGCGTTTTAAAAAAGTAAATAAATAAATAATTTAATCAATAGACAAATAAGTAAGTATTATCAGTGTCATCTGTACATGTGCGTGCGTGTATTTGGCAATGACAGGTGTCGACAAGTTCCCACGTAGATGAGCAACCGGCAAACAACGGGCAACAGACAGCTGCCAGTAAGAGCTTTAAACTTTCAATGAGCACAGCAACAGCATCAACATTTGTTTAGTTTTACGACATATTGTATTAACCAAAATCTAAAAATAGAACGTATACAGCAGTGATTTTCAACCGAAGTTCCGCGGAACCAAGGGTTCCGCGAGCATCTGCCAAGGGTTCCGCGGCTGCTTGGTCAGTAAAAAATAAAATTAACTTAGCGTGCAAAATTACGTCAGGCCAAGCCATAGAAGTAATATGCACCGAATACTTAGTTCAAAGTTTGTGCTTCTAGCACTTTTGCATACAGTGTGGAATATTTTTCTTTTTGTTAACATGTTAGAATATTTGCATTGAATACTGAGCACTAGGCTTAACGTACTTAGTATCAGTGTAAAGAAATCATGTGCTCATTTATTGAAAAAAAATTCATTTTTTGAAACATTTTCTTTAAAAAATTATACTAAAAAACCTCGCACATCAGCGAAACTGCCTTAGAGGTCCAAACCCTTTTAGCTGTCTGTGGGCGTTAAAATGTAAAAGATACGGTGATAGGCCTAATTTTGGGGGCCGCTTCGTAGGGTGTTTTTGGTTAAATACAATATCTTACTGTTGTCTGCCGGTGAAACAAAATTGTTAAATAATATCATCTCTCATGTGGATATTAAATTTTACACATATTTTGCCTGGTGTTTTAACCATCGTCAGGTTTTTGGGGCTTTGCTTTCAGACCCCCACAGATTCTCTGCCTCTATCCCCATACACCCTGAAACTTTCACTTCTTCCGAAGGCCTGTACTCTGCTGACGCACGAATTATTGCATGGGGTTCCGTGAGTGACTTCACGCTTGTGTGAGGTTCCGCAGCAGCAAAAAGGTTAAAAAACACTGGTATATAGGGTGGTCCAAAAACGGCACAAAGTTTATAGCACCATAATTTTGCAACCGTACATCACAGAGTCATGCGGTTTTCAGCAACATGTTCTGAAAGAAATTCTTTACATGACTAAAGACAGTGTTTAAATACAGCAATTAAATATTTTTGGTTTTGCTGCTGGTAAGTAAACTACTGAAAAACAGTATTATCTTCAATGTACCTTGATCCATAAAAACATGCCACTATTATTTTTTCAATACTTCGTGAAACATTGACCGATTTCAATAATTTTTGGCACGCGACATCAAGACGTAACTTGACGCTAAGGTCTGTAGTTTCGGCCACCTCACCTTAACGTTGACGCTACACTACCGTGTGAAATGCAGAAGTCGCAGTTTGGCCATTGAAAACAATGAATTCCTACCTGGTAGTGTATGCGTCGGCTCAAAAATTATTAAATGAATAGTGGCAAACGCAATTGGCAATTATTATAACTCAAAAAGTCACACGTGTCACATCACATCATCTTCATTACAGCATATGCTCAAAATGTCCTCCTGCAGCACAAACGCAAGCGGTAGACATTGACACTATTTGCAAACAGCACGTTCAGTATCTGCATAACTCATGCGACCCACTCGCTGTTGATGTATCATTTCAGTTTGTCGACTTACCAATACAGTTTTAAAATAAAGACGAAGCAACAGATTTTCAGTGATTTTGTGGTCTCAGTAATTTTTTGAGCTAACACATGCACTACCCAGTATGAATTCATTGTTGTCAATGGTCAAACTACGACTTCTGCATTTCACAAGGTAGTGTAGCGACAGATTTAGGGCGAGGTGGCCAAAACAACATACATTGGCGTCAAGTTTCCTTTTAAGATCGCGTACCAAAAATTATTAAAATCGGCCAATGTTTCACGGAGCTATTGAACAAATAAAAGTGGCACGTTTTTATGGATCGCGGTGTCGAGTGGAATACTGTTTTTGCATAGTTCAATTGCCAGCAGCAATAACAAAGAATATTTAACTGCTGTATTTAAATGCTAACTTTAGTCACGTAAAGAATTTCTTTAGAAAATTTTGCTGAAAACCACATGACTCTATGACATATGGCTGCAAAATTATGGTGTTATTATCTTTGTGCCGTTTTTTGGACCACCCTGTACAAATGTTTTTCTATAGGACACATAAGTTGTGCTTCTTGCTTATATTCGAGACATTAGATAAGATCACACAAAATATTTCACTGTCAGAAAAACCGTACGTAATCCTCCTAAAACTATTTTTGTAATGTGCGCATATAGTTTATGAAGTAATTTAAATCTAATTGTTAAAAATATTTTTTCAATACATTACAAATTTACAATGCACTGCGTATGTTTTACAGGCGAAAACATCAAACCAGATCAGCCGACACGAATGAGCCCTGAAGAAAAAGAGACTTGGATCACTATTGCGACAGTTAATTCACAGATGGGACCCACGGATTCTGTACGACAGCTATGGGCGAGCATAGCGGTGTCATCAAAGTCATCTCCGGAGTCGATTGACGACATCCAGTCAGTCGGTGCGAGCAGGTCCGAGTACAGTGACGTCACAGCGGCGTCATACACCACGGCAGCGCCATCCGCCACACAGTCACTGCCAGCAGCAGACTGCAAGCCTATCGACCCCACCGCGTGTGAACAAAGAGCTGCGAGAAGTTCACGCTCAGAGTTGACGTCATCTTGCCCGGCGCAGAAGGCAACATCACGCGACCTGATGACCTTGGACGACCTTGACGCATGCGCGTGCTCGTGTATGACAGACAGCAACCAAACAGTGAGATCCAAGAGATCCAAGTCGAGACAGTGTCTGAGTGACACCGTTCCCTCGTCACCAGCTGATACATCAGCTGCCTCGTCATACGTCACGGTGATGTCAACAAGCGACAAGCCGTGTCGCACGACGACCACCCATCGACGCGACTCGTCTGCGTGTCGATTTCCGATGCCGCCCAACACGTCGTCTTGCTGCATGCCAGCAAGACCTGCGCGGGACACAAGCGAGACTAGAAAAACGAAGAAACGGGTTTCGTGTGAACTTGCGTTTTTGTCACGGGTCGATTTGTCATGCATCGCAGAACCAACAGGCGCCACTGACGAAACTACGCCTCAGCCGGAGGACGACACCCATGATACGAAACAGGTGGCGTTTGCAGCAGACAAAGACAACGAAGCGATCGAGCATGTTCACCGACGAGCAACGAGCTTCGTCCGGGAGACGCCGAGAGACAGTGCGTCGGAAATGGATCCCGAGACAACTGCACCAAGCTCGCTGCCTGAAGAAGAGTGCTATCCTGAGACCGACGTCTCGGCACCAGCTGAGGCCGAGGTCAAGGCCACGGCCTCGCCAGAGGTTGCTAAGACGTCGTCGCATCCATCGCCGAGGCCGGACCGCGGCAGCATCGAACGCAAGTCGGTGGACATCAGCAATCAAGTGTCGGCGTTGTTACCGTCACTGCCTGACGACGTGATCGACGATACCATCCATACAGGCGAGAAGTGTAGACCCAGGTTCTATATGACTGCGCCTGAGTCCGCTCCGACATTAGCCAGTCCAGACGCTGAAGTCATGCTAGACACACCACCAGCAGAGCAAGTTCCCATTTTACCTATATCCGATACAGACGCTGGGCAAGACGTCGAGCCGGAGCCAGAGCCGTTCCCGCTTAGCGCTGATATCCCAGAAGACGAAGACGAAGAAGACCAAAGAAATGTGTATCCGGATACATTGCCGGAATCGTTGGACGAGCCGCTGCCGACGAAGTCGGACAAAGACGAAAACGAGATCGAAAACATGGAGAAACAATCGGATGCGGCGTCATTCTGCAGCAAAGCAGCTAAAGTTAACGGCATCGACGACAAAATGTCGACTCTGGAACCGCAAAGACACATGCCCGAGGTCGTTTACGTTTCACTGCACGAAGAGAAGCAGACGAAGGACACTAATAGAGTCGCATCGGACACTGAGAAAAGCGACGCGGACATAGAAAGGAAAAGCGTGCTTGCTAATTACGGCCTGCAGAGAGATGACAACCGCAAGAAGTCGGTGATTGACCGCGTCATACAGGCGCCGCCGCCGACAGTCTCCGAGTCCGGCATCGCGCTGACATTATCGCACTACGACAACGACGACGTCGAAGTGAAAACGAAAATCAGAATGTCAGAGGACGCTCATTCGGACGATAGTCAACCGAAAACGAGGACAACGAAAGTAGAACCTCTTTCCACGAGCTTCGCAAGAACGTTAACAATGGCCGGAAAGAAACTGGGTTCCTATGCGAAAGACAAAACCGTGGCCGGTGATGACGCCAAAAGTGACAAAATCAAACGGTTTTTTGAGAAACGGAAACCGACGTTCGTTGAAGAACTGATGGCCGAGACGCAACGCAGACGTCCATCGGCGGCGACGTTCAAAGAAGCGCCGGTCGATGAGCAAGAGCCGGAGTTACCTGAACCCGAACCCGACTCGACGCTGATCGTTGCTCTGAACAAAGCGGCGGAATGCGAGCTCGAGGACTACAGGCACGTGGCGTCCCGACCGTCCAGCTTGCTGTACCGCTACATCGTCAGTCCGAACGCCCAGTACGTCGGCGGACGATCAAAGTCCAAGACTTCGGTCTACCAGCCGGTGCAATGTGAACTGAGACCGTCGACTGCTGGCGCCGAAAAACAGCAAAAAGGAACAATAGTTAGCCTGACTGACGCACAAGCTTCAGTAATCACATCAATGACACCAACCGAGTCCAGTTATACGCGTCTCGGTTCTACTGCACCAGAAGTTTTGCCAGCTTCGGCGAGCACTGATGACAGTAACATCAAAACTGACACGCTGCCAGGTGATCGCCGCACGAAACCGTCAGTTAGGCTGTCAGTCGACGCACCAATAGAAATAATTTCACCAGCAGAAGAAGCTGTGCCGACCTACGTACCCGCTCATCACGAGAAACCAGTAGTTGGAGAGCTGATCAACGTGCCGCTGGCTGATTTTGACAGGGACGAGGAGACCGTTGCGAGAAGAGTCAGTTGGCCAAAGTCGACTCTGCCGTACAGCAGTAACCGCAATAATCAAACTCGCGTGTTGCCACAGCTGCCATCCGCTTCAGATCCCGTCGAGACGAACTATGCTGCAGACGTCGCAAGTCCAGTGCAGCCATCTCCGCCGGAAGTACGTAAACATCAGCGAAGCTCACCCGACGACGTGATTTCGTTCACGCTCGACAGTTACGACTCGTACGACGATCGAAATATGGCGCATCCAGCTATCACCGGTCAGAATGTGAAGTTTAACGCCGGATCACACAACGCTAATATTGAGACCGAGGATATGCACGTCGGTAACGCTTCGGTCTCCTCGGTACAGTCAATGACGAATTCGGGTTGTAACATACCGATTCAAAGCAAACATCAAGCCTCCTATGAACTTGTGAAGACAGAATTCAGAATATCATCTAAATGTGAAACGGAAAACGTCCACGAGCACAATCTAATGCAAGTGCCGCCATCAAGTGTCGCTGATGCTGGCAGACTACGTATGCACGACACGGCAGCTTACGTCTGTAGGTCCAGCACGTCTGAATTCGCTCAGTCGGATTCATGTAACGTTGGGATACTGAAACGAGAAAAATCTGAAGAGAATAAAACTCGAAAAGTAAACGATAGAGAAGAGTGCAGTTCGATGACTTCGCGGTGGATGAGTAAGATAAAGTCAAGCAAACTGCGTATCTTTCTGGCGAAGTTAATCAGAAAAAAGGGCAAGCGGAAGAACAACTAGGCGCAAATTCGATTGCATTTTGGCAACAGTGGCATTTGATGTCAATGATGAATGTAATCAACATATTTAAAGTAAACACTGATGCATATTTTTACTGCTTACTGGGAGTTACTACATGTACAGTTAGACGGATCAGGCTGAGAAACAAATAAAAACATCACTGATGAGTGCATGACAATTTCCTATGCCAAACGGTAGTATCAGTAATGTGATAGAGATATGATGCCGCAATAGAATACATTAACTTTATTAAAGCAAAACAAGAAACAGATAAAGCAAAAGAAATAAGTAAACATCCCGCAGCATTCTATTGACCTTCTAACTCGAAAACAATAAATAGGGATACTGGAGATATCTTAGTTTGAACATGTAAGAAACAATCATGTGAACACAACACACTACGGTCGGCCACCTGAGTGCTCCTGTGTATGTAACCGTAGCGTGAAAATTAGGTACGAGTAGGCCTACAATTTAAAGCCGAAACCAGTGGGTGAGCGATCCGATCCCCATTCTCCTTCCCCTCCTTTCTCCCTTTCCAGCACCCTTCCCTGCCTTTGAAGCGAGATCTATCTTAAAAGTCTTACGTCTTATTGGTATTTCCTGGCATCAACATTGATTTGATCTTAAAACTGTTACTCTAGTATTATAAGTTATCCATTATCACGGCATTAATAGCTCAGTGGCGTAGCCATGAATGTGAATCGGGGGTCTCCCATTCCTTCCCTTCTACTCCCCTTTAAAAGTAGAACTCCTAGAAGCCAGCTAAGGGGTCTCAGAGAGTGCTGAGTTCCCCAGGCAGGGTCTGGGGGTGAAGACCCAGCTAAAATCAAATTTGGTGCATTATATCTTCAAAATATGAGATAATCAATTTACCAACCTTAGTGCAGTTTAAACGTGTGCTTATGTCTTTGTCTAGGAGACTGGGGGCAAAGGGGACTAGACCACCCTGTCTACGCCACTGTGTTAGCTAGTGACTAGTACATTGCAGGCTTAACTTCTGCACAAGCTTTGTGTCCATCGTACACTCATTAACAAGTAGGCCTAATTATTCCTATCTCTAAACCTTTAGTAGCAGCAGTCAGCGTCCAAAGTGCACAGATTAATTACAACCCACCTGACCTTCATATTGGCTAATCAAGGTGACCACTGACCAACGCGCTTACAGTTCATTATTGCTAGTAATGCATGTCTAACTTTGCATACGTTGAACAGGATACGACGGTTACAAATAATATCAAAACAACAACATTTTCTGCATAATCTGTTTTTCCTTGACTTACAGAGAAAGGCACGAATTAACACCATAATATAACATACAATGATACTGTAGAGTAAAGTGCAATGTAACATAGCAATGTCACAGCTGTTTAACAATGTTATTCTGATTATGACCTCTATTTGCAGACAACTAGCAATTTCGCAAATAACGTGATTGTTTCTATATTCACACATATTGTCTTCTATCTCATTGTTAAATCAACCAAAAATAATCAAAGTTAAACCCATAGTAGCATAACAGTCAACATATACTGTGTCCAGAAGTCTACGGTATTCTTGACATATCTTTGGCAAATTTAAATATATTTTCATCATTTTTGGCACGAGTCGTCACACGAATATGCACTTTATTACCTCCGCCAAGGAGGTAATGTTTTTGCCGGTTTTTGTTTGTCTGTTAGCAAGATAACTCAAAAAGTTATGGACGGATCTTTCTGAAATTTTGAGGGTATGTCAGGCATGGCATAAACTACCAGTGATTCAATTTTGGGTGTGATCCGGCAGGAATCCTGGATCACTTTGAAATTTTCGTTACCATTGTGTTAAAGGGGGCATAAGGGAACCGCTGGCAAAGCGAAGATGGTGACGCCACCTGGCGAATAGCTTTGCCTTGGCGGAGGTACCTGCGGGCTACGAC
>Ga0209671_1006997_pt1 | contig 11648 bp, 7 predicted proteins | sample WorMetHERISLAND2_2_FD_187401 | JGI IMG/M metagenome (GOLD analysis project Ga0209671, IMG submission 187401) | Marine gutless worms symbiont microbial communities from Max Planck institute for Marine Microbiology, Germany - Olavius geniculatus... | ecosystem: Host-associated > Annelida >...
TACTGTACGCTGGGTCCGGTTAATACTGCGATGGGTGACTGCCTGTAGGCAGGTAAACCATCTCGAGATGTAACCAGCCGCCTAGGTCAACTCAGCCTTCCATCCCTCCGGGGTAGGTAAATCGAGTTCCAGCCTCTCTGGCTGGGGTTAAGGTGGGATGCATTTACCTGTGTCCGGTGGCAGGTGATCCCGTATGGCAGGTGCCGCTCCGAAGCTCTGGGATGGGTTTCCATGAAGATCTATTAGGCCAGTGATGATGCTAATCTAAGCTTGATATAGATTAGCTATACAGGTAGGCGGTAGGCGTGGTGTAGTGGTAACGCGTCTGATCCGATCAGCGAAGTTACTGTACGCTGGGTCCGGTTAATACTGCGATGGGTGACTGCCTGTAGGCAGGTAAACCATCTCGAGATGTAACCAGCCGCCTAGGTCAACTCAGCCTTCCATCCCTCCGGGGTAGGTAAATCGAGTACCGGCCTATCTGGCTGGGGTTAAGGCAGGTAACACTGTATGATCCCATATGACAAGTGACGCTCCTATTAGCTCTGTTGTCTGTGGGGGCTAATTAGCTCCGCGGTAGCGGGCCGTAGAAAGTTAAGGGGAAGACACACTCAATACTGTATACAATCCTGATTAGATTCTGCTTTATTCTACACAAATGTGAAGCGACTGTGTTCGCTTCCGCGTCACGGCAGCGACTGACAATATAGCGATAGCTATAACCTTTAACAGTGCGACAGCTAATTTGTGGAGTCAGATTGAGTGGAGCTGATGCGCTGCGTAAACATGGCAGGTGATGCTCTGTAGCTCTGGAACCGCTGGAGGAGCTTACAGCACCGCCACAAATTTTCTAGCCAGCTGGACTAAGGGTGTAACCATTAATCATTACATCAGTGATGATGATTTGTGTGCTAAAGGTCGGACAGTGTGTCAGATGATTGGCGGAGAGGCAGTGAATGCAGCTGATGAGCCATATGAACCTCGAGATGATGATGATGATGACCAATTCACGTACAGTCTTCACTCACACCACACAGCTCTCACCTCCGCTCCCCCCATCCTCAAGCCGGAGGTATTTGGCCCCAACGTCTTTGCCTTGGTAATTAGGAGATGTCTAGCACATACAATTTCCTCTGCCGGAAATTTGCAGTGTCTGTAGGAAAACTGCAGCTTCCTGCCCCACTTACCTTTTTAACCCACGACACCGCTGCACGCAAATTTGGTCCCCTGAACAATGTCTCTTTCCAGAGGCTTGCCTCGCATGATATTCAGTACTGCTGGTTGCTTTTGCAGCGACAGTTCACTAGTCTGAACAGTGCGAGAGTTAGAGTTGAGGTTAGGTTTAGTTAAGTCAGGAATAGAGATAGATTCAGTGAGTTTCTCGCTGACATTGTGCGCTTTATAAATTAAATTTACTAAATTTACTTACTTACTAAATTGTTTCTGTCTTGGCGGACCTTGGCCACATGGTGTGGCCTTTGGATACGGCTGTCCCTGACTATGGCGTGCTGAGTTTCAGACTAATGGCCCTTCATACTAATGACCAGTCACCACATTTCCCAGCAAAGTGTCATTGATGCTGCTTGTTATTAACGCACATACAGAGTGACATAACTGAACTGGACTTAACTGAAGTGAACTGAGCTGAACTGACACGGTTTAGTTTTTGACGAACTGACCCATGGGCAAGCAGGGCAAGTCACGTTGTCACCAATGCCATTAAATGGTGCCTACTGCAATGCATTTACTGCTTGTCTGTTGGTCAGTTTCATCAAAACGGTTCTTCTGAGACATTGGCGTTATATAAATTGCTACTTACTCACTTACTTACTTACTTCAGTTTAGTTACATTGCTCTGTATGCGCCTTTAATCTGTGGCTGTATTGTATTAATGCATGGTTGTTGTTAATGTGTGGTTGATTACAGGCAGTGGCAGCTGGTACTATGCCAGGCAGTGGTTCTGACGAGCTAATGAGTCTGGTCACTAGACTGGGACTAGACCAACCTGGGTGCCACCTTAGCTCAGACGTCCTACTCTCATTGGCTGGCAGCGGGGGCTGTGGTCAGCCAGTGGCAGACAGCAGACAGCTGCTCATGCAGCTGATTGGCCGTCTGATTCAACGGCAGCTCACCAGCGGCAGCATCAGCACATGTCAGGAGAACATCCTAAACATTATGAATGACTCTAAATTTAGTAACACACATAGTGCCTCATCCAGTAGACTCACTTCTGCTAGTGATAGCATGAGCCAGGAGACAGCAGCTAATACTGTGGAGAATGAGATGGACAAACTGCTGGCTTGGAAGAGCCGCATTGAGAGTGCACTAGTGGTGCCACAAGTGAAAAATGCTAACCCTAACCCTAACTTTGACCCAAACAGTCAACAAGTTAACAGTGCTGCCTCGAGCACACCACCAACTAACACTACAACCACAACTTCTCCTAGCAGCGCCAACAACTCTGAAACTGCCGCCGGCACAGACCCAGTCGGCATACCACCAGCATTACTGTCAACAACCGACAAACCTGTTGCTAATACATTGATCCCACTTCTGACACCAAATGTGAACGGTGCTAATACGCCGGTTGAGCAGAGCAGTCTAAGAACAATAGACTCTACAGCGAGCATACTGGCAGCGATAGCAGCAACAAAAACAACAACAACAACAGTTGACATGAATGCTGCTCAGACATTTCCAGACATGTCCAGAGACATGGTGACAAGTTGTACAGGGCCAACTCATGTGGGGTCTGTTTCACAACCTGCGCTCGTCACCTGTTCGTCTGCATTGCTGGTAACAGCACACCTGCCTCAGACATGTACAGACATGCCCAAGACACGTCTGGACATGTCCGAGACACGCCCACCTGTCCAGGAGTCGCCAGCTAGTCCAGACTCACCCATACTGTCACAAGCGTTGTCCAGTCCACGCCTGGTTCAATATCAAACAGTAACTGAATGCCCACCTTCTCCACCTCCAATGCCTACACCACCTAGACCCCCAGCTAACCTACTGATGATAGGTGTTGATGGGAGAGGTCCCCAGCCTCTCTCCCTGCCTCCCTCCCTTCTCTCTCCCTTTCTTTCTCACCTCCAGCCAGCGCTGCCACGCCCACCTGCTGTAAACAACCCGGCCACTGAACACGTTGAATATCCAGTCTGCACGGAGGAGTTCAGAGTGCCTTCTACTCGCACTGATAATGCACCTTTCACTGGGGGCAGGCTGCCGCCGTCACAACTACCTACTGCTGCCTCACCAAGTTTCGAGCCTCCAAGTATTGCTTCTCAGGGCGCTAGTGCTGACGGCCCCGTGGCCCCACCATGGCTTCGAAGCAACTCTGCAGCAGGCGTGGATACTGCAGCTGATGTTGACGGCCGTCGTCCGCCGCCATGGCTAGGGTTACGGCTAGGGCTAGGGGACAGTTCCGAACACGAGGCTAGTTGTAATGTAACTGGCAATCGTCGTGGTCCACTGCAGCTGCACCGAAGTACTCCAGCTATGGATATTCCTCCACATGGTGATCCACTGCCAGCACGTAATGCCAGTGAAATGGGTCCCCCGGCTGTCAGGACGTTCACGAGTCAGGGTGGAACAAACGTGATCAGTTCTCACTATGGAGAAGAACTTCAGTCTAAGGGCCCCAGTGATGCCTGGCAAGGGAACCCACGTGACCCCTCAACCAGCAATAGTCGCACTGCTTTTCAGCGACAGCCGTGTTCTAATCAGAACTCTGCCACGGCACATGCGCTAAGAACAGTAGCACCTGGTACTCAGCAAGGCGACGCTTCTGGTGTCGAGCAGAGCTACGGAAAAGCGTCATCTGCCATGTGCGTGGAGCAGGGGTCGAGGGTGAGACCGGTAGCAAGTAGTCGACTGCAGGCTCCCGGTGCTTGGCTGTCTCGCCTCGCATCACCGTCCGTTTTTATGTCAGCTTTACATCAATCTTCATCCAGATCACAGCACACAGAAGTTCAAACCGCTGTCCCTGCTAGTCATCACTTTACTGGTCATGAACGTCCAGTAGCAGAGTCTCAAGCTGTGTCTACACTGCGGACAGCTGACAGTCATACTTTCACTCAACACTCAGATCTGTCCCAGTCTACCGTACCAGCAGCCAATCTTCAGAGGAACTTGACAGTGAATGATCTGGCAACAGAGTTGAAGCGTGATGACATTTTCCATCTGCGCAGTGACAGTACAGGGAAGTCCGCAGAGAGCGGGATGTCACATGACGTCAGTGAGCGTCGTGATTGGTCGAGGCTGTCGAGTCATGATGATGGTGATTGTTCGTCGCTGTTACTGATGTCTAGAGCGGACGAGGTGCTACTGAGGCTGGCTGGAATGGAGACTCCACAGTTTGCCTCTGAGACAAAGTCAAGGTTAGACGACGATATGATTAGTCCTGCACTAACCACCGGTTCAGTGGTGATAACTAGGCGTCAACAACTACAACAACAACGACAGCAACAACAACATGATGATATCGGTACTGCTACGCTGGGGTCCACACATTATGCTGACAGCAATAGACTGACAGTACCTGCTGATAACACCGCTAGTCGCCAGACTGGACTGGTGGTGTCAGAAGTAAGATCGTTTGGACTAAGAACTCCTGTTGACAACACTGTTCGGCATAACGCCGGCCAGATGCCTGCCGCCAGTATGGATATAACAGAGGCATCTGATGGCGGAACTGCACTGAGACCAGCTGCTGCTACAGACGTTCAGCAGAGCACTATGCCATCAGTGACAAAAGTGCTTAGTGCTGGTATGGACCGGTTGAGCCATGATATGACAACAACTGCTGATGCTGATGCTGCTACGAAGTACTACTGGCACTCACCACCCTCAGCAGCCTCTACCACAGTACAACAACGACAACAATTACTACAACAACAAGGACAGCTACAACGACATTCTGCCAGCGCTACAGTACAGCCAACACTGCAGGCACGCCAGCAGCAACAACTACAACAGGAAGAGAAGGCGGAGAAATCGGCTGCGGTACTGTCTGATAGTGAAGAACTCGAAGAAGGAGAGATCGTTGACGACTGCACTGCAAGCCCCACGTTGGGCGCCAGTACCACAGCTGCTGTGGGCCGGGCTCAGCAGCTGCCGCAAGCGACCAAACAGCTGCTGATGCTTCTCAAGGCGGACCCGACCTCAGTCAGAAAGTCCCATACATCACAGCATCTTCAGGGTCGTGATAGACTAGCAGATAGACCAGAAACGTTTCACGAAACTGTTGCAGACACGTCTCAACGTCATTATCGTCGCTCCCACACTGATGATACAAGAAATGATGAAGATGTTGTTCTTCCGAAATACCACAGAACTGACTCGACTGGCACTGGCAGACGACGCTGGTAGCCTTGCGATTTAACTGTTAATTCCTATTTCAGCTAGTGCATTACGTTTGTTGACCGAACCTGATTTGCAGGGGTTTCAATTCCTATACCTGGTAGCACCCAGTGAAAAATACCGGGGACGTTTTGTTAAGCATGTACGAGCGGCATTCAAAAAGTTTTGCAAGTCGATATGTTAGACTGAAAAACTGTTCAAAATTTATACACCAATTAAACGCATGTTTCTCTTAAATACTTATGAGCTTAAAGCGGATATGACGTCATTGTAATGTATGACGTCACAGAGCGTTAAACAGGAACAGGAACGATTTGGAGTGAATTGGGCTCGCTGTTGCGTGACATTTCTTTAGTCTACCGTCGGATTTTCCAACACGAGGCCCTGGGACATGTGATTTTGTGAGAGTCCTAACAAGTGCGTTCGTGAATTTTTCATTTGCAATTATAAATACTCAATAGCCAAAATCTGTGCCAGCCGTGCAAAAACTATACCTAGAAGGAAACTTAGACAAAGTTTACAACTCTCTAGGTCTCTGTATATTAGACTAATAAACTTGGTAAAATTTATACACCAGTAAAAGTTAAATTTCTCCAGTACTCGTATGAGCTTAAAGCGGATGTGATGTCGTTGAAATTTATGACGTCATAAAGCGTTAGACAGATACGATTTGGAATGCTAATGCAAACAGCACAAATGTACGCACGACAATTCTCCAGTCTGCAGCCAGATTTACGAACGTGAGCACCCCGTGATATGTGATTTTGTGGAAGCCCTGACAAATGCATTTATAAATTTTTTACTTGCAATATGAATACACAGTACGTGAAATCTGCGCTGGCAATTAATAAGAACACTTCTGTTCATTACGATGTCACGTCAGGATTTGACGTTGTCCGTAAAAATTTTTTGAAAAGTTGACAGTTAATGATGTCTGTCGCCTTTGTGAAAGGTTAAACATTTTTACAATGTACGACCTGGGGAGCCCTGATGTGTGGGGCCTGGGAGCGAGCTCCAAAGATCTCCCCTAAATCCGGCAGTGCCCGGCACTGCAGCCCAATCCCAAAGTTAAAATTACCCAGCAAGCTGTTCGCGACTCTGGCTTTGTACAATAAGACCACCCTACATACAGCAGAGACTTGCCTTACAGTAACTATTATCTTTTTTTCTAAATTTGAAAAATTTTCTCTCTGGTGTCCGCTATCCAAACAATAAATGACTCAAGTCTGTGGAAGAAGCCTGGCTGGAGGGACCGATATAAAACGCTTTATGACATATATCCGCTTTAAGATCACATGAGTTCGGGAGAAATGTGCATTTTATTGGTGTATAGAAATTGAAAAGTTTGTCAGTCTGGCATATTGAGTTGCAAAACTTTTTGAACGCCCCTCGTATACTACACTATGTCTCAAAAAACGTCCCACTTTGTAATTGTCCATATCTTTTACAACTGTTAACCGATTTTGAAATTTTTACTATCACACTCCTCGGACAATTGGCGGTAAAGTGTTTATTGAATATCTCACAACACCATAACTTTGTCTCTACATTACCTTGTGAAATATAAATGCAAGAATAAACTTAACAATAATTATAGCAACAGGCGTGTTGGAAGATGAATGACACTTTACATCATAATCGCTATGAATGATCAGTACAGTGATACACTGTATTAGACCCGTTTTTGTGGATATTTAATGTGTTAAATGGTGTGTTTGTTTCTGGCCTTTGTCGTTTACTAGGTCTGCCAGTTCATCCACAGTGGCCCTGTTTTCCTCAGTATCAGCATGCTTCAGCCTGGCGTTTTGATGCCTTTGGTCGGTGCTAATCTTTTCAATTATGTGTCCAGTTCTTCTCTCTTGCTCTTTATCGCTAGAATTCCCCGTGAACTGCAGTTTTCAAACTCGTATAAGTTCGTAGGCAGAGCGTTGTCCTTATTGCTAAATGCATGTTGCGCTACCGGTGTATCGTCACTCCATCAAAAATTATTATTTACAATAAATAATCTCTGCTATTATTTAGAAAATACAAGAAATGTATCAAAAACTAAACACTGTTCACTTTTGATATGAAAATCAATGGAAAATTTTCTCAGAAGATAGTTTTGCATATGCATTACTGAGATTTTTGTGATTTATGACAACTAAAGTTTCACATGGTAGCGTAGCGACGCAGTTATGGTGTGGTGAAATGTTTAATAACCACATGACTGCTACTTGTCCACAGAGTTTGCCGGCGAAAAAATTTAGAAAATCGCTCAATACTGGTGAAGATATGGACAATCACAAAGTGGGACGTTTTTTTGAGACACAGTGTACATACGCCGTGGGCCATAAGAAAAACGTGGCCCTATACTTTTGTCAATATCTTCGCTAACCTATTTTCAAAATTTTTCACACTGGCACACTCTGCAAACAATTTGCGATCTATCCCACCTCATGGTAAGTGCATTTCTACACTACCTTGTTTCTACACTACTAAATGTAAGCAGAAACTAACGATAATAACAGAAATTTAGGTAAATGAAAAAAAACACTTCAGACCAACATTGCGATGAATGATCTCTGTGACGCTAGACCCACACAGTTTAGTGCCACACAGTTTAGTGTCATACAGACCTTTCATTGCAATGTTGGTCTGAAGTTTTTTTTCAATTTTACCAAAATGTTTGTTATTATCGTTACGTATGCATATTTCAGTGATATTTCACAAGGTAGTGTAGAGACGCATTTACGGCATGGAGGGATATGTAGGCCTAATAATCACATTATTGCAAATTGTCTGCAGAGTGTGCCAATGAAAGAATTTTGAAAATGATCAATAACTGGTGAAGATATGGACAAAAGTAGTGCCACGTTTCTTGGCCCACCGTGTAGATTGCTATCGTCAGAAGTGCAGTTTTTAGCTGAAAATGTACCACAAACCGTTTGGTGGCCGGGTTCTGCCGGAACACACTAGGGAAGCTTACAGCAGTCCCCCATCCTCCCTGGTCGGACTAAGGGTGTGTGGCTTCAGGAAGGGAGGAAAGAGGGGAAGGAGAGGTGAGGGTGGGAGGAGAAAAGGGGAGAGAAAGAAAACCTGGGGAAGTAAAGGAAAGGTGATAAAAGATACAGAATGTAAGTGGGGAGAAAAAGGAGGAAGGAAGGAACTTGCACCCGATTTTGATTCTAGATTTGGGGAATATAGAAGCCCCTGCTGATTTTGGTGATTTTTTCGTCAATGGAGCCCCTCTGCTAGGCAATGCAACGTGGGCGTCGTGGGTGGGGGCAGGAAGTTGCCATTTTCTGACAGCCGCGAATTTCCAACACAATTCCGAGAGTCATTTGCAAATTTCCGACAGAATAGATAATTTTTGTATTGTTTCTCTTTTAAATGTTCTCCAAAATGGGCGTTTTTGGTCTCAGATTTTGCATTTTTGGACGAAAGTTAATTTTCGACGAAAGGATGGTTTTCTGGCAGCTTTTTTACAGACAAAAATTTAGGGTGTGCATCCCTCTAATTCCCTACCACAAAGCCATTGCTCCCTGTTCTTATATAATGCCTTTGTACATAACTTACACACAGAGTCTGGTAGCTGCAGTGCAATACAGCTGTATTGTTTGTATATATATGCTGATTGTTTTATTCGACTATTTCAGGGAAGTTGGTATGAGTACGTACAAGGTGATATATTTGTTCGAGACGTAAACAAACTATCGGCCTAGCTGGCGATTTGGGGTTTTGAATTACACTTCCAAGCGATTCTTCACTGTTACTCTACGGTTACGTATTGTGTATAGGCCTATTTTAATCCGTATCCGTAGCCTACAATAATAATAATAATTTAAATAGGCGTAGCTGGACAAATATCAGTGTGAAAAAAAACTCCCGCTGATGACGTCAGAGGTGTAGGGACGTTGCATGTATTGCGCGAGTCTTACAGGGTGACTACATGTGCAAATGTTGCCCAACAGTCGTGCAACATTTGCACATGTAGTCACCCTGCTAAGGAGCGTAGTTGGTACTTGTCCTAACTGAAGTAGCTTTTTATGTAGTCATGTGCTAACTAACATTGTGGGCAGTGTTGTTTTCTTGTTACTGGGATGCATTTCGTGTTAATTGCAAGCTGCTTATTATTATTATTATTACCATATTTTACGTTTGTGATGCGTTAGCAGCATTTGCTAACTGTTTGTTAGCATGAAAAAAACGCATGCGAAACGGGCAGCGTTGTCGTTATCTTGTGGTTACAGACTTAGGACTTTCTGATCAGTTAGCAAACCGTCTGTTAATTGTAACTCGCTAGTTAAGTTTGTGCGCGTTTCTGAACAAAACCTTGACTGGCCGTTAGCTAACTGAATGGTAAACTATAGTTGCTGGGGGCGCTGAATTTGCAAGGAATGGGCTATCACAGGGTCCAGGCTTATCACATTTCCGTTGGCGCCGGCCTGATATACCTGTATGAGAGTGATTGTATCTTGTTTTAAGCATTTAAGCATAAACTTTACGCTTGCCAAAACCAACTGTACATTCAGACACAAGATGATTTGAACGTTTTCAATTAGCTGATGATGTCAAATGTCTGCACGTTCATTTTCACTCACATTAACAATGGGAAATGTGCCTTTAATTGCTATTGACACGGACAGCCGACCGGGTGTGGCGTGTCTTAGATTGGCGTCCGAACTGTGTAGTTAGTTGTTGAGCGCCACTTTATTTTTATTTAAAAACCTGAGAATAAAGAAACTCAGCTCAAGTAGTGGATTCGGTCAGTCCTGTGTGGCACTGGGCTTCTCGTTAAGTGTTTACTTACTTAACTAGTGTAGACATTTACTTATTTATTTTTATGGGCGGGCTTAAGGCTTTACTTACGTATTGTTTGGGTAGCTTCTTCTACGTAGTTTTACTTACTTAATTGGGCGTACAGGGTTCTTGGCTAACTTTATTTTATGGTACTTGATTTGGAGGATTTTATTTTATTTTTATTTGGTTTGACTTTTATTTTGCTTTGGTTTGGTTGGCGACTTTATTTTATTTGGCTGTCCTATTTTATTTTATTCTGGTTTTTCCTCTTTTATTTTATTTCCCTATTTTTTTTTGCTTTCTTTTAATTTATTTTATTTTACGGTTAACTGTACACGTCATCAGCAGTAACACGATAACCGGTTTTTGAAAATTAAATAGCATTTTCAGCTTAAAACATTTTAATGCTGAAAAATCGGTAGGCGGTTATATTAAAAAGTCGATCCCTGGAAGTTTATCAACGTCTGACTGACGGCAAAGTGGGCAATTATAATGTCCCAGCAATTTGTTTGAAATGGCATCCTATGAGCCGTATGAGAGAAACAACCAAATCAGCAAATGATTATTACGATGCACATGGATATCCAAGCGATAACCATGAAAACAAACAAAGTCAACAAGACAAAACAGTTTATTCAGAACAAGCAAAGTGGGCTTTCAATTCCCACTGGGGGGTCTGCCTCAGACCCCACTGCATGTGGGAGCTTCCAGCGCCCCCAGACCCTGTAGCTGTATTTAAAGAGCCTACTTCTAAAGCGGCAAGAACTGGAGAGAGGAGAAAGGGAAGAGAAGACAAGAAATTTGAGACATGAGACGCGCGAAAGCCTATAGCAGCTTCTGTTCGCAAACTGTCTGTCAGTCTATTTCCAGCCTTTTTGTCGCAGTTCATTCCAGTGTATGCTGCAGCCAAAGATCGCAAAAATCAATAAAAAAAACCCTTATTCCGGAAGTTCAGTGTCTTTCAAAGTCATTGATGTTGATACGACTGAAAAGCTCGTCACTGGTGCTTTTTGTGATAGGCAGCATGCCCATGCCTATCACGAAAGACTAGCAAACACCGGTAAAATAGCTTTTACGGGGGTACCACTTTTTGATGCCCTCGTGCACAGGTTTTGTTGAACCTAGAAAATTGAGAATCTACATTCAATGCTGAAAATTTCATATGCAACTTCTTTATGTCTTTCTCGATTAGTTTCAGCACAATTCACTCTTAAAAGTGTCTCGCAGCCACAAATCGCCAAAAAATCCATAAAAAGCCTTATTTTAACGTTCAAGGTGATCCAAGGTCATTGAATTCGGTGGCAATCAAGAGCCAGTGTGTGACTCCCTATTAGTGATTAATAGTAACCTAAGCCCTATCTCGTACCGTTACTGAGATAAATGTACAAAACATCAGTTTATACACTTGTTAACGGCAACATTTAAGGACTTGCACATCGAAAACAGCAAAAATTACAAAAGGTGATATTATTCAGCAGCACATTGACACACAGTCAGTGTGA
>Ga0209671_1006998_pt1 | contig 11647 bp, 4 predicted proteins | sample WorMetHERISLAND2_2_FD_187401 | JGI IMG/M metagenome (GOLD analysis project Ga0209671, IMG submission 187401) | Marine gutless worms symbiont microbial communities from Max Planck institute for Marine Microbiology, Germany - Olavius geniculatus... | ecosystem: Host-associated > Annelida >...
CATATTACGGCACTATGTGAAAATTATATACTTATGAAAAATCCAAATAATTACTACATGTGTGCTTGATGCTGTTATACGACAGCTAATGAGCTGATGTACGTTTTGTCGTAACTCTGTGTCGTATGTTTGTCGTAACTTTCTCGTACAATTTTGTGCAAATCGTGTTTTATCGTAAATCTGTCGTAAACCTGCCGTATGTCATAACATTGTTGTAAATTTGTCTTATGATGTTTTGTAAATTTGGCTCCTGGGCAATCATTGCAATCACTTTGGACTTTCTAAGTTCTGTCTCTTTAGAATTGGGACAATATACAGGGCAGACAGATAAATAGGCATGACCCATTAGGACAGATGCAAAATATTAGTAATACCAGGTAATACTTACAGAGCCCGTGATATCTAAAGATGTGAAACTTTGAAAACAATTAGCAGTAAAAAACTAACAAAAAAATCAGGGCTCCACAACCGACACTGCTATTCTGTAAGATTGTCATTGCTTCTGCTAACATTCAACAAATTATCACCATATAACAAATAGACTAAAAACTCACCTTGAAGATCTCGTAAGCTTTCAGTACAGTAAACAGTAGTACGTACACTGCAACACAACAAAATCACAGACATTCTAACTCGGTAACCATAAAACATCTAGCTAGACGAAACATAACGGATAAACTGTATACAAGTTAGATAATATGAAAGGCATTCAAAAAGTTTTGTAAGTCGATATGTTAGACTGAAAAACTATTTAAAATTTCTACACCAATAAAATGCAGGTTTCTCCTAAACAAATATGAGCCTAAAGTGTATATGATGTCACTGTAATGTATGACATCATAGTGCGTTAAACAGGAACGATTTGGAGTGCCAGCGCAATCAGCGTAAAATTGGGCTCCCTGTTGCATCACTTGCATGACATTTCTTTAGTCTACCATCGGATTTTCCAAAATCTGTGCCAGCAGTGAAAAAACTATACATACGAGGAAAATTACACAAAGTTTACAACTCAATAGACCCCCGTACATTAGACGCATCATCTTGATTTTATTGCATAGATCGCCATCCGCAAACAACAACAACAACATAAGACAATACTATGCAACAGGAACGAGTCAATGAGGCCCAAAGGTCTCCTCTAAATTCGGCAGTGCCTGGCACTGCAGCCCAATTCCAAAGTTAAAGTTACCCAGCAAGCTGTTCGCGACTCTGGCTTTGTACAACAAGACCACTATACACAGCAGAGACTCGACGTACAATAACTATTATCTTTTTCTAAATTTGAAAAACTTTCTCTGTGGAGTCTGCTATTCAAACACTGAATGACTCAAGTCTGTGGTAGAAGACTAACAAACTTTTTAAAATTTATACACCAGTAAAAGTTATATTTCTTCCATACTCGTATGAGCTTAAAGCAGACGTGATGTCATTGAAATTTATGATGTCATAAAGCACTAAACAGATACGATTTGGAGTGCTAATGCAAACAGCACAAATACATGCACAACAATTCTGCAGCCGGATTTATGAACGCGAGACAGCGGGATATGTGATTTTGTGGAAGAGCTAACAAATATGTTTATAAATTTCTTATTTGCAATAGGAATACACAGTAGCCAAAATCTGTGCTGGCCATTAATAAAAACGCTTCTGTTAATTACGACGTCACATCAGGATTTGACTTTGTCAGTAAAATTTTATTCAAAAGTTAACAGTTAGTAATATCGGTCCTCTCTGTGGAAGGTTTAAACAATTTTTACAATGTACAATCTGGGGAGCCCTGATGTGTGGATACCTGGAAGCGAACCTCAAAGGTCTCCTCTAAATTCGGCAGTGCCCGGCACTGCAGCCCATTCCAAAGTTAAAGTTACCCAGCAAACTGTTCACGACTCTGGCTTTGTACAACAAGACCACTATACACAGCAGAGACTTGACATACAATAACTATTATCTTTTTCTAAATTTGAAAAGTTTTCTCTGTGGTGTCTGCTATTCAAACAATGAATGAATCAAGTCTGTGGTAGAAGCCTGGCTGGACGGACTGATATAAAATGCATTATGACGTCACAAGTTACAATGACATCATATCCGCTTTAAGCTCACATGAGTTATGGAGAAATGTGCATTTTACTGGTGTATAAATATTAAGAAGTTTTTCAGTCTAACATATTGACTTGCAAATTTTTTTTTGAATGCCCCTCATATAAAGAAATCATCAACTGTCTAACATACAGGTAAACCATCTCACTATGTAACCAGCCGCCTAGGTCAACTCAGCCTTCCATCCCTTCAGGGTAGGTAAATCGAGTACCGGCCTATCTGGCTGGGGTTAAGGCAGGGCACGTTCACCTGTGTCGGGTGGCAGGTAACACTGTGTGATCCCATATGGCAGGTGATGCTCCATAGCCCTGAGATGGGCGTCCCATTAAGGGCTATATCACCACCTTTAACCTTTAACCTTTTAACCTGCATATCCTGTACGATACATATAGTCAACAAAAAAATTTTAATACAAATATTATTCAAGTACGTGTCAACATGTCATGTAACACTGTCACAAATAAAAAGCAGATCTGTAAAACAGAAAATAAAACCTCTGAAAAAAAATTATCACACTGATCTAATCTGGAACAATTTTGTAAAAAAAAAAACTGACCTTAAACAAAAGTAGTCAATCATGTTCACTAATACTACAATAATCGACAAGAAGCCCAGCTGTCGCTAGGATTAGCCAACCACACTGCCTGTGCCCAAAAAATGCCATTGAAGGTGAAGATAGTTTATTATATACACTCTTGCCTAAGTTGCGAACGTAAACTTCCAGCTATGCCCTACAATACTGCTAGTAAGCATTTCAGAATGCAAGCATTTGGGCGCCAGTTTTCGTATTTGGGGAATGTTGGATTATACGGGAAATACGAATTGATGCCGACCATATTTGCTTCCTTCGACAGTTTTCTGACAAGATGTACCATTTCACCACATTACATGAGTTACAGACGACAGACAGAGAGACACAACATCGTACCATAAGTGTAACTCGTTAGTAGTACTATTGCCTAAAAATGATAAAGATTACGTTTTGCCAAAGATCAGTTTTTACTTTTAAAATGATAGCAACTAAATTTACATGATGTTAGATGTTACTTACTCATCACAACGAGTGTCATTCCATTAAAGATGGCACCAATGTACGTCATAACCCACAGCAGCAGAACGCACTAGGACAGACACACACACACACAAACATTAGACAGTAAATTTACAACACGAAGCACTAGGTGCTGCAGCACGTGCTCTGATGGACTTGGGCCATGATGTAGATCAGAAGCGTGTCCGACAAAGTGGCGGCTACGAGATTTCAGCTGGGATACACTGCGAACCGCTACAGCTTTTCGTCTGACAATCTACGTTAGCAGCTAGTGCAGACGAACGTGACGTCACATTTGTCCACTAAAGATGGCCGTTTGCTTCTTGTATTAGGCCAGTTTCGAGTAAAAATAGTAATTAAGAAAACTATTTTGCATTAATGTTATTTTATACTGTACGGTGGCAGATTTAGATCAGTGACTTTTCAACTTTCATCCAAAAATTGATATGTGCAGAAGCCCGGATGTTGGCCTAAACTGTAACTTAGCGTAAAGTTTTTACGCTACAATATGCTCGTAGCGGCTGGTAGCTGTCTTGCTGTAGTTGAGTGTCCAGTTGCATAGCAGCAACAAGCCTCTTGTAGCCGCTACATTGCCGGACGCGCCTCAGGACCCTGTGAGCTCCAAAGTTGACGACATGATTTGTGTCGTGGACTTTCATGATTTGTGTCCGCGACAAAGTTGCAGACTTTGTCTGGGACTTTGTTGCAAAGTCGGCGTAATGGAATTTGGGCTTAACTGGACTATAAGATGACTATGTTGATCAGACAAAATGTATTAACCACTACAGTATTCACGCCCCCCCCCCCGATATAGGCAGTGCCTGGTTGGGCTAATTATGGCAACAACAACATAGTACAACGACTAGTAAAAACAGCAAAGAACAGCGATAGAGAGAGAAATGAGCTCATACCTTTAAAGTATCGACCATATCTTCAAGCAGAACAACATGACGAATATAGCAGGCTAGTCCTGTCAGATATTCCACAAACAAGCCTTTCCAAAGCGCCACTCTTTCCTTACTCGGCTTCATGTCCATGTCAAGAAACTTGCTGCAAATCAAACATATTTACCACAATAAAGGCTCAATGTTTTCCAGGAAGACAAACCATATAAATCTGCCCATTTCGACTTAATTTCTACATTTTTATTCACATACATTCACACATTATATTTTACTGTCAGTGAAAGAATATTAAACCTTCTGATCGATTGTTTAATTGACTGATTTATGCAACTATAAAAACAACAAATAGTGATTAACAAGCTGCAGAATAAACATCCTAAAATGAGTACAAAATGAGTGGCAGAATTTTAAAAAAAAATTAAACAGAAAGCCTGTGAAACCAAGCCAGCACACATATATGATCAGCATTATAAAGATGATTACTGCTGCATCGCCTTCATACGAACACTGGTTTCAGCACTGTCAAACACCATAATCAGGAGCTTACTGTGATGTGAAATTGAAAGCCGAAGCGTGATGCTAGCAAATCCAACAATCTGATTTTTTTGCCCAGAAATGCATGTTCTCAGTAGCACAGTGGCAGGGGGCACTTGCCTGCACGTAAATTTTGGGCTGTCATATAACTGTCCAAAAATCTTTTTGGCTGAAAATTTCTGTTCAAAAATGCAAAATTTGGGGGGATAAAAACCCTGTTCTCAGAAAAATTAGGGGGCACAATTAAAATTTTGAGCACGCATAATTTCATTCGTTGAACATGTGCAACTGTCTGTTGAAATTCCGTTCGAAATTCAGAGCGTCTCTCTGCTGGAGAATTGCAACATCTTGGCCCACCCACTTTTTAAACTCACAACGCTGCTGCACGTTCCAAAACATATTGAAAATTTTACAGCTAAAATAATGGATTTCCTATTAATTTTTGTATTACTCATCATGACAAGACCATCATCAAAAGGCATGCTGCCTAAAAAAGGTAAATGCAACAAAAAAATTCTGCTCCATTCACACTGCCATTTGAAATGTGACTAGTACACACAGAACTTACTTAGCCTACATAAAAGCATAAATAGTTAATTGCTAAAACGCGCACAAACAAGGTTTTATTTTACACAATAATCCTAATTATTTCAAAGTTATGCAGTTCATAACTTCATTCAACAGACACATGAAAATGGTGTAAACTGCAATTTCTAAAATCGAAACATATCTTCCCCACTTTGCCGACCACACGTTCCAATGCTACGCTCCTGCCGTCCAGAACTCTCTTAACGCTGGCACTTTATCCTCTAGCTCTCTGGCTATTTTCAAATGTAGTTTAAAAACATTTCTCCTCTATCAGACATTTTAATTAGACTTAGCTCTAGCTGCGTAGCACCACTGTAATTGTCAAAGATTCAGCACCTCTGAAGTCAACCGACATACTGGTGCTATACAAATCTGATTACTAAGTACTACACGATGTTTCATAAAAAAGACCCCTTTTTGTTCTCTTCAAAATTTACTCAAATTATAAGCAATTTACATAAAATTTCTATCAGTTGTAGCAGAAAAAATACTAATTCGAAATATTTGAACAAAATATGGCAGTTGATTAAATATTCTTTGCTAGTCGTGATGTAACGCTGACGTCATAATGTGTCACAGATACAAACTTGCTAGTCTCAACTGGTGCTGTTAGTTGCTACCCCGCTTCGATGGTGAACTTGATCTGGTTCGCTAATGAAAAATGCTTATTGTGTCCACACTGAGCAACATGGAAACATGAAATCAATCATCTTCTGATCCAAAAACTCAACATCTTGCAAGCTCGGTGTGCTTGTGCATTGTCTTGCTCGAACATGTGAAAGACCAACTACCCCCACAGACACTTAAATTCGATCGCTTTGCACGCTTCTGTGGCTGCAAATATAAAACTTCAAATATTTGACACCAATGAACCAGATTTTTCACCATTGAAGCAGAGTAGCAACTGGCAGCACCAATTGGGATTAGCCTGTTTGTACCTGTGACACATTATAATGTCAGCATTACATCACGACTAGCAAAAATATTCAATCAACTGCCATGTTTTGTTGAAACATTTTGAATTAGTATTTATTCAGCTACAACTGGTGAAAATTTCATGCAAATTGCTCATCATTTGAGGGAATTACGAAAAAACAAAAAGGAGTCCTTTTTATGAAACACTGCGTATTATCATTATCAAAGAACTGCTACCGGAATGGATGGGCACTTGGTGCACTCTGGAATCCAGCCGAGACAGCCTTGTACAGATAGATGGCCATGTTGACTGTCAGTAAGCCGAAAGTCCAGTATGCAACGACAGTGATGACAGAGAACATTATGAGTGACAGCAGCAGGGCAAGACCGCCGATGAATACAGCTCCAGACATCTTCGGTACACGCCACATCAGCAGATCTCCAACTGCAACAGTCAATCCAGCAACCAGTCTGAGTTACAGGCTTCCGACACTTTTACCAACAAAAACTCCAGCACTTTCGAGAACAAGAACGTTTTTTCTCTCAGGAGAACTTTTTCAGAGCCCGCCAATGTTTAAATATAAAGACTGTACTCCAATGCACAAAGTCTTATCGTAAGGCATACGTAGCACCAAGTATTTTGAAATTTATCTCACCTTTATATTCATTAAGTAAGTGCTACACTAGTGCTACAGTGCTACAGGTCAGTTTATTTTGAGCCTCCCTTCAGTCCAGCCTTCCCATAAATTCATCAGCTATACAGGATTTTTATTTTCCAGGACATTTAGGAGCTTAAGCTGTAATTTCCAGGACAGTTAGATAATGGAAACTTGCCAGAAACTGCTGCGATGCCAGGCTTCAAATACTGGTAACTCGAGCAGTTTCTGCTACAGTGAACAAAGACAGAGAAGAAAAGGACATCTATTTGTGATTTTATTTATGTGTGCAATCACAGCAAACTCTGCAATTTTAGCAATATACAAATAAATATACCTGTTCTGTCACATACTGAACAGTTCCACAACCAACCTACAACATTCAATGCAATGACAAACACAATATATCTACTGCAGAAAGTATACTGCTAGGTGCATAGTGCAAATGCTACTATGGTACTGTGATACAGAAATATAACTGTTTCTGCATCAAGTGCATCTAAAACCATAAACTGCGCTGATGGAGACAAAAAAGTCAACTCCAACAGAGAAGAAACTTTCTTTGTACTGGTATTAGGTCTAAAATTACTGGTAACAGTGTCACACAAACATTCTACTAAAATAATATGTAATGATAAATGCAACAAATTCAGTAAAAACAAAGTGAAAATTATCTGTAACTTGTGTTTTAATGCAGAAGAATCAAGATGGTTACTATCACTGTGAGTACAAGATGAATAAGACAAGACAATACAAACCATATGCAAAAAATTTAGTAAAAAAACTTAAAAATAAAAGTTGATAAATCATACAACTGAACAAATAGGCTAGTCTTATAAGGGTCAGTCTGAAATTCATCACATGGTAGTATCGCCCTAAAACCATTTGTGCCATTATCGAGTTTTGACTCATATCGCCCTTACATAGCTTTGTAAACTGTTAAAAATTTTTTGCTCTGATGGGCATAGTATTAATCATGCAAAAAAGTACTCTTTACATCACCAGCCAAAAATGTAATATCGCACAGACCGTACCGAATGAGTTGTTCCAATCCATATTCTTTGTATCAACAGTGCAAAAAGAATCTGTTTCAATCACCAACTTCTGGTCAGCATGTCCAGCATGCACCTCAGGAGACTCAGGCACTATGAGAATGTCACCACGCACCAGTGGCTTTTCCTCAGTAGGCACTTCACTTGACGATTCCTCTACTATGCCTGCTGACGCCACTGAATGACCAGTACTAGACTTATCACAGGCTGCAGGTGATTCAGTCATCTCGATCTCCACATGTTCTTCCTTCACGATGTCACACCATTCACCATTAACAGTGTTTCCTTCATTAAATTTCGGCAGCTCGGTTCCACTTATGTTATTTTCTTCTTCTGCAAATTGGCCAGTAGACTGGTAAGCCATGTCTCCAACTTGAGGTTCCAATACCTCATTTTTGCAATTATCTTCCTTCAAAATGTCACACTGTTCACTGTTGCCAGTGTCCCCTTCATTAGATTTTACCAGCTTGTTTCTGCTTCTATAATTCTCTTCTTCTGCACTGTGACCAGCAGACTGGTGGGCCGTGTCTTCAACTTGAGGTTCTGATGGCTCATTTTCGCAATTATCTTCCTTCATAATGTCACACTGTTCACTGTTGCCAGCATCCTCTTTGTTAGATTTTGGCAGCTCGTTTCCACTTTCGTTATTTTTTTCTTCCGCAAAATTGCCAGAAGACTGATGGTCAGTATCTTTAACTTGAGGTTCTGATGGCTCACTTTCATAATTTTCTTCCTTCATGATGTGACAGTGTTCACTATTGCCAGCATCGCCTTTATTAGATATCGGCAGCTCAGTTCCACTTTTGTAATTTTCTTCTTCCGCACTGTCACCAGCAGACTGGTGGGCCGTGTCTTCAACTTGAGGTTCTGATGGCTCACTTTCACAATTATCTTCCTTCAAAATGTCACAACGTTCACCGTTGCCAGCATCCCCTTCGTTAGATTTTGGCAGCTCGGTTCCACTCTTGTTATTTTCTTCTTCCGCAAAGTGGACAAAAGATTCTGGTGACTCACTTTTGCAGCTATCTTCCTTTACGACATCAAAATGTTCATCATGCACTAGTAGCTCTTCTGTTGTAGGCAGTTCACTGGATGATAGATTATCTGTTTCAGCTGGTGGCGGCAACTGGCTAGTAGACTCATGGGAAGTGTTGCATCCAATGTGAGATTCAAAAGCCTCACCACTGTCCTCAACATTTTCTTGTTTCACAGCATTAAAATCTCCTTCACGAGATTCAACACACAATTACACAATAATTTATTAATAAATGTGACAAAGAAACATTTGTTACAGAATGCTATTGCAATCGATGGTATTATATAACAAACAACAACACAAAACTACCCAAAACTACCTAAAACTCAAATTATCTAAAACAAAAAACTACCAAAAACTGTGGAAAATTAATTTCGGTAGTTTCCTCTTAGGGTTAAGGTTAGGTTTTTGGTACCCATAACTATGGAAAACGTTATTGGTAGTTTTTGATATTTAGTGCCACTCATTCATATGGACACTATTCAGATAAATGAGACTCACTGAAGACAAAATCGTGTAAATGTAAACAAAATAACACAGCATAAAGGCTGAGCTGTTAGGGTTATGGGTTAGAGACCTCAGCCCAGAACAATGGTTTCGACCTCGGCCTCATAATACTGGCCTTGGCCTCGTCCTCAGCCGCGAAAGTTTGGTCTCGTTGAACATAACTAATAATTTTCATTCAGCACATCACTACCAGGCTGCTGGTTGGAAGTAGTGTCTCCGTCTACGCGAGATTCGGGCGGTTCACATTCGTCGTTTTCTTGCTTCACGACAACGTCGCACTGTTCGCCGAATTCCAACAACGGCTTTTCAGCTGCCTCAGCCATTTCACTGTCACCGTGACCACTGTTCGGTTGATCAAATTCCGCTTCAGCAGACACTTTTTTCTGTTGCCAATAGATACAGACATAAATTTTACTCAAAGCACGAATAAATAGAAGTAAACTGTCATCAACAACAAGCGTTATTGACAACGGAAGTAGTTTAAATCGTAACGAAGATGATAAGTAAGTAACGAAAATACAGGGTGGGCCAAAAAACTGGCAATGTTTTTATATGTCGATATTAAGCGATTTTCAAAATTCTTTCACTGTTGGAATCAGGAAAAAATCTGTGGCAACACTATCACTATAGGTCCACCACACCTTTAGCGTGTAGCTACACTACCTGATGAAATATCAGTCTTAAAAGTAACAATTAAAAAGAAGGCGATATCTTTAACAACACATTCTAAAAATGAACAACAGAAAACAGTCTGTTTATTGTCTCAGTTATTGTCTAAAACAACTGTCACATCTCGCAGTTTTCTCATCAAAGTTGTTCAATGTGTCCGCCTTGTGGATGATGCACTCAAGCCGGCGACGCCACTGAACGATGGCGCGATCATCCAAATGCGGCAAGTTTGCCCCATTCAGTGAAGATCGCCTGCTTCAGCTGGTTGATTGTCGTGAGTTGTCGACGTTGATAGATCATTTGTTGAAGAGCCCCCAAACAGCATAATCGACCGGATTTGAGTCCGAGTAAATTGGCTCGATCAACGTTGATCACGCAATTGGTCAGTGTCGTCGCCGACTTAAGTGCGATATCTGATACTTCACAAGGTAGTGTAGCGACATATGAGGTGTGATGAGATCTTTAGCGACAGTGTTGCTACAAATTTTCTTCTGATTTCAACAGTGAAAAAATTTTGAAAATTGGTTTCTATTTGATAAAGTTATTAGCATATTAAAAAAAACTGTGCCAGTTTTTTGGCCCACCCTGTATATCATTCGCATTTTGTCGTCCGTACTCCGTTCCGCAGTTTCCATAAAATTTACGCAAGATGCGACGCATATTATTATGAACAGTACTGCATAGCTTGTTTTACTGTTTTGCGTGCCTTATGTTCTATATGAAACTCTTATAAATTTACGATATAAAATGCCAGAGATATGGCCTCGGTCGAGACGTCTCGGTCTCGAGACGTACTAACGTGTCGTCTCGGACAAAATCCTTAACGTCTAGGTCTCGTCTCGGAGCAATATGTCTCGGTCTCGGCCCAGTAGGTCTCGTCTCAGGTCTCGGGCTATTGCGTCTCATCGAGACGTTTTGTGCAGGCGCGCGCCGTGCATACTGTAGTTGCAGTTAAAGTGATACTAACCAACATGAAATTTGTGACTTAGACATATTCGTTTAAAGTTTTTTTACTCTTTCATTTCGTTATTTATTATAAAACAGAATTACGTCATGTCAGTCTTTTTTCGTCATGAAAATGATCTACTCGTAATGAAGATACAGTGTATAATATCAGAATACTATCAGCCAAACGTAGACGACGTATAAAACTATAATCAGCTGTAGTTTGCAAATTTCAGTTGCTTGCAAATTGCGATAAACATAATGGCTCATGTCTACAGCACTGCAGTTGCAATTCTTTATGGTGCAAACTGCAAGCCGTTAATTATTTAGTGATAATTGTCAAAATAAGTGCAAAAGCCCACACTATCACATAGAAAGTGCTTACCATAGTGCGAGTTAATTAATCCGTAGACCTAAAATGTTTTCCATTGTCAGTGTGTTTTTACGCGCGAAAGCAGAATGCTTCGCGCGTCTGCCATCGTCTGGGCGTCCGTCCGTCTGTCTGTCCGTCCGTCACACTCGTGAGCTGTATCAAAACGGTGCAAGCTAGGATCACGAAATCTTCACCATGGACTGCCCCAAGGTCTCTAGTTTATCGTGACAAAATTTCGTGCCACTGGGTGCAAGGGTTCCCCTCGAACGAGGGCGTCGAAGAGGGGTACCCCCTTAAAAAGACGTCATTTTGCCGT
>Ga0209671_1007000_pt1 | contig 11646 bp, 6 predicted proteins | sample WorMetHERISLAND2_2_FD_187401 | JGI IMG/M metagenome (GOLD analysis project Ga0209671, IMG submission 187401) | Marine gutless worms symbiont microbial communities from Max Planck institute for Marine Microbiology, Germany - Olavius geniculatus... | ecosystem: Host-associated > Annelida >...
GCGTATCACTGATCAAAGACGTGACAAAAACAAAGGCCTGGACTACAGCATATTAAAAAAATATGAGATAGTTTCGTGGCTGTTATACCGCTAGTAACATGCGCGTCTGCAGTTTGCTATACATGAAGCCAATTAGATGACATCGTAGCTATCAATTATGTGCGGCAGATGGCCGGCGCTGGCATCAGCAGACGCTACCGCTGTATCTAACGCAGCTAGTTACCCTATTTCGTCGACACTGCTCTGACATATCCCCGCTATACCATTCTATTCACTTTTCATTATAGAAGAAAAACTTACGTTGCACTGTTTTATTCGCATAGATAGCGGGTGGCCCGTAAACAAAGTAACCCCCCTAATTTTCATACATTCGTAATTTTATGAAATATGTTATATGAAAACTGATCTTTTATAAATTTTTTACTGTATAGCCACTACTGTGAACAATACCAGTAATCGACAAAGATCCCATCACATTCTAAACGTCTCGTGAAATACAGTCACTTATAACTTACTTATTCTAAAGTTAAATATATTTTAAAATTAAAACGGTAATATGTAGAAACGAGTTTTCTGCAGGACATGTCAATAAAATAATTTCAAAAGTAAGCCAATAGTAAGTCAACATTTGACATAGTTATAAAAAAATTTGGGGTGGGGGCTTTTTTGGATAATTTTGTATGTTCCACTGTTTCTTTATTCACCGTCCGGTATAGGCCTACAAAATGCTAAAAACAAAATCCACATTTCGCTAATACTCAAGTTTACAGCCAACGCGCCTTAATATTCTAACGTTCATATTTTACAAGGTAATGTAGCGACACGTTTCAGATGTGGTGGGATGCCTGATTATTACTTTACATCGAATGCATTGCAGAAATAAGATTTGAAGTTATAATCTATTAGAAGGCAGGTGCAGGCTAACAGATAATCCGATCACTGCCAACGCAACCACTGACAAATTTCACATCAAATCCCTCTGCAAAATATCGCGTCTTTCACAATAAAGACTGCAATGTCATTGTTATCTTACTATTACTGTTAATGCATTATGTACATATAGTAAGTGTACGACTACACGTTGTGAAGTAATGGAACAAACTCTGGATGCAGAGTTATATCTCGTACTTACTGAAATCAAATCGCCAAAAATCCCAAATCGCGGACTGGGAAATCTTGAATCGTTACATTTTTATTCCGTACCTTGCAAAAGCTCCATACCGATATTCGACGATTGGCCGCATTTGCTTACCCCAGCTTGGGAAGTAAGGCAAGAGAGGTGATTTATTTATTTACTTAATATATGCACTATAAGTGTTTGCGGCTAGCAATATGAAGCGGCATTTACCTGTGAATAGCTTGCATTTGAAGTTGTGTAGTACATGCTGTCGTCGGCTGATCTAACTGATGTCCTGTCCGTCCGGCGCCCGTATTGAGCTAACTCGAAGCATCACTGCGTGGCTCCTATGCATTGCAAACCAATCTGATTCTGAACGGACGCAACATTATGCAGTGTATGCACGCAGCGATCGTCGCCGCGGCTGTTACTCGATCTACCGGTTGCGGCGACCTTTGTCTAGTGTATAAATTCTAAGCTTCGTCCGGACTAACCTGTTCAGCGACTTCAAGCTCGTGTCGCTGTCCGACCTCCGTCCAAGACTCTGGACTGTATATTTGGCGTTTACAGCAGCTGCGATTGTTCCTGCGACACGACATTTCTCACTCGGCAAGGACTTTGCCAAACGACGTCAGCACTGCGGCGTTTCTTGTTTCTTGTTGTCGAAGAATAAAGACGTTCCTGTTCTATTATTCATACGACGTTTCTGCTTCTCGCAATGCTGACAAGGTAGCATAACTTGTCAAACAATCTGGGTTTGCATTAGCTTTCTATTTTGGTTTTGAGTTATTGTTTTAGTATAGTTTCGATTATTGCATATTGTATGCCAACGTGTTCACATCGTTGCCTTGAAATGGTTTGCCACATTACAATAAACCCTATCGTATAAAAATGTTCGCAGTGACGATGGTGATAATGGCGATGAGTAGCGTGCTAGTATAAGTAAGTAAGTAAATAAGTACTAATTTATATAGCGCCAAAATCTCAGAAGAGAATCAGGGCGCATTGTAGAGGAGTGCTAGGGGACAAGATAAGCAAACTGAAAATAATAACTTTTAAAATAACGTCTGAAGGAGGTGAATGTTTGAGCTTGATGGATATGAAAAGGAACGGAATTGAATACATGTGGTGCGGAAACTCGAAATGCACGGGAACGAAAAGACAAGTTATGGCGGGGAACGTCAAGTAGATGGCTAGAAGATGAGCGTGTGCATGAGTCTTGAAGATTTGTGATGATGTAGAAGATCAGCGAGATAAGGCGGGCTACCGGTATGTATAGCTTTATAGGCAAAAGAAGCAAGCTTTAACCTGATTCGCCATTCGATAGGAAGCCAATGAAACTGTTCCAGAAGGTTGATGGCTGTAAGAGGAAAGAAACGGGTGGACTGCTGCGTGACAACTCTAACAAGTGCATGCTGCGCTTGCTGTAGACGGGCAATATGTTTTTGTGGGCAGCCGACTAACACCGAGTTGGCATAATCAAGTCGTGATGATATCAAAGCAGAAGCAACGAAGACGGCCATGGGATAATCCATATAAAAACAAATTTTTTAAAAGATCGTAAGTGGTAAAACAAGATTTAAATAAAGCCTTTTTTGTGGTGCCCATCGTAACGCTAGAGTCTAGAGTAACTCCAAGAATCTTGATAGTGTCTGAAAGTTGAATTACTGAGCCTGCTATATCAACAGAAGTTTTTAACCGCTGAGATGTGCCAAAGAGTATAGCATCTGATTTGGGTGGATTAAATACCATACCGTTGTCCGTTCTCACAGAATCAGACATGAAGAGTTCTAAAACATGACTCGAGTGTGGTGAGTTCGCCGTGATAGTTAAGTGGTGACAGGGAGACATATAGCTGAGTGTCATTTGCTTACTGCTGCTGAAAGACACGGTGAGATTCAGAAATGGTAGACAGAGGAGAGGCGTAGGCCTAAAGGAACAAAAATAGTGGCTCAAGGACAGATCCTTGGGGAACACCGGCAGAGCATGAAGTCACGGCTGATGAGTACGAGCCCACGCGTACTGTGTCCGGCCGTGGAGATAGAATTGAATCCATGAGTAGACGACATCAGAAACTCCAAAACTACAGGAAAGTCGGTTTAACAGAGTGGAGTGATCTCACTCACTCACTCACTGCTACGCGTAACCGGCTGTGGATCGTAGCGCCCTCCACGTTGATCGGTCGTCGGCAAGAGCCCATGCGTCGGCAACAGTGAGTCCGGTGTCCCGCACAATCTGACTCATCCATGTAGTCCGTGGTCTACCAACGGGGGGGGGCGATTCCAGTCGTGGTGCGGTATGTCTCCGGACCTGGAATCCACTGCAAGCTTCAGGGCCTTATGTGCTGGTGTGTTGGTGGGCAGACGGCGAGTATGGCGAGTATGATCTACTAACTTAATATGTAGGCCAAGATAATTTTGCTCAGTCGTCATGTTTTCAGCAGGCGTACGCCATCGTTATTATGACGTCGTCATCAGTCAACAACGCAGAAAATCTCTGACAGCGTCAGCGTCAGCAGCTCAGGTACACTGAAAAGTCACACGCTGTATATCATCATCCAATTCACTCCTCACAGGTGAGCATGCATCAACTTTCAGGGTAAACATTTGCATCATCATCATCAGCAGCAACAGCAGCAGCAGTAGCAGCAATCTGCAAAAGCCTTTGAGGTGTTGGACGAATTTATAGAAATAGCCGTCTGAAGAAAGTAGAACAAAAATAGATGAAGGCCACAGAAGCAGACTAGGAATATTTAAACAGGTTTCCTCTTTTCTTCAAACTCATAAAAATAGGCTACATCCTGTTACTAGTCTGCCCGGAAGCGATAGCTTTCTGAGCGGACTTATGTTTTACCGCTGATGTTTTATTTTATTTCAACGCGAGATCTCCGAGATGCGTCAGCCGATCGGCGCGAAATTTTGCACAGTGATCAGTAGTAGGGCGAATTTTATAACGCCTGTCCAAAATTTCGGGGGGGATGCCCCCTCCCAAAAAAATTAGATGCCAAAAACATGCAAAATTTGGCGCGCTTTCGGACGACTTTAAAGACCCACGGCGAATATTTCCAGAACGGATGAAGATATTAAAAATCGGACAAGTTCATTATGTACCGCGATTCCTCCCGCATTTGTGAAGAAAATTCGGCGAACTTTGGTCCACTAATCACGGAAATCTATTGGTGAAAATCGTACTCACTCAAATCGACTTTTTTGGAAGACCATATTTCGGCCCCAAGGAGTGCTGCGCCCCCGAATTTTTACACGCGTTAGAGAATGACCAAGTCTTATTAGCGAACCCCCACCGGTGATGGAAATCCCATTTACAATTTTTTCAACGGGGGTCAAAAATTGGTTTAAAATTTGACATATCCGTGTCTGTAGCTTTTGAGGCAAAGGGTGTACCCCATGAAACTTTGCCACATGACGAGCCATAAAAACGACATGATCACTTATGTACAAATTTTGACGGTTCGCACCACAGAAATTCTGGAGGGCCAAAAAGTCGAAAATTCGGCCCGATTTCGGACAACTTTTCACTTTGACCGTGAATATCTTAAGAACCGATCGAGATATCAGAAATCGGAAACAAATCTTATCGACATCGTTCTCTGTTGGGTTTAGCAGAAAAAGTTCGTGATCTTTGGTCCACAAACAAAAAAGTTACAAGTTTTACCCACACCAGGTCGACAGTGCGCGTTCTGTGTATGCTAATGCGTTGAAGTTTGGGCCACGTGAATTTGCTACGGGGGAATTTCAACCGCCTAAATTTTTCCCCCAGTTGGACTTACGGCGCCGGGTGGACTCACATTTTGCTTTGCCCGAAATGTTTAGTTTTATCTATGGTGCATTGAAAAAACGGTCATACAAAGGTTTATTTTCGAAACATTTTAATGATTATTTTCACCAACACTGTTCGCAAGACCGCCGTGTTATACCGCTAACGTTTGACCTAACGTTGTTTAAAATCCCAACATAAAAACTTGATAATTAATTTTTGCATCGTTTTACAACCGGATAAAATTTACTTTCTAACGCACGAGACAGCGGATTAAATTTAGTTCTTATACTGCATGGGACAGACGAACCGACGGACGGGTAATACACGTAATGCGGAGTGTGAGACGGCCGCATAATGAAACAATGCTGCATGTATAGTTGCTTAAGCCTAAATTCCACTTGCGGCAATTTGCTATAAATTTGATTAACAATTTGTTGTCGAAAGCTGTAAACAGAATACACAACAAAAATACAGCAATCTGGAAGTTGTTCAAAGTTCAGTAACAAGAAATTTGAGCTAATGCTCACGAAACGCGCGAAAGCTTATAGCAGTTCCGGTTCAGTAGTTTAGCTGAAAATTGGGGTGTTCACGTTAAGTTGATATAAAAATACCAAATTCTCTATCTGGATCTCATAACGATAGTTCCGTGGCGCCACCTTGTAAATGACATAGACTTGTCTCGCAACCCGAAATCGCAAAAAAATCCATAAAACCCTTATTTTGGCGTTTAAAGTCATACAAGGTTACTGAATTTGGCGCCAATCGAGAGCCAGTGTACGACTTCCTATAGTGATTCATACATGTAGTAACCTAGGCCCTATCTCGCAACGTTACTGAGATACAGCGATTTATTGGCCAAAAATCGCAAATTTTGCCCACCCCCTCTCATTTAGCGCTTTCGTTCGGGGTGACCCCTTTCGAATTTGTGGAAAAGCTTTACGGTTCTTGAAACTACAGTCTTCCAGGCAGCCGACGGTGAAGATTTGGTGATCCTAGCTTACATCGTTTTCGACTGATCCACCCGTGTGACGGACAGACGAACAGACAGACAGAATTGCGGTGGCTAAGACGAGCGTAAAAACCGAAAGCTTATACGACAAATTTACATCTTAATACAGTAACTTATTGATCAACAAGTCTACAATAAATGAAAGTAGTGGAGATTGGGCTTAATGGCGCACGCAGATGACGCAGATAACGGAGCAGTCGTTGAAAAAGATCGAGGTCAGGTTGAACGACATAATTCGTCTGGAAGAAAGTATTCGAGAACTCAATTCACTGATGCTTACCGCTGCTGTAAATGTCGACTTCCATGTACGCACAAGTCACTATATATACTCAATTGCAACTTGCATAGGCCTATTCAGGTATCTACTCATGTCTACGTAAGCAACGAAATACAGTGTCCACAAATGAATCACTCTAAAGTAGACTAGGCCTATAAATAACTGCAATGTCAATAGTTGTTTTCATTTCATAAGCGATCTTTTTAGTCGGACTGTCTGCCGTTAGGCTGCCCATGCTCGTTCGTCTCTTCGCTTAATTTCATACGTCAGCTAACTTCTTTTTCCGCAGAGACATCAGAAAAAGGTCGGGTCAGTAGCGTGAGTGCGTCGCCACTCTCAATAAACGACTTAGCATATACAAATATGCGAGGGTCTAACATAAGTGACACCTACATCTTCATGCAACTAGGCCTAAGCAAAACTATATAAACAAAATCAAACCAAAAGGTAAAACATCAACACGCTATTGTGCCTATGCATTTGCAACAAAGACTGAAACTGTTGCCTTTATTCCACGCAATATTCTCCGCTTCAGAGCGAATAGCATAACGAGTGAGAACATCATGAGTAATAGGGGCCTAAGGTGTTTACATGATCCAGCAAACGTCCAGCATTAGCACGTGTATTTTGAATACATTTGCTGGAAGTTTGCTAGACGTTTGCTGGATTGTGTAAACACCGCATAAGTGTGTTTCACAGTGTAAATTTGAGTGATCGGCATGTTGCAGGCTGAGCTGGTTGAACGAGTCGAGCTGGAGATCGTTCAATCTGCTTGGTACGTTGACTTGGCCAAAGAAGACACCAAAACCGCCGTTAAATACCAGAGTAAAGCGCGCAGGGTAAGTTGGTGCAGTTTTTTAAAATAAATATTTTTGTGTTTTTTAGTCGTTTTTGACGCGCTAGGCCTACAGCTATGCTGTAAGGCGTCTATGGCACGATGTGTCGTCTGTCCGTCTGTCTGTCACGGATGTACCGTAGCTAAGGGGCACGTAAATCGTGGGAAAATTTTTACACGAATAATTAGCCCGGTGTCATAAACATAGGCATGAAAAATGTCAGCGATTTAGTGCAAAAAACATGTTTAAATTCGGGGTTGAACGGAAAGTGATAGAAAAAAATGTACATTTTTCAACGGAAAACTGGTCATATCTCGAGAACAGTGAAAGTCATGGCCAAGGTTATTATTAATCGCAACAGGGACTGTACCCGTATAGGCTGTAGCGCGTCTTCCCTAGCGACAGTTGAGTTGTCTTGTTTTTAGTGGTATGGGTGTATCATTGCTAATCTTAATTTTTGAGCAAATTTCATAACAAAGTTTGTCTTTTTTTCAAGATTTTTAACTTTCAAACAGGGGAGCAGAAGTAAGGTCTTCTAAATAGTAAAGTATTCAGTGAAGATAGTGGCCTTTTATGGCGCAGACGCAAGCATGTGCCCACTCATTCTATTAGCATCTGAGGTTGGTAGCAAGGCCAAATTTCTGCATTAATGGACAGAGTATAGAGTATGTAGATGCATACGTTCACCTTGGCCATGTTATCTCGGCTGATCTTAATAATAAAGATGATATTGAGAGATGTCGATCTGCTCTGGTCGGCCAGATAAACAATGTCATTTGCTTTTTTGGCAAGCTTGACCCAGTTGTTAAGATGAGACTTCTCATATCTTATTGCTATAGTTTGTATGGTTCTGTGTTATGGAATCTGTCCAATTCTAATGTTGAGCGGATCTGCAGCACCTGGAGGGCTGGTCTCCGTGGGGTGTGGGGCTTGCCTCGGACAACTCATAGTATGTTATTGCCATTCCTGTCTTGTCAGCCGCCACTGTCCGATGTGATTGCCAAACGTTTCGTGATGTATGTTCAGCGATGTCTGGGTAGTGATTCTGAAATTTGTAAAATGTGTTACACGTTATGGGCTATGGTTTGGTCGTATGGCTTCCCCTATGGGATGCAGCGTTCAGTATTGCTGCAGTAAATAGGCCTACGGGTTTACTGTTGATGATATGCCTAAAGTGTCTGGTAGAAGTATTGTTAAACACTATATTCATAGAGCAGATCCTGGTGTCATAGTTAGAGTACGTATATAGTTGCTGGAGCTGATTTTTATTCGGAATGGGTTATTTTATTTGAATATGCCGGACTTTGATATTCAGTTTTTAATTTCTCAGTTGTGCGTTATGTGACATTTTTTCCTTTTTTCTTTTATGTGTACTTCGTGTACGATGACATAATAAATATAATAGTGAATCAGATAAAAAATAAACTGATGTATGCATGAAAATGGCGAATGTATTGTCGTAGTGTCGTAGTTTTTCACTATTGTAGTTGTCTCGTTGTTGTTGTTGTTGTTGTCGTTATTGTAGAAGAAGGTTTTTCTGATAGTCTGCCTCGGAGTGCTCGTCATAATTGTTCTCTCTGTGATCCTCGGTGTCTTCACATAACCATTCATGCACCGGCAGACCTCATTGTCGCATTTGGCCTACGTCATCATCATAAGCTGGTGCCCCATACATACCTGCGGCTGCCTGCCTCAGCAACATGCAAATGTGAACATCAACAACGTTCATACTAACGCACAATCTTTTAATTTCCTGGCATGTAAGATGTTGTAAAGCTAGCTTAATGTTTGATGAAATTATGAATGTATGGAAATTATGGGCTACTTTTATGAACCACTTGGTATGCTATATCATATAGGTTTACTCTGAAAAACTACAATGCAGATACGTAGGCCCCTACAATACAACGGTCACACGGTAACAATGTCGGAGAATGCCACTGCAAATTAACGTATAGGCCCTTTGTTTAACCTCGGTATTGAAAATGTTCGCCTTGCACTGAATCTCTAAAATTTTGCATGAGAAGTTCGAGTCGTTGCACCAAGCTAATTAACCGTGCTATATTTTTGGACAAAACTCACCGTTTAGCCAGCGACAGACGACGACGACAAATGACACGTCGTACCACGGACTTGATCGACCTTAACGGTGGGCAAAAAAGTATCCCCCACCCCTATACGTACTGTTTGGTTTGTTACGCTATGGGTTTGCGTCCTCAGTTACAGTTTTGTTAGTTGTCAGCATTGGTGGCTTCGGTCATCTTCTAAACATGGCTTCGGCGAATAACTAGATGGATTATAGCTAAAGTAAGATCGCCTAGAATAAGGGCTTCGATTTGAAAATCGACATTCGATATTAAGACGCCAAGAAAGACTAAGGTTTAACGTAGTTGGCTGGGAATTTTAAAACTTGGTTTTAGTTAAAAATTTCAACGAAACTTGACCTCGGTGTTGAATTTTTAAAAAAATACAGTTTACTTGTTTTGCACAGCCCCACTGTTTACTTTGGTTTCTTATTTTCGTTCCTTTTTCGACAGCGGAAGTGTTTATTTTTTTGTGTTTATATTTTTTTCATGATACTATTTTGTATGCTATATATAGTTATACGCAGTCGCCTATGCTGTCATGAGTACTGGCATTCCATTTGGCAGCTTGCGAATTGCTTTATTTTACCGCCAGCAGAATGTGAGTTTGTACGCTAAATAATCGCGGTTATCTCAATGAAATCGTATGATCTCCACCGGCCGCGCGTAGGTAGTGTTCAGTTCGCTTAGACAAAAGTGGCTTGACTTGCGCCATATTCGTTTTAATTTCGCTGGTTTAAAGACATTTGTGCTCTACGTAAGATGTCAACACTGCTGCTGACAGGCTACAAGGAGACTGTCAAGTTGAAACATAAGTGTCTATGCATTTGTTTCATATGCTTATGCATCTAATTCGGGTTAAGATTAGGGATATGATAATTTTAGCCTTAGGATCGAGGTTAGGGTTAAGGTTAGAGATATGATTAAGGTTAGTGATAGGGTTTACATGGGGAAGTTCTGTGATATTACCTATAATTTATTTAATGCTTATAAATGTAAATGAGTGTGTTAATGTCATTACTAAAGTTGTGCGAGTGCAACCAATAACAGGTTTCGGTATGTTTTGCAGCTGACAAATGCAAGCTTATCATTGGTCGGCAATTGTCGTCAGCTGTCACTAGGCAGTCATTTGTTGACCAGTCAGGACTCATCAATGCCTGCAGGGGAACGTCCAAGGGGCAAAGTGTATGACTGTAAGCCAGCTCGGATGGTGCTTGAAGCTGGTAAAAGGTACAGCTGGTGCACTTGTGGATACAGCAACAAGCAGGTCAGTTACTCTCTAATTCTGTCTTGGCATTGCATCATTAATAATTTTTCAATTATGCCCCATGCCAGTCATGGGATCTGTAGAATAGATCTGATTTATATCTTGGTCAGATGGCATAGAAGGCACTTAAACCAGGGTTTTAGGTTTGTATTTTTAGGTAGTTTGTGTGTGTGTGAATATTTTGTTTATTAATATTATGTTTGTGCATATAGATTAGATAGTTTTATTTTTTTAATGTTTCATGTTAATTAATTTATGTGGACATTTGCTGTTGATTTCTGCTCTCCGTAAAGTGCAGGTATATGCCTAGAAAGACTTGTCTCCAAAATGACTTAAAATGTGTCGAGCAGGATGAAAAAACTCTACTTATTTTTTCACTCACTGTCTTTGTTGTGGTTGAAGTTGTACACCTTAGTTACTGTTGCTACTGGGCCACTGACTTATTGAAAGATGTCAGCTGATGGTATCAGTCGAAAGTGTTGGAGCATGATCTAAATTAAACTGCAACAGCCTAAATATTGTGAATTTATGAGTTTGTAAACATGTGTGAGTCTGGCTTGGTGGTGTAACAGTAGCATACTGAACTGGTAACCCAAGGTTGCTGGTTCGACTTCTGCTTGGTGCACTGTCAGGTAACAACCTTAGGCAAGTTGTTCACACACATGCCTCTGTTCGCCAAGCAGTATAATTTGGTACTGGCTAAAGGGCAGTAATGCTGTGCAGCTAGGAAGGTAAATGTAGGTTTGGCATCACACTGGCCATGCATAACAGACTCAGTGGTCTATCCATGTACATGCTCAGTGGCCATAGAAAGGGAGATGAGCACCCTGCCGATGTGGGGTATGGCACCCTTTACCTTTACCATTAAACATGTGTGAATGTCTAATTAAATGCCGTCACACTTACCATTATACGAGTGATGAATAATCATTGCAGGCTTTTAATTTAGATTTATTAGAGGTAGATTGTGAAATTTACATTTAGAATTTGTGTAATGACATTGAGTGTACTGGAGTTACATGAAAATGAAATTGTATGGAAAATAATCTGCAAAGTTTTTTTTCCAAAACAAATAAAAATAACAAATAAATGTTTTGCCAGTGACGTAGATGTTTGCAAACTCTGCACTCTGTGATGCATTTGTTATTATTTGTAAGTCACTCTGACTATATGACGGACGAACAAGCAGGATTTCGCAAAGACAGGAGTACAGTACAGCAGATCCTAGCCCTGAGACTAATAGCAGAGAAAGCACGACGAAAAGGTAAAAAGATCTTCA
>Ga0209671_1007002_pt1 | contig 11645 bp, 2 predicted proteins | sample WorMetHERISLAND2_2_FD_187401 | JGI IMG/M metagenome (GOLD analysis project Ga0209671, IMG submission 187401) | Marine gutless worms symbiont microbial communities from Max Planck institute for Marine Microbiology, Germany - Olavius geniculatus... | ecosystem: Host-associated > Annelida >...
AGGCAGCGGTGGGCAGCGATAGTAACAATGGCGTCAGACACCAACGGGCATTGAGCTCAACAGCCCACGGTTGTCGATGATGATGATGATGATCCAATTAACGACCAAAAAACTTTCGACTAATTGAAACTAACAGACTGATGCAAGAGAGTGCATGTTTTAACAACTTTTACTGTACATATTCAGCCTTCTGCTCTCACAGTTGCCTTGAGACGCAATCAAGTTACACGCGATCGTTTGTTTAATCCAGTCTTGTGGACAGAGCACAATGATCACGTTGGGTCGCGAAAGTGTATATCGTTCGTCAGAAACTTGTCACCAAATGCATCTAAATTTTATAAAGCTTTTTTACTGACGTGACTTTAGTGAAAAATTTAATGTAAGTTTGAAATGTGCACGTTGACAGATGATGTTGGCGGATGTTCTGAGTCTGTATTTCCATGGCACAGTCTCTTGCCGTTTCTTCACATCACACCGGAGCGAGGGACGCCGTCGGGCATGGAATTTAATGACCACACTGGTACAGTAATTTCTTTGACTTTAAACGTTGTTTGTCTTATATAAATTTTTAGTGTTAGTGCAAAACTACCTTGGTTGAAATTCGGATCATGACAGTAGATTGGCAGAGCAACAAATTGAGTGCGCATATGATACTGGCATAATAGGTCACATAATTCGGGGCAACAAGCATTTGTATCGTTAGAAGTAGGCCTAATGCGTTGTTTATTTTATAGGAACGTCAATTCAGTCAATTTTGTGTGAGATAATTAGCAACAGCTGTTGCTGATTGTCCGGTGATACTATTATAGGCTACGATGTCGTTTGTTGCTGTAGCAGAGAAGAACGGCAGATCGGACACGAGGTCTTGCGACGAGCTGCTGAAGTCTCTGTCACCAAGTACGACCAGAAGATGCAAGTCGCTCAGTGCGCTCAAGGAAAATATCAACGAGGTGATTCTTTAAAGTATCTTTAGCCAAGTTCACTATACGCAGATGCAGTCTCAGTGCCAAATTTTGAGAAAATCAGTCCACGGGAGCTTCTTGCCAAATTGGTGAAATATGACTATCGTGTCACCATATATTTTTATTGTTATTGATTGACCAGTAATCGCGACATGTATGTTCGTGTAGTAATTATGGTTAGTTCTGTCAATTTTTTTTCTAATGTATTTATTTTTATCAAGTGTGATCGTCATGTTATAGCGTAGTTGTCTTGGTCTAGTGGAATGGTTTCTTTCTGACGTATGCCCAGTTCCCTTAGTTCGACATTTTAATATTTTTCCAAACGTAGGTAGGCTCCCTATCGCCCACCGAGTGTCGTTCTCTTGCTTTTTCTCACCACAGACGTACACCTAATAAAGTACGATATAGACTATCGGTATTGTGTGTGCACTGCAGCCACATTACCAGCGTCCGGTCACCGCGTTCACGGTCTTCAGCAAGAAGCAACGAGCGGCAGTCAAGCGTCAGCATCCAAACTGTGACAAACGCACGATCAGGAAGTTCACCGCTGACTGCTGGCGTGCGCTCGGATCCACTGAGAAACTACAATACTACGAAATGTCTCTGAAGGTGAACTACAACCGCTACTTTTTGACGCGTGCGTCTATGACACATTATTGTCGTCCGTCGTCTTTCGTCTGTCCGTAACGGATGTATTGTGGCTAAACGGTGCAAGATAGGGCGTAGGTTGCTATTGATCACGAATAGGAAATTGCATACGCCCTTTCAGGTAAGAAGAAAAGTATTGACCTTGGATGACCTTGAAGGTCAGTACACAGCAATAGGAACTGTATAGGCTGTAGCGCGTCTTCCCTGTCGGCAGCTGGGCTTTCTTGTTTTTGCTTCTGTAGAGTGAGGCATGTTCTATGTTAGATACTCTCATGTTTTTAGAGGAGAATATTGGAAATTGCTGCACCGCCATCTTCTTTTAGCCCAACGAACATCGTGTGTTAAGGTACTGAATATTGACTTAAAACTAAATCTGCAGAGACGCTAAACTTTTGTTTACTAGTTTGCACTGTGTTGAGCTTTGGTACTGTTTAAGATGCACTATGCATTTGGCAGCGTTTCTAGCCTAGTTTGTTCCGATAATGACTCTAAAAATGACTACTGTCATAAGCCAGTCTAGACAAGCACCAACGACACGACTAAGCCTAAGGATGAATACCAAGGCAGCAAAATGATGAAATGATTTGGCTGAGTACAATAATGACCACCATAATAAAACGAGAAGCATGCCAGTATGAAAACAAGTACGAACACGGACTTAGTGCAAATGTACATATACGTGTGCATGTATGTCTGTGTGGGTGGGAGTCATATATTCTGGTGTTCGTTACATCCTCGGATGTCTGGCGTTACTATATCAAACTTTGTTCGCCAAAAAAATTCCGATAGCAACACATATTAAAATTTCTTATTTTGTATATTGTCAGATCCGAGATGCGCGACTGAAGAAGAAGAGCGGTCTGAAGAGTCGGCGCGGCAGTGCTGCTGTCAGCAGAGGATCTCGGCGTGAGCTTAAGTCAGACGATGAGAAGAAAACGAACAGCAACACCGCTGATGTGAACGTTTTACAATCGGCTGAGACAGATTTGCCCGCAGAGAGCGTGCCAGCTGAACTGGCCTCTGAACGAATGTGGGAAGATGTGTCTGATGTATCGGAGGCCAGCGACAGCTCTCAGTTGGTGGATCTGCCAACACCGCCGGCCGCTACCAGGGTCACCGTTGTCGGAAATGGACTTATCCAGTTGTCTCCATCAGATCCGCTCGTCCGCAGGTTTTCGCTTGGATCCGACGACAGACTGGAGTGGAAGACGAATGACGACCCCAGCAAGTACTACTGGGACAGCTGCGATGACTTCACCGCGGAGCAGGATTGTAAACGTGAGTCGGTGGAAGATGCGGGTGTCTCGCTTACAGACGTGGTGGATGAACGTCCTCGTCGTCTGGTCCAGCTGCAGAACATCCTTCCGGTCTTCGTATTCGGCGTCGACAAAGAGGGCGGCAGGTCGGTCCGGTTTGCTGTGATCGGCAATCATGAACTAAACAGTGAATATGCGATGTTGTCTCGTGAAAGATCCGACGGTGAAGTGGTTTCCAGTGCTGACGGTTCGCCATGCGACAACCATCTGCTGACAACATCAGCATCCGGGCAAGTAACTTGAGTTAGCTGATGCCAGCAGTCAGCATTGTAAAAGTGTTGATAATTACTAACAACTGTCTTTGTTTTCTTTATTTTCTGTTGGAAAAATGTTGCTGTATTGCATTTAGAATGAACACGTTTTTACCTATTCCATGCTAATTATTCCACATGTAAAATATTCATAATTTGACAACTGCCTAAGGCCCTAAGGGTCTCATCATGCTCTCGTTCAAAGAGTCGTTTCGTTTTCATCCGGTGTCAGTATATGACTGAACATGAATTTAAATTTAATGTGCTTGTTAATGTTAATAATGTTAATTATTAGAATAGTTATTGCTGAGTTGCTGATGAATGTTTAGGGTCAGCGACTTGAGCGGAAAACAGAAGCTACTGCTGCGCACATCTGATCATGTTGATGGATCTTCACAAACAGGTAAATACCGTTTTTGTGCTTTTTAAAATTTAATACACTTTTGTTTATATATTGTGAAGTTTGTGCAGTCTTTAAGTGAGGAATTATTAGTTCAAACTTGTCGCAATAAGATTATTTGAGGCTGTTTTCAATAAGTCATATATTTCTCATTTCTGTAGTAAAGTGACAGGATAAAATGTAATTCAACACACGACACCAGGCTGGCTTTCTGCAGTTCTGTTAATTCAGGAACAAGGCATCATCAGGCAGTTTTGCATCTTTTCTGGAGACACACTAAAGTGTGGAACAGTCTCGCAGTTTATCTGAAGCCAACCGAGATTAACTCCTAAGAGTTTAAGTGGCTACCGGAGACTTGTTGAGAACGTGCCAGATTATGACTAACTGTTAAATTGCACTTTCCAACTTCTCCTACTTACTGAACTTAGATGTAGAGTTTCTTTTCAGATAGTGATTCTGCACAATTTTTGTCCATTTATAGACAGCGTGGAAAGAGTCATGACCACATCCGTAGTGACGTCAGCGAGGACTAGTGGTCCAACATCAGCAACCAGTCATACTGATGATCATGCTGCTGCAGCTGCTGGTGACGTTCATCAACAACTTATCACTGAGCTTTTCATGCAGCATGGATGCTATCCGTCATGTAAGCTTACGTCTCCAGACAAATTGTATCTTTTACGCACCACGCTGTTCAAATATGCCTGCAGCAATATGCCCAATTCATTTTCATACCTACGACGCCAGCGAGACTAAACTGTTTAGTTGAGTCTCGTCGGCGTCGAATTTGTGACGTTGCCAAAAGCAATAGTCGAGGCGCATAGCAAAATGTGTAAATAGTTATTAAGGTTGATCATTGATTAAATAATACACTAGATAGTCTGTAATAACTATGTATATTGTACCGGCCCTGTACCGGTACGTAATTATGGGTGCAGATTATGACGTCTTCATGATGTTATTGTCTCATGCACGGTCTGACGCAGTCTGTGGCATAGTTAGAATAGAACCGAGGGCTACGGGTGGTCTGGGGGACGAAGTCTTCTTGAAGCCGAAGCCTTTTGCAAACCGACACGTAAATTTTAAGATTTCAGCAAGCAAAATAGTAGCTGGTGGCGTAATCGTAGGGTGTCGGACTTGCCATCGAGAGGTTTTGGGTTCGACTTCCGGTCGGGTCACACTATCAAGTGGTTACTAATTGGATGGATGACCGTCTGTGGACAGGTAAACCATCTAGGTATGTAACAGACATTAAAGCCAACTCAGCCTTCTATCCCTTCGGGGTATGTAGATCGAGTACTGGCCTGTGTGGCTGGGGTTTAGGCGGGGCGCGTTCACGTGCGTCGGATGGCAGGTAAATACCGTGTGATCCCATATGGCAGGTGACGCTTCGTAGCTCTGCGATGGGTGCCCCATAAAGAACAACAGGCCTACAGCACGTTTAACGTTTAAAAGTCTGCAAGATGTCAGCGACAAAAAGTGCCATCGCAGGTTGCTCTCTCCTTCTCCCTCCCCCGGTAAACCCTTTAGTGGCTGAATTATTCTATGATTTACAATCAGAAAATAGGTGTCCCATTTTCGGGGACGCTAAGCATCAATGTGTTAAGACGCCACCGGATGCAGTCATCCATGCCGTGCGGTTGTCGCCTCAGTGACTTGTGTTGTGCGACTGTGCGTAGTGGACGCGGTGAGTGCCTACTGGCAGAGTCATTCCGGACAGTTTGCGTCGCTGGGCGCGCTGCAGGCGTGCATCAGTGACGTGCGCCGGCGTCTGACGAGCATGCGCAGTTCCACCACCGACGTCCACCGAGCTTCAGCAGCTGCGGCCCGTGAACAGCAAGATAGCAGCTCATCCACCGGCTCCGACGATTGACAGCCAACGAATAGTCAACGCGAGTGTGTTGCGCATTGAGAGGGGCCGCCATTACGTCGGGTCTCCAAAAACCTGGTTTAAACGACGAGTAAACCGTATTTATTAGTAATATTAATAAATCTAAACCCTAAAACTTTAAAGGCGCGTACAGAGCGACGTAACTGGACTGAACTGAACCGGCATGATTTAGTTTTTGACGAACTGACCAATGGGCAATCAGTAACGCATTACAGTAGGCACCGTTTAACGGCGCCGGTGGCCTACGTGACTACGCTCAGGTACGCGTCAACCAATGACTAGTGGGCTCGCCCTGCTTGCCCATTGGTCGATTCGTCAAAAAGTAAACCGTGTCAGTTCAGTTCAGTTTTGACGCTTTGTACGCGCTTTAACAATAACCCTAACCCTAACTCTCATCTCTAACGGTAGCGGCCTCTCGGAATGGCTGGTCGGCACCGTTGCAACATGCTAATATCTGCAGTAGGCTACTGCATCATGCGTCGACGAGAAGTTAAGAACTGATACGAGATTAATAGCCTATGAGATTGTTTGTTATGAATCGTTCGTTTTAGTGTTTACTAGTCGTCGCTATTTGTGGAATTTTTTCGTCGATTTTTTTTCTTATTCCCTTTGATTGACGATGATGATTACGACAATAAATCGAATGCTACAGCTAAAATTTGAATTTAACTGGTTTGCTTTTTTCACAGATATTTTGTCGCTGACTCACTTTCAGGAAATGCTGTAAGCCGTATATTGATGACGGCTTCTTAAGACCTAAGCAAAATTATTTTCAAGTCAGCATATCATGCACACCATTAGACCTTATTTCGGTTTAAATAAGCATCTAAAATACTGACGAAAATTTTGCAATAAATACAAACTAGGCCCTATTTTGTTTCACTTTAGTTCAGTTTCTTAGAGCTATTGTCTAATTCTATTATGATCCGTGACCGTGCGTTTAGTGCAGTAATGAAAGCTGGCTGCATGTCTGTTACAATAAGAAAAAATTATCATGCACTGAGACGGCTCACTGCATGTTAATTTTTTTCTTATTGTAGCAGACTTTTGACTCAGTTATTCGTATTTTGTGTATAGAACAATTGCCGAGTCAAATATGATTGTAATCAGAATGCAGTCATATTTTACTGAAATTATATAACATTTAGAATATAATTAGTAGTTGTCAGTTGTATATTCAACATTTTTGTGTTGTGTTACATGTTGAAACACCTTGGAATACAGTATTTTGATTTCAGTTTGTCGGCCGAACTAGTGATTGGACAGTCAACAGAATATCACTATAAATCAGCAGCTCAGTTTTGACCAATCAGTGGACTACCGTAGCTAGCCAATCTATCTAACGCCAGGATACATTGTAACACATAACCAGCTTTTTTGTCAGATTTTCTTTGCAGTAAAAGTTGCTCTGATTCTGGTAGTAATAAATGTCATTATGAACTGCATTGGCAATCATAAGTAAGCATTGTATCGCTGGTAGGTTTTCCTTTCCCTCTGTGTTCTAAGTACTGATACCTTACTTAATGAGTCAACAGTGTCAGAGTAGAAATTCTTATTTTTATTCAGTTCAAGGTGTCTAGATATGTGTTACTCGAGTAGTCCTGAATTAAATGCTAAAATACAAATCAGCATTACTTGTGTTAATATATAACTGTATAGGCCTACTACGAATTTCCATCTGTGTTTAGCCAGACCATTTTCTCGAGTTACTTAAGATCTGTTCAGGTTCCCAAAAGAAAATTCTGTGAACTTTGAAAGTGAAACTAATGGAGCAGAACTTTGAGCGGGCTGAATGACCTTCCTAATGGCTAACCAACAGCACAGAAACTGTAGTTCAAGATAAATTGTACTAGCTTCGCATATTTTCCGTTTGAAGCTGTGATATACAAAAACCGACAATGAACCCGACAACTTCAAGACCACGATGTCATATGCGTCATATGCACAGAATAAAACATCACCTCTTTCGCAGTTCAATTATTTCTAAATACCTTATGCGGCACTGATCAACACATCTGTTTTAATGTCTAATTACTGCATGCCGTGCACAGATAAAAGCTATACTACATTCATGCTTTGCATATTCACATCTATTTATAAATGGCACAATTCATTGTCTGCAAGCTAATCAATGCACAAGTTACGTGCCACACTTAAATGTCGTAATCGTACTTCACGCAGTTGCAGAATCACGGCAGTAAAATTGTCATTTGACTAAATAGTGAAATTGGCCGAAGCTTATATTACAGTATAATAACTACAGAATGTGAAACAAAAGAACGTTTCAGCATAAAATGTAGCATATAACATTAAAACACCACTCAGCTGGGAACAGAAAATAACGTTAACACGGTTAACACAGAAAGTCACCACGGCTATATTACAAGAAAAAAAGAAAACATGCCAAGTAAATTCACCCTAAAAAATACTTGCATCAGTTCGTCTAAGCAAAATCACTTGGAAACATTAAACTTTTGGAAAGCAAATGACAGTAATAATAACAACCAACAGCTATATATTAGTTATTTTATCACATAAGGCAGAGAGTGTTCACCTGTGTTGGGTAGCAGGTAACACTGTGTGATCACATACAGCAGGTGATGGTCCGTAGCTCTGAGATGGGTTTCCTATGAAGAGCTCTAGCATTTAAGCATTAAACATTTCAACATATTTTTAGCTTCAACTTAAACTGATTCATTTATGAATAATGATAATTGCTTTTTTAACAAATTTTAAAGAAATAAACTTTCCAGCTCATCAATGCTTGTGACAATTACTTTGGCCATTGGAGAGCTTTGCCGAGATCTTGCCTGGAACCTGCAGGTTCCCTCGACACCAGCTTATCTTAACAAAATTCGCCGAATGTGAACTAAAAATACTAGTCATGCAATAACCAATGAATTCTGCCGAAAATGTGAATCTAGCCCAGAAAGTCTTATCTGCAGCTACATCACAAAAGCTTGTATACAACACGGTGAATGCAGTCCTATTCACATTCTGCCTGGAAAGGGCATCCCTGAAATAAACTATACTGTGTCGGGCGGGATGTTGAACCCTTCTCACCCCCCCCCTATTCGCAGCTGACTATATCTCATATTAGAGAATGCTCATAATGTAATTACTGGCAGCAGCTGTGAACCAGTGAATAAATTTTCTCCCAAGTTCAGGAATTTTTCTCGGCTTTTACAAAGATGATGACTACCTCATCTCAGCTATACGCTAGCGCATAAACATTAAACAACAATGTCAGCATTGTTTAGGACACATTTAAGATAGACTCAGTAAAACCAGTAAGTTGTAATCAGTATCACAGTCTGTTATAACATAGTTAGACAAGCAATCAGAATGACTAATATTATACAAGCGACACTAAGCAACAAAGCACACTCTGCACTCGTTTATGTTAGTGCCGGATACATCGCTCAGCATTGGAGTATAACGTTAATATATAACAATATCTTGTTCATCACCACTGCTCAGCTGTTCACTTGCTTTCCTGTAAACAAACATAGAACAAAAATTTCAAAATAACAAATGAGCAAAGTGGACAATCAAGTGTAAAGTTAGAAACTATCAATGACACTGAACCATCAATTTCTATTCATTCACACATGCAGCTTTTGCCGCTGTAACTCAGTTCATTTATATACTGCTATTCCATCATTATATTCGTGTAAACATCAGTATAGACTTTTTGGACTTGTTACAAAATCATGTTAAGAGGAAAGATAACTTAACCTGTCATCAAACTTTGAGAGAATCAGAAAACCGAAGCTGATAATACAGTTCATCAAAAGCTAAACTACATTATCCACATGTTAAACTCAGTATTTCATTTCGATAAAAATCAATATTTCTCAATGTAAGCACACTATTTAAGTAATCCTTTATAAGTCACAATTTTCAACTAAAACAGAAAAATGCATATCTACCCTATGCTTGTCTTAAAGTAAAAGAAATAAATCTGGTTTGAAACCAGCTCTAATTGCACTTACCAGTGATACTGGAAACTGACAAATTCCTATTAGTTAATGACCAACTGAGGGTTTTGCAGTATTAACCAACAGTAAATAGCTCCAGCAGCAATTAACCACAGTGGAGAATATGTAGAATGAGGCAATGCTGAACTAACTCACCAGACGCCTGGCTCTGGACAGTGCCAGTGACTGGGTCGACATGGACACATCTCGTCTCAATGTGCCGCCGGCGCGAGTCTCAGACTTGACTGGTGGCAAGTGACCGGCTGTTCGAGGCGTGGAGTAGACAGCAAGACGGTCGAGCGTCATCGTGTCATCAGCACGCTGATCCAGTCCCATCGACACACAACACTTTGCATTGTCACACAGCCGTCCTAATAGACAGCAGGTCTTGCACCTTCGTCTGCCTGTCTCGCAGGGGCCCGTAACTCAAAAACGAAACGTGTAGAACAACTAAAATTGGTGCAAAGGTTCGGCAGGGCTGGTATCAACAGAGTACAATTTTCATTTCTGAGACTTAATGGTCATTGGTCAAGCTTACTGGACATCAAAAAACCTGTAGAAAATGATCACATAATATCACATAAATAGCAAAGACACCTGTGTTAAAAAGGTGTGATTATCAAAAACATCAGAAAAAGAAGACACACTGTCACTTACATGCAACATTATACAACTAGTTAAACAACTAATGTCAACTTTTGCAGTTAGTAAACGTAGAGTATGCAGGTGCTGGATGCAAAAGCTGTGTCTTGCACATATGCAAAAGTTGAGCGGAATAGTTCACAGGAAAATACATGCATAAATTTTAATTGAAGTCTTCCAAAGGTGTTTCCAACAGATGTGAGAAGTGGCCACTCTAATGATGAAACAGGAAAAAAACCCGGTGAAAACAAACGTCAACAGTTTTACTTGTATCTATCTATCTGTAAACGTACAGCCAATGCATGGTTCCGTCGCTGCATGGAAGGTGTGCCCTGGAGACTCACTATGTCAACCAGGCTGGAAAAGCTGTCCGTGTCGAATCCACCATCTTCATAAGAGTCCTGCAAGCACAACAATGAAATGGAATGGAATGACAAAAAGATAATGTTCGTCTAGAACAAGCATCGATCAGTTGAAAACCACCATAACGTCTTCACTATCTCTTACAGTGCACCAAATATCCTGCCTGCGCGTAAGTTAATGCAAGTTGTCTCCATTCGACAAAAAATGCCACACCGTCCCAACAAGCTATTTGCAATAACAGGGCAATGTACCATTTAAAGATGCATTTGTGACACTTTACCTGCAACAGTTGTGAAACAGAATTTGGAAACCAAAACAGCAGTGTAAGAGAGCACAAGAGACGAAATGTTATGATATAGCATGTCAGTGGTGCACATAATATGCTCTTGAAGTCACTACAGGCCTGACCAATTCAAAACACTGTTATCGTTAATTACGGGAAACACTGAGCAAACATTGAGGACGTCCATGGTAAGTTCCCGCCTGAAACTGAAGGTATGTGCCACTTAAACTTAGTGTCACAAGTCCAAAAACCACGGCAGTACATAAATAATTTGCAAGGTATGTAATTTCACATATCATATTCTGATGTTTTTACGCACGAAAGCAGTACTTAGCCATCGCAATTCTGTCTGTCTGTCTGTCACACGGGTGGATCAGTCAAAAAAGGTGCAAGCTAGGATCACCAAATCTTCACCGTCGGCTGCCTGGAAGACTCTAGTTTCAGGAACCGTAAAGCTTTTCCATAAATTCGAAGGGGTCACCCCAAACAAGGGCGCTAAATGAGAGGAGGTGGGCAAAATTTGCGATTTTTGGCCAATAAGCCGCTGTATCTCAGTAATGGTGAGAGATAAGGCCTAGGTTACTATTAGAGCTGTCACAGTTGACGTGTTAATTAACGCGTTAATGCATTAATAAATTAACACGCATTAAAAAAATTAACGCGCGTTAAAAAAATTAACACACATGCGTAAATTTACAGCAGTAGTGCCCCGCTAAAGCGTGGCTACACGTGACGATTTCCTCGGACGAAGTTTATAAACCTTGGAAGGCCCGGTCACGTCGGACAACTTTTCGGACGAGGAAATTGGTGCGTGTAGCCACGGCGTTACACGTTTAAACTGAAACATTTGCGCAACATCTTCGTTTGTGTCTAATAGGGTGTTTACACGATCCAGCAAACGTCCAGTAA
>Ga0209671_1007003_pt1 | contig 11645 bp, 9 predicted proteins | sample WorMetHERISLAND2_2_FD_187401 | JGI IMG/M metagenome (GOLD analysis project Ga0209671, IMG submission 187401) | Marine gutless worms symbiont microbial communities from Max Planck institute for Marine Microbiology, Germany - Olavius geniculatus... | ecosystem: Host-associated > Annelida >...
GATTTTCGATGACATGCTAATAGATTTCTATGCTACCTATGACGTCAGTTATTGTTGATTATATGTTTAAAAATGTGTTTCTAACTTTCTATATTAGACAGGCAGGGACCCTCAAACGTCGCGAGGCCTGTGATAACTTATCCCCTACTCTCCCTCTTGACGGGACTGGGTGCGTTAATTTACGCGTTAATTAATGCATTAAAAAAATTAACGCCTTGACAGCTCTACTAAATAGCAATAAAAGGCGACAGTGAAGACGGTGAATGTGTAACATACTATAACCGCCAGTTTAGGCAGATCTGTGACTCGAGCTGATCGGCTTGGTCCAAAGTTCAGTGGTTGGTCACTTGTGCTATATTCATGAACTAAACCGGGTGAACTCTCGCAATGACTGTGCCATGACGACAGCACCATAAACAAAGCAGTGACTATTACTACTGCTATTGCTATATACATTCAACAGGAGCTGAGTGGTCGCCTGCACAGCTTCCTGGCACAGCAGCTAATCTCATATCAATAACACTGAGACTCTCCGTCTGCCCATCTGCCAGCTAATGACCTTTAGATAAGCAATGATGACCTTCAAGTGCTGACACTGTCTGGCAATCCGGACTCTTACGTAGATTCCAGATCAATACCAAGGATTCTTTACCATCACGAGATAGCAGGTGTATTAAGTCCTATCCTTTCTATCTGGCTGATGTAATTCAACTGTATATCCTGTTCATCCATCGTTGGTAGATGGTAGCAGCAGTTGTCACGCCACACACCAGCACTACAATCGGCCAGGCCAGTGAGACTGCAATGCCGGGACCACTGACACGGAACAGCCGCCATGAAAAACTCGATCTGTCAGTGGCTGCCAGTGTTCCCGAGGACTCAATCCAACCCTGGTCGACTGTTGATTCCAAAACGCTGACGGTGGATGGTCACTAGCAGTAAACCGCAGAAACAGACTATCGGTGAGTGACTGACAGTCGCTGGCTGGCTGCTTGTATGGCTTCCTGACTCAGTCGGGACGGGTCGGTTAGCACGGACGATGTAGTGCCATACTGGCGCAGTGAGTTTGCCACAACTAAACACACATACAGCACACACACATACACACACATTTGTCTGTGCAAAACTGTGATGACTCGGTCTGACCAATGCTGGGAACCCCCTCAACTGTGAAACGATGGTCTCCACAACCCTGACACACGTCCCCATGTTCTCTTATCCCACATACACAACTGGGTGTGCAAAAAACCACACCTACTTTTGAAAACCCAACTCTATAGACATTTAAATGATAAATAAGTAAAGCCGGTATATCTGTGCCGGCTCAGACTATCTCCATTCTCCAGCAAGAAAATTGCGAAGACAAGTTTTGCGCACGCAATTCTGATCGTTCCTGCAGTTAGTCACATACCTGTCTAAGTTGTCACAGTTCAGTGAATACAAGAGAATACACACTGCCCTGGGTCAGAGTCTGAGAGTGTATTCTTATAGAGTAGTGGATGGGTAGTGTGTTGGATTCAGTCAATGAATTTGCTCCACAGCAGGTCTTGTTACTATGTGAAGGGCGAGAGAACGTATTCATCAAGCCATGGCAGGACACATAAAGCTTTAACTACACACTATAACTACCACAATGATGATGAAGAATACTAGTACAGCCACAACTATGACAACAACTACTCAGGGAATTCATTTCCTGGCTCCCGTTTCCCGGGCGCCCGAGATTCCTGGACATTTTCATTCCGGAACTGCCGAGAATGAAAACGGCTAGATTCCCGGGGAAATCGGGAACAGTGAATAGCCGGCGCTGGTCCAGCAGTCTGTCCATGTGCAATAGAGAACTGCCAATGCACGGCAGATTTGACAGCTGCTGCATCAGCAACGTGCAGCGTGCTAGTGATTCATGACGAAGACGAGGAGTATAATGTAAACACGAGACCGCGCCCCCCACCCCTGCCCACCTGTGCTGGCTGAGAATGCCGATGGAACCAAGCGATAGCAGCAGGCAGCCAGGGAGCATGGCCACAAGGGTAGCGACTTAATGAGGGTAGTGTGAATGAGAGTACCAATGGTAATCCTAGAGCAACTCATTTGTCTGACTTCCAATCATTGTTCCGTTCTTCCTTGCATCTTTGGCACTGATTGCTGGTCGGTTTCTGAAGTGACAGTCGCCTCCATGTAAGCACTGATAGGTTGGCAGCTCAGTGTCGTCGAACTGCTCTACCTATGTTGGTCCTTTGCCATCATTAACAGTCTGGTGAACCTGTGGAGATGATAAGTGACCGGCTAAACACTCAAACAGATTGCCCAAGTCACGGCACACTGGTGTGGTTAGCGCGAAGACAGCAGCAGTAGTAGGCTGGCTTCTCCTTCACATGCCTCAGTTCAGTAGGTGGCAGAATAGCTGTGTGATGCACTGCCCTGAACCGTGCGACGTGCGCGCTGAGTTGGAGGAGGTGCCCGTGCTATTAATGAGTATGACGATGTATCAGCTGCCCAGTCCACAGCATTCAGGCAGCAGCACATCATGTTCCTGCAACGATACTGACAGCTTTTCATAGAAGCATTGTGGCTCGGTAGTCTAACGGTAATGTGCAGGACTTGTAATCCTGAGGTCACTCAGGGGCGCAGGTTCGACTCCGCACCAGGACACTGCCGGGTAACGACCTTAGGCAAGTTGTTCACACACAAGTGCCTCTGTCACCAAGCAGTATAATTTGGTACCGGTCAAAGGGCGAAGCCCCAAGGCTGGGAAGGTAACCGTAGGTCTGGCGTCGCACTGGCCATGTGTCATGGACTCAAGTGGTTTATCCACCTACGGGCTCAATGGCCACGAGTGGGAGATGAGCACCCCACCTACGCCCCAGCTGGGACATGGCAGACTTTACCTTTACCTTTATTGCGTGAGTTGTACTGCAGTAAACGTCATTCCCGGACACCCAGGAATCCCGGGAACGAACGTGTCCATTCCCGAATTCCCAGGAATGAAGAAAGGAGTCCAGGAATGAATTCCCTACAACAACAGTACCGCAACAGCAAATACTACTACTAATTACTGTTACTAAAACTGAAAACTGATCTGCATGAATATTCATGAAACCATGCTGTCACATTACACTATAGGCTTCAATTGTAACATCAACGATGACGAATATTACTACTACTACTACACATATTGCTATCACTATGACTACTATACTACGACTACAAAAGAACTGAGACCTGGTCTGAGCGAGAGCAAAGAGCAGTGTTCATTGAGCCATGCAATGACACTTCGACGTAAAGCTTCGAAACTCAGCGTCGACACCGTACTTTCAAACGTCTCAAACAACGGCCGCATTATCCAGCCAAACTGACCACGACATTAAGGCATAGCAAACAACAGCAACAACAACAACAACTACTACTACTATTACAAAGATTACATTATCCCATGAAACTGATAGGCAGACAGAATCGAGTCAAAGCACTATTCCTGCTACTATCACTACCATATTTATCATATCGGCATATATAAATTTATAGTGCCCCCACTGATGATTACAAGACCCTGAATGAATGTTTACACTTGAACCTTTACAGAAGGTCCAAAGAGATGACACAGAGCTTCAAAACTTAACATCAACATCGTAGTTTTAAACGTCTCAAAGCATGGCCACCGGACGGCGGCATACACTATCACGCCTACCATCAGCAGTAGTAAGAGGATGGACATTTCCCCGATAAGCCAAAAGCAGATATTTCCCGACCACACTTCTAGCTCGTGTTACATAGCTTAACACCATGCATCAGTCACTTGGCCGCTTGCTGTCAACTTTCAAGTGTTACCAGCCAGAGCTTCACTGCACCAAGATGAGCTGTAGAGAGTTAAGTTGTCTGAAGTGAACGCTGGCAAGCAGCTGCATTGCCTGTTGGCACTACATGTGATTTCTCCAGGGCAGTGCTGTCCAACCCGCGACCTACGGGCTGCATGCGGCCCGCGAGGGGATTCCATGTGGCCCGCCATCATCCCACATAAATTGTAGTTTTGGTCCGATGATTAGTCAGATGAAATCAACTTACGTTGATCCCAATAACTTTCCAGAACTTTACCGATGTTGTAAGAAACTGTTAACAATGTTCGGCAGTACATACGTCTGTGAGGCTGGGTTCTCTGCTATGACTAACATTAAATCAAAAATAAGAAACTCATTAACTGACGAACATTTGGAAGACTTACTCAGAGCAGCAGTCACTGAGTATCAACCACAAATGAAACACATCGCAGATTCTGTTCAAGGCCAAATCTCTCACTGACAGCTTTAATCTTCTTTACCTTTTGTGTTACAATTAGCATTTTTTGTGTAATATGTTCCCATGTATTATGTATTGTGCGGTTAATTTTTGCGTACTTCAATTGATTTCGCCACTTTACCATCTCGAAGACTGATTGCGGCCTGCCAGCTGGTGGAAAATTGACTAAGTGGCCCGCGGTGTCAAAAAGGTTGGACAGCACTGCTCCAGGGGTAACGATTTGACAAAATCAGATTGCCGGGCAATGGCAAAAAGATACAATCCAGTACTTCCAGTTGGACAGTGTGCGGGTGCAGATGTACTCCTGGAGTCGTTCTCTCTGGAGGTCTGAGTGACGGCGTGGGATTGTAGAAGGCACGATGCCGGACGCTGGCAGTTGTGACTGACACGAACTGAAAACAAGCAACTGGCATTATTCACACAGTGCAAACAAACAAACGAACAAACAATGCTATCTGTCAGACCTGTGTACCATGCCTGAACTAATAAATAAGAGAATTTATATCAAAGGCACAATGTCGGCAAGAGACCCACAAAATCAGGGGTCCAGCCTGTTGAATTTCTAGCCTGACCCAGCCATTTTTTTAACCAAAAATCCCAACCATGCATGTTTCACTGACAGACTTCACACCAACATGGCTTTCGTTGCCATCTTTCAAAATCAACAATTCCACAACTGACCAGTGGCTCATATGGAACAAACCAAACTCAGTAAACTGACATTGTATTCGATTAAAATATGCCTTTTAAGATAAACATGAAACTGAAACGTGGCCCGCTGTGACTACAGCAATTCCTTGGCTTGGTACATGTCAGTAAGCAGATTACAAAGTGCATATATAATACCTGACGTCAGCCTCGAGGGACTTGATTTCACAGCTCAGCTGCTCCGCCTCATCACGCATTTGAACGTGCTCTTGCTTCATCTTCTTACAGAACTCCGCCGCTAGCAGACACCATACAGAACACACAAATCACCAAATCAAGTAGTGATACCAATAACAACTAGGCCAAATACACATCATCATCATCATTTCTGGCAAGCACCACTAAGAGTGTGTAGCGCCGAACATAGACATCAATCACCAGAGTGGACGGTTCTGAGCCAAGTCAACTGCGTCGTCCATATTGAGGTCGCTGGATTTCAGATCCTGCTGAATGGTTTTCATCTATGTAATACGAGGACGTCCCAGTGGTCTCCTTCAGTTTCCTGCGGGGGAAGCTGTTAAGATCTGTTTTGCATCTGTTCCATCAGGCATTCGTGCAATGTGTCTGAACAGGGACAGGCGCCTTGACTGGACTATGGCTGAGAGATGGGGTTGCTTGGTTAACCTTCTGATTTTGTCATTGTGCACATGCTGTTGCCAATTGGTTCCTAGCAGCATTCTCAGACACCACTGGTCAAGTGCATCGATCTTGCGCACATCATTCTTAGTAACTGCCCAACACTCAGAACCATAGAGGAAAATAGGTAGAATGCAAGTATTCCACATACACAGAGGGTATATATAAATGCAGAGATGTTCTGCCTCATCAGGTGGCTGAACCTGCTCATCTTCCTACAGAACTTGGCTGCTAACAGACACATATATAGTTTGCACACAGAGATGTGATAACAATGCCAACAATGAATATAACAACGAACGATACGCTTTATTAGAACTGTGGCTACATCATCAGCGAATTTCAAGTAGCAAATAATCAAACACGTGCGACTAAGACGTTAGTCTGCAAACTGCATCACGGCCTGCTAGGAACAAAGAAGAATGCAGCTTAAAGAGACAGCTCTTATGATCTCCAGCACTACATGGCATAAACTGGACTTCCTCTGTATTAAATTCCTCAAAGACCAACGCAATGCTGTAACACGACACACTTGCTAACAAACTGACCAACCAACCAACCTTTATGAAGTGTCGTCGCTTTGCTGATCTTGGTGTTGATGTTTTGATTGAGGCTTGGAATCAGCTGATTCAATGTATCAAATCCCGACTTAAGCACAACACAAACCAATATATTGGCCCAGTACAGACATAATATGCGGCCATCTGTGTAGCCATACACTGCACTGCAAAACCTTAGCTCTAACCATTACCTTTGCAATGGAAAACGATCACACCAATTTCAATCTGTCTATGCCCTTTCATTTTCAAGTTTAAGAGAATATACAGAATGATCAGGCAGGTGGGCCAGATGCGACTAATTAGAATAACGATATATCTTTTAGCAGAATAACTTACTGATTGCCAAATTTTTCTTTCAACATAAACCAACATTCATGTAGACAATAAATCAAAATTGCACACAAGAGGAAAATGATTGCAGAAACCTTGATACTGCCGCGTCGTCTCTGTTCAGCTGTTATATGTGAGACTCGCCGATATTCTCGGTTCACTTCTTGTAATGTAGAAATGCCCACACCACTACGACCTAACGACGAGCTGAACTGTACAGGCTGAAGCACACAGGCATCGTGTTAAATAGTATTTCGATAAATACACTTCATCACCAAAGCTCCGTATATTTTTGACTACAATTAAACCACGTTGCATATATTAATTGCTTTATTACTTCATTGTCGGTAGTCACGTTTTGTAATAATTGTAGTGTCTGGCAAATAAGGTCAACCCTAGTGATCCCGGTGGTCAAAGTTCCAAGACAAAGTCATGCAAAAACAAGTAATTTGAGCAAAGCTCACGAGACGCGCGAAAGCCAACAGCAGTTCCTGTTCGCAGGTAATCGTAGTCTATCTCCATCCATTTCGTCAAATTCACCCTTTTGCAGCCAAAAATTGCCAAAAAATCATGTAAAATCAATATTTTTAGGGTTCAAGGTCGTTCAAGGTCATTGATGTTCATGAATGCAAAAAGCCTGTCACAAGTGCTTGTTATGATAAGCAGAATGTCTGTGCCTATCTGCAACCGTGTTCATGCTACACGTGATAATTGCAGTAAAATAACCACTTTTTAGGGGGGCGGCTGTCTTTGACGCCTGCCTGCGCCGGCCTCCTTGAATCTAGGGGGTCGGGACTTGGACTGCTAAAATCTACATTCCATGCTGAAAATTTTGTGTGCAGGTTGTCTTGGTCTATCTCCATCCATTTCGGCGCAATTCAGTGTTGAAATGTGTGCTGCATCCAAAAATTGCGAAAAAAATACACTAAAAACCCCTTTTTGGGAGGTTCAAGGTCGTTCAAGGTCATCGATGTTGATAAATCTCAAAAGCCTGTCACTAGTGCTTGTTATAATAAGCAGCATGTATGTACCTATCTGCAACCGTTTTCACATTATTTGAGCCAATAATGGCAAAATGACGTCTTTTTAAGGGGGTACCCCTCTTTGACGCCCTCGTTCAAGGTGAACCCCTGCACCCAGTGGCACGAAATTTTGTCACGATAAACTAGAGACCTTGGGGCAGCCCACAGTGAAGATTTCGTGATCCTAGCTTGCACCGTTTTGATACAGATCACGAGTGTGACGGACGGACGGACAAACAGACGGACGGACAGACAGACGGACAGACGCCCAGACGATGGCTAAGACACGCGAAGCATTCTGCTTTCGCGCGTAAAAATCAGCCAGTGCAACGAGGAGGCTGCTGTGACTGAGTGAAGCAAATGACAAAAGTTTGCTGCAACTGGTTGCAGAGAATGGACGATCACAGACGCTGGACTGTAGGTAAGGTAAGTGTCACAGAAAAAATGATCTCACAGACTATATCATACCTCATCACGACGTACATGTGCCGAGTCACTACTGGCGTGCCGTAACCTCAGCTGCTGAACTGGACTTAGTACTTGCAGACCCTGACACATCGCAACAGACAGTCATTCAATCAAAACACCTTCATATAGGATCATTTACCAAACACTCAACTGTGCAACCTGAAACCTGACACCTAGGACCCTTTAAATTAAAAACTGGCACAATGGCTAATCCTGCTCCGGGGAATGTCCTGTAAGGGTGTTTAGATGGTACCCCCCTTTTTCCTAATTATGCATCTGCGAAGAGGTAATGGGCAGTGGAAAGTAATTAGACAAAACTGATGTAGAAAGAAGTGCGAATTACGCACGTCTTTAATCAAGCCGATCAGAGCGGCAACTGGTTACTAGCTGCTGCGTTGCGCCGGCCCAGCTGCTGTCTGGCAACCTTAACCCTTTAGCTTACGTTAACCAACGCACGCTCCATACAGTCCACACCAATCACGATTTTCTCTTCTTCTTCTTCTTATTATTATTATTATTACAGTGTACAAGTGATACAGATCCTCTCACCGTTGGGTCGGAGGCTGGAGACCGAAGACAACTCTGTGACAGATCATCACTTGCAGCTGTAACACATTAGCACATCAATATAACCTTCAAGCTATGATTACACATGCAACTGACTCTGCAACCATTGCTAAAACTGTTTTAGTGACGATCCCTGATTCATAAAACTGCCGAGTGACTAATGGATTGTCTTGCTGCAAAATATTCGATTAGTATCACACTGAATACAGACTTTGTAGTAGTATAATAAAACATAAGTTTTTTCTGTCATTTTGCACACAGATAAATAATGGTGCAGCGCTTCAATGCTGTTTTGTTGCACGACAGTTTGCCGGCCGCTGACTGCACGGACTGACGATCGTACCCACCTTTGTATTTCATAGTTAATTTTTAGGCTCCCTCAGGAACGAAGTACCAAGGGTTAAAAAACAATAATAATAATAATAATAATAATAATAATAATAATAATAATACAACTTCTATAGTGCCCTAACATCCTAAAATACAGAGACACTTAACATTAGCGATTAAGTGGCCAAAGATGGCCAGCTGAAGTTAGAGTCGACATTTAGCTACTTTTCAGTCGTACCAAAAACATGTTAACTGACTGGTTGAAAGCCAGAAACCGGCCTGAGACTGAGACTGATAGCTAGCTAACTGACCAGTGCTAGTAGAAGATGAGGAAGAGTTGACAGTAGACCCACGATGACTGCCAGCTGCTGTAACCAGCAGGTTCCGCTGATGATCAGTACGAATAGCCTTAAACACAGACATACAGAGAACAAAAATCAGCTGCCATGACCAACAGGGTCCATCAGCATAAACGGCTTGATATACAGACACAAAGACACGGAGATGAAAAGACACGGAGAGAATTAGACAGCACTGCACTAGAGAGACAAGCAGACCAGCTGTCATGGCCAGCAGCTTCCGTTGCCGATGTAACCAGAAGGTCGACATTTTGTTTAAGCATTTGTTTAAGCACTCGGAGAGCGCAGACCTCCGCCAAGCATGCTAACCGAGCATCTCGTGAGCATTAGCTCAAATTTCTGGATCACCCCCAAAATTGATAGGTAATAAAAATAAATGTTCGTACTGCTCAGCAGAACTTGACACATTAGTTAAATGTAAACAGCAGATGAACATGCCAACATGCCAACAGCTTAGACACCTAGACACACAGACAGATAGACAGACAGACAGCTAGTAAGCCAATAAGCGATGTGACCACGAGTTGCAATGAAAAGCCACAGCTGACCAAATGTCGGCTCTAACGCACAACTGCTAATATAGTCTGCATGTGCAGGGACAAATATTCTGTTGACATGCGTGAACAAACTGGCAGCAGACGAATGGAGAGATGCAGAAACACAGCCACAGAGAAGCTGCCTGACAATAAGCGTTGCAGCTCACGAGCCAACACAGAGACAGATCCAGAGCGTGCAGAGAAAGAAACCAGCTGCCATAACTAATGTGTTGAGTTCTGCTGATCAGTAAAAACATTTATTTTTATTGCCTATCAATTTTGGGGGTGATCCGGAAATTTGAGCTAATGCTCACGAGACGCGCGGTTAGCATGCTTGGCGGAGGTCTGCGGTCTCCGAGTGCTTTTCTAGTTTTTTTATTTATTTCACAGACAGACAGAGAGGCAAACGTATCAGTTTGAAACACTGTGACAAACAGACATTCCATGAGATATTATAGCGAGCACACAAGTGTTTGAAAACCCACAAGGAAACTATTGATGGAATTTCTACTGAACACCAGACAGACATAGAGCAGAAACAAACGACAGACAATACCAAAGAACTAATGCTGCCAAGAAGTTAATTTTTCTAATGACATTAACGCATGCATTAATTTTTTTAACACAAGCACTAACGCGTTAATTAATGCATCATTATTACCTCCGGCAAGGAGGTTATGTTTTTGCCAGACTTTGTTTGTTTGTCTGTCTGTCTGTCTGTGTGTTAGCAAGATAACTCAAAAAGTTATGGACGGATCTTTCTAAAATTTTCTGGAAATGTCGGGAATGGCAAAAAATACCAGTGATTCAATTTTGGGGGCGATGCGAAAGGAATCCTGGATTCTGGGTCACTTTGAAATTTTTGTTACCATTGCTTCCAATGGGGCATAAGGGAAACCGCTGACAAACCGAAGATGGTGCTGCCACCTAGCGAACAACATGGCCTTGGCGGAGGTGTCCGGGTTCTGACTGCTTTCTAGTGTTGCTGATGTTGTAGGTGGACTACACCAACAGTGTGACTGGAATGATGACCGACGAACTCGTGGCTGTGTCGCAAGACCATGACAGTAGTGATAGAATGACAACAAAACAATTTTTAAGCACTTGAATATTATTTGACCATCAAACAGAACCGCTGTTTAATAAAATACTGGAACTCCTGCTTCGCAAATTTACATACGTGCATTAATTTTTTTAACATGTGCTAATTTTTTAACGCATGTCAATTCTTTAACATGTTAATGCATTAGACTAACGCGTTAATTTGACAGCTCTATGAATAATGTTAAGAACTCTGTACGGTATCCTTCCTTTGCCTTTATTTACTAACCTTTGCAGTTGAAGCTTTTGTATTGGTTGTAAAAACTTGGCTGGCGGCTAGAGGATTGATCGGCTGAAAGACGGCATTGGCAAACACACTCGATATTTCAGCGGATGCACTTGCAAATACACTCGATATGTTGGAGGCTGCAGCAGGCTGGAACTGAGCTCCAGAAGCTGATGATGGGTTGGGTAATATGTTTGTGAATGAACTGTGCAACAATTGCTCACCTACACAGCAGAAGATGGATTTAAGCTCCAGCTGTTTTTATCACAATATTGTACAACTTTCATAATTTCCACTGTCACTTTACTGTCGTCAGTAAGTAAGTAAGAGAGCGAGCTTAAGAGACACAATTTAACACTTACTCACAATGTGGTGCTATTTCAACACCCAAACAAAAGCAAAAATGTTTCCAAGTAGCCAGTTAAGCTGTTCAATTTTTATGTCAGCTAACTCGTACACATAATCAATCAATCAATCAATCAATTAATAATATTTTTATAGCACCAGTA
>Ga0209671_1007004_pt1 | contig 11643 bp, 5 predicted proteins | sample WorMetHERISLAND2_2_FD_187401 | JGI IMG/M metagenome (GOLD analysis project Ga0209671, IMG submission 187401) | Marine gutless worms symbiont microbial communities from Max Planck institute for Marine Microbiology, Germany - Olavius geniculatus... | ecosystem: Host-associated > Annelida >...
GGACCAAGATGTTGCACAGAGATGACTTCGTTACACTATCTGAACATTTATTCAAATGCACATCATTCTGAGCAGATGCAGCCGTTTTGACCGATGTTGTTGCTGATACTGTTGGGGTACCTGTTTTGCTCCGTGAAACAGGCGGAAATCGAAAGTTGTCACAGGCCGGACACAGTAATAGGTCGCCCTGGGTCAACTTAACTGTATCGTCGTTAACATCGTCCGGGCAGACTGATATTCCTCCAGCAGCCGGTCTGCCTTCACACCTCATATTGTAGCAATAATCGCAGCAATGTTCATTCAATAACTGACGTATTTATAGTTTTATACTAGTTTCTTAAAAAAACTGCGACATTTTGTTTACCATCAATACCTTGTAAAATGCAGAAATCGTAGTTTGGCCGTATACAACAACGATTTCATACTGGGAAGCGCATGCGTCGGATCCAAAAATCACTGAGACCGCAGAATCATTGAAAATCTGTTACATATTCAACAGTAGTCGTGTTTATTTTAAAATCGTACGTTGACGAATTGAAATGACGCATCAACAGCGACTCCGGGTCGCGCGTTATTGAACGTGCTGTTGGCGAGTCGCGTCAACGTCCACCGCTTGCGTTCGTGCTGGAGGGGACATTTTAAGCACACTCGGTAATAAAAATGATGTGATGTAATACGTAAGATTTTTTGACAGATAATAACTGTTACTCGTGTTTGTCGCTATTCCGTTAATCATTTCTGAGCCGAAGCATGCGCTACCCAGTTTGAGTTCATTGCTGTAAACAGCCAAAATACGACTTCTAAATTTTACAAGGTGTTGTAGCACCAGTGTTAAGGTGAGCTGGACAAAACTGATGCCATTTACGCCAAGTTTCTTTGTAATGTTGCTTGCCAAAAATTAACAAAATCGGCCAATGGTTTAGAAGTTATTCAAAAAATAAAAGTGGCACGTTTTTATTGAGACACGGTGGACTGACTACTTACTGTACGTCCTTCCGCGGCTACGTACCAAGTTTGTAGAGCGTAGTTTCGCTTATGCAGGTCCGGCCGTGTGGAACCGCTTAGGCCTACCTGAATCACTTCGCAGAACGCCATCTCAGGCAGCCTTCAAACGCCAACTGAAAAAAAGTTTTCATTCTGCGATGCTGCTTTTAACCTTGTCCTTGATGAACGATGATGACTGTTTTTCTCAGACCTTAAAGCCCACTGTTATTTTATTAACTTTGAACCATATATGCCTAAAGCACCCAATGTCTTTTATCGTGTAATGTGGGCTGGAGCAAATCTTGAATACGATACGATTTGATATGACATTTGTTCATGATATATTCGCTATGGAATTTTTGCTATGTCTTCTTTTAGAGCCACAGCACCGTATCGGCTCATGGAGTGATGTCACGAGCGCGCGTTTTAGTGAGCACATAAGACAAGACTGTTGCGGTGATTCGCTCATGAAGTTGCCAGAGCAAGCGACGCAATCACTTTGCATTAGACCGCGGCAGGTGATAATCCTCCAGGGGCTAATCCCGTACCCTGTCATTGCTTGTCGTTGTCGTGTAGAGCCTGCGTCCCCATAATAAGATGCTGTTTTATTGATCGGGGGCAAGCCTCCGATTGACTGATTGAGGTTCTGCTATAGCGGCGACGTCTGGCGGACAAATTTACTTATTTACGTACTACTATATACTACATACTATATACTAACAAAAATATGGGTTACGTGGTGAACTGCAAGTGCCACGTTACATTACGTAAAAAAAACTAATTGCCAAAAGCGAAATTGGCAAAACTGGCAAATTCACTAAGTAGGACAGAGTTTCTCAATTGACACAGCACATATAGATCTAAAACAGACTGTGCCAAAACTCATAAAGTAAGACCTATGAAATATTTTTAAAATCATACAAGACACAATAGACACATATAACAGCTAGAATTGTAGCATATTAATACCTCAAAATATTTGGATACAGAAACTGGTACACTTATTCGATTTAATTACGCGCGAGAGCTCGCATAGCTACAGTGTATAGCTATAGTGCGTATTAGCTGTGGTAATTTTGTCTCTCTGTCTGTACGTCCGTCACGAGCCGGTAACGTTCCAAGACCAGGCGCGATAGAGACTTCGGGTTTTTCACCATGTAATAGCGCAGAGTCTCTAATATTTTGCGACAAAATTTCATGCTGCTGGGTGAAGGGAGCCCACACGAACGAAAAGGCGAAAGAGGGGCACTCCCCTCAAAAAGGCGTTATTCTACCGCTATTGGCTCGTCTAACGTGAAAATGATTGCAGAGAGGCACAGACAATCAATGCTGCATATCATAACAAACACTGAAGACGAACTTCTTAGAAATGTCAACAACGATAACTTTATATGACCTTGAACCCAAAATAGATGTTTTAGTAATTTTTGGCGATTTTTTTTACTGCAAAAAAGCAAATTGCGACAAAATGGATGGCGACAGACCAAGATTACCTGCGAACAACAACTGCTATAGGCTCTCGTGCGTCTCATGAGCTCAGTTTTCTTGTTTTTCTATTCCTTTTATAACCATTTGTTCTTCGCTTTTTTGTTTTTTTTACATAACACGACTTTTTTCCATTTCTGCCGTTTTAGTTTGTCTAAAGCAGTTTTGATTTTTTTAGTTCTGTGCTAAATTAAACTGGCAGCTTGAACGTCAATTGTTCAGTGTGAATCATTCATCATTATTATATCAAACGTTAATTTGCGTAACAGTGTTAATAATTATCTTCTTCGTCGCGAAGAGTTGTCTTGTGTAAAAAGATATTATTGATTGATCAGCTTTGATTGATTGCTTCGCTGCCGGCGACGACGTCTGTCCATCCGTTGTACAAATCAACAAATCACTCCACACGTCACAATTTCCGCGCACAGTCACCGACCTCACTGAGGATGTTTTCCGCCCGTGTTATTCATTTCACGCAACTTCAATGTTGATGACTGCATTCTATAGACTTACGAGCAGGCTTCTTTTGCGCCAAAGTACTTTTAAACTGAATTTAACCTGAAACTTATACAAACACAAAACGAACTGGAAACGAGCGGAAATCTCAAACTTTGCAAAGGACATTATAGAGCTGTTGTGTTTCTTAGGTAAATAATAATCTAAATAATGATCCGGTGTCTGATTTAGAACGAGACAAACGAGCAGCAAGCCTTTTATAAATCAACGCATACGCCTAGGCCTATCTTATTTCGCATTCAATCGGCATGACAAGTATATTTGACATAGTTGACTGTGAATAAAATTCTAATGCGTGTACAGAACGACACAAATTAACTGGACCGACGTGTACAATAGCGTCGTGCGGGTCTCGTGCCGTCGTTTAATAACCATCGAACCAGAGACGCGCCGATACACAATTACACACGTAGGTCTATAGTTATATCTATAGAAGATGGGCTACGTCAAAGGCACAAAAGCCGGCGAACCAGGAAAAAAATGCATAACGATCTTTTCGTGCGTTTGCGGCTGCTGCACATGTGATTGTTCAGCTGTAGCGCAAATCGCCACTCAACTTTCTCGGTTATTACAATGGTGGCGAAACACAAAAACGTCCATTAGTCAGTTCTGCTTGTAATAATTGTGTATAGCCTATCCGCGCGTCTCTGGTTCGATGGTTATTAACGATGTTCGACACGACACTCGCACAATGCTATTGTTCATACGTCATAATGTGCCTATCGAGACGCTTCGCCGCGCAAAAAGAAGCAGTAAAATGATGAATTTTCGCAAGCACGTTAGCAAATCATCTTGGATAAGCTTCAGAGTTGTTGTGCTGGGTTAAGTGCATAGATCGCGGGAATGCTCTGCGACGCAAACCATTCTGAAATTATTCTTCCCCCTTTTTCCTCACTTGTTTTGCTTTTTTGTAGTAAACTAGGCTATATATATACATCTTTATTCATCGAAGAAACAATAGATTAACACACACATACATAAAATTATAATTATATAAATGTATACATAGTTAAATGTCAGTTTTGAGCGAACACTGCATTGTGTTTTATTTTAGTGTTTTCGGAGTAAAATCATTTTACGCTAAAAATTTAGCCAAAACGCTATATCCTATGTTATTTTAGTAGGTGTCTTTATGTCACGTTTCAGTAGAGTTCAGTGTTGTGCCAGAACAACGAAGTGACAGCTGGCGAGCTGGCTTGACGAGTTAGGTTCATCGTGTAAACGGAGCATCAGTATTCAGTAACCATCTAAGCATACTTGGTTATAAACGTTAGGCGTAAATGCGACGTGTTGGTCAGTCTCTGAATGCTACTTTAAAAAGTTCATGTCTTTGTATTCAGTCGAACTGATTGGTGATATTTCTTTAGGTATATTGCATTTTTTTGGCAGAGTGCCCCAGTGAAAAAATTCCGAAAATAGGTTGATACACTTAGTGAGGTTACGACAAACACTCTGCTGCGTTTGTCCCTCGTGTTCGACTGACCAAGCGTTGTAAAATATCAAGGCACGTGCTTTCAATAAACTTATTACTTTTGCAGTAAATTTGATGAGCAAAAATTGTATCCAATTGTAGGCCAGGTCGACTAGGCTATAGCAATCAGTTAACGTTAACCGACGTCTAATTCATCTAAATCCATGTGCTGAGCTTAGTGAGGTACAGCAACGTGACATCACTGTGCAGTGGCAGATCCAAAAAAGGGACGCGGTAGGCCACCCCCCCCCCCTTCGACCACAGACGGTTATGACTTATAACTATGATCAGAACACAGATTGCCGTAATACTATGGTTGTTCTGGCACAACAAAAACATTTCATTGAAAATATTCAAAAACGCCCGTCTGGCTGCAAAAGTCGCGAGAAAAAACCCGCAGTTTTCGAACTTTCTGGCTCTTCGCTTTGCACCCGGATTGGGTGGGTCTTACAGCGATTCCCAAATTTTCTAGCTAGCGGAAGGGGCTCGCTGCCCTTCCCAAGTAGGCCCTACCCCTCCCTTCGACCATCGAGCCTCAGCTTTCGACCCTTTTGGCTTTCCTTCGGGGGCATCATTTAAAGAGGGAGAGGGTGAAGAAGGGTCAACGGACCCCCAAGGATTTTTGATTTTAATTTTTTCCTTGTCAGTCGTAGCTTTGAAACAGTGTTACTACTGCAGAAACAATACGTCACGTAAACTGAGACTCCACAAAGATTACTAAACCTCTACAATGGTTTACTGAAATGACGCCACGGTTTCCAGTTGGCAGTTATCTCAGAAATGTCTAGACCCGCCATTGCAGTGAGGCCGGTCGAGATGAATGCATTGGGGGAAATGACGCACAATTACCCGAGTAACGTTTCTGACGTCTAAGTGCGTGATCCATGCTTTCTTTTCCGTCATTATCCACAGGTCCATCATTATTCAGCCCGACGTTGTTCCATTGTGTATTTTCAACTATTCGCCGTAAGTTGGACAAAGAAAAAACTGCGAACCGAGCTTTCGCTTTGTTTAACGATATTCTAGCATCAATAGGCAGCGCAGCACTACTGCACACGGTGCATCACCATAAAACAGCAAGCGACAAAATTTCATACCTTTATCAAATATTGTCAAATATATTGTCACGATTTGTGTATACTGGCAGCATTAACGCTGCAATTTTACCACTACTCGAACTGCATTATTTGGTCAATATTGTTTAGTATTTAAAACTGTTATCGATGCATTACAAAGTAGTGTACAGAAAAATCCTCCTGTTTTGTGATATTTTGAAGTTTACTTTTAGTTAGCTATTATCTAATTATTGCAGGCTTGCCTTTACTGCTTAATGTGCCAATGAAAGACTTCAGAAATTGGTTAATATTTTATAACGTTATGACAAAACTTATAACTTGGCTCACTTTTTGCATCATAGCCAGTATGTTTGTTAGGCAGAGCTTCAGAGCGCCAATGAAAATGTCGCAGATCTTAGTCAAAGCAATGTCTATATACGTGCAACTAAAAAAACGTGTATAAAATAGAACACGACAAAAAATAAACTGTACTGAACTAAAATGTCATTCCAGTTGCCCTGCACGGACTGAACAAAGCGAACGAACTATCAGTTTAATTTACTGTTTAGTTCTGTCGCTTGATAGGCCTATACACGGATTAACTCGCACACTCACACATTGGAAGCCTGGCCTTGTCTATATCAACGATGGTTCGAACAGGGATTTTAAAGTGCAGCAAAACGGCCGCATAAGAAACAAATTCCCAGCTCAACTCCAAGCGCCTCCCTCCGGTGTGATGCACCAGTTCTGAGGCCCTGCCGACTATTCAGATTCAGATCTAGACGACTGTTACGGGCCGCATACGACTGGGCAGAAACATGAGGGTATGCAATATCGCTTGCAGTAGGTTATAGGGGGAAGTCTATTCCGTGAGTTATAACTCATGACCTAATAAATCTAACTAAACTGTTTAGGGTTAGGGAAGGGTTAGGGATTAGAGTTCGGGGTAAGGCTAGGGACTGGTATAAGGTTAGGGTTGCCTAGATGATTCATTGGGTCATCAGTCAGGAGTTAGGAGTCATGTTGTAGCGACACCCATTTTTGGCATGCAACATCAGGCAAAAACTCGACGCAAATGACTTTACGTTTGGCCACCTCACTTTAATACTGTCGCTACACAACCTTGTGAAATGCAGGTTGTTGAACCTGCTGTTTGCGAGTGGTGTCAACGTTTGCCGCTCGCATTCGCGCTAGAGGAGGACATTTTGAGCACATGCTGTAATAAAGAGGTTGTGATGCGACACGTGTGACTTTTTGAGATACAGTAGTTGCCAATCGTGTTTGTTGCTTTTTAAAAGAGTTGACGCGTGCGCTATCCAGTATGACTTCATTGTTGTAAATGGCCAAACTACAAATTCTGCATTTTACAAGGTACTGTAGCGACAGTGAAGTGGCAAAAACTACAGTCGCCTGCACCAAGTTTTTTTGATGTCGCATGCCAAAAACTATTAAAATCGGCCACTGTTTCACGAAGCTATTTAAAAAATAACAGTGGCACATTTTTTATGGACCACGGTGTATTATACATTATAGGTCTACAGCAGCTACAGCAGCCGATGCGGAGATATGCCACTGTCCAATAACCACGCCATCACAACGGCCCAGATAATCAGTCACTTTGCTACGACAAACATCGATCATGCGACACTAAACGACGCACTCGTGAAGAGACATTGTATTGTAGCCTAGGCTAAGCGAATATGTTTTTTTTTGCATTTTCAATCTGTCCTGTTGTTGCAATGATGTTATTGATGTCTGTCCGTTGTCAATGCAGTTCTCACGAGCGTGCCCAAAGGACGCCCATTTGTATTTAATTTCCGTAGACAGCTCTTCCATTCTATCTTTTTATTTCATTAGCCGACCGTACTTATGTAACGGTTAAACTTATAATACGGTTGTCGCCCGTCCGCCATCCGTCGTCCGAATGTAACGAATGTATTGCGGCTAAACAGTGCGGGATAGGGCCTAGGTTGCTATTGATCACTAATAGGAAGTCGCATATTGGCTTTCAAATGACATGAAAATTATTAACCTTGAATGATCTTGAAGGGTCATAATTCACTATGGTATGGTAATCGTGTGGTATTGTAGCTAAACGCTAAGTGGTAGAGAGTCGGCGATGATGCCATCAGCTACTGCATGGCTCGTGTAGCGTGAAAACGGTTGCAAATAGGCAGAGACATGTTGTTTATCATAACAAGCAACAGTGACAAGCTTTTTATTGCTGTAAACGTCGATGACCTCAAATAGCCTTAAACTTCTAAAATAGAGATTTTTTGTTTTTTTTTGCAGTTAGTGTCTGCGGCGTAGATTTCAAGAGTGAATTGCATCAAAATGAATATAAATAGATCAAGACAACCTGCAAATAGGAACTGCTAAGGCTGTCGCGCATCTCATGAGTTTTGCTCAAAGTACTTGTTCACAGAGTTGCGTCGCAGCAAAAAAAAAATCCTGTGATATTTTTCGTTATCGCTCGCTATGCGGCCAACGTGTTTCATTTCTACAGCGAGATTGCCCTAGTGCCTGCATGGCTGCTTTAATTGGACGATGCATCACACCTAGCTCCATGCAGCTCTTGCTTGGGGGGGGCGCTGAAAATAATGCACGTGAAATTGACGGACATGAAAATGCAAAACATGCTTCAAGTGGCTGAATAGGCCTATAGATTGAGTAAACTTCGATTTAGCATCGCTCCCCTGTAGTTAATTTTAAGTTGATGTTTACGCAATATCTTGAGCATTTTAACACATTATACATATGCATATTAGGTCTATACAACTTACCTTGCTGCGGTGACTTGTGTTCTGTCGTTGTTTCGAAAATAATTACACAAAGCATTGTAATGTAATCTATTTTCAAACGATACCCTAATGCAACAACATGGCGGTAACTAATGCGATGAATGCACACTACAATTTAAATACTAAAACTTTAAAAAAACAAACTTGTCCTCCAATTTCATGTCAGTAAATTTAATATTCGGCATTTTCAGTCAACCCTCATGTTTTAGCTCGGAACAAATTCTTCCCCATTCATTTCACCTGCAGCGCCTTTTCTCAATCACTTTCTTCACGATTCATCGCCACTCCATGCTGCAGCCTGCAGCCTCTGCAGCAAGCACGCTTTTCATTCACACTTATCTCGCCGCTCATCCATCACTCGGACACTCGCGCGGTTTTTCATCGCGGATTTAAAACGTACTTTTTCGCACAAATCGTACCAATTACAGCAGTCTCTCGCGCTATTCTATGACCGCGGACTTCCTTTGCGGAAGGATTGCTAAAGTGCTTATCGGATTTTTAAATGCAGCTCGTTGGTCTTTCAGTCATGGACACGTGGACGTTTGTTTACCTGATCCACCCGATCAACTTACTGCAGACCCAGCTAAGTTGTATGCATATCGACTAGCCCAACGCGTAACGTATCGAACAAAATCAGATCTAACTTAACACAGCATATGCGCATGTAAAACCACAGTGTCTGAGGTAAAATAAGTGGGTGTTATTCTACGTAACTCAAAGATGCGATCATGCGCTACCAAAAGAACTATAATGTCGGCCAGTGTAAAATAAGTATTTATTAAAACTTCAGGATTTCTTAAATTTTGATCCTAACGACTTTCTTTTCTGGGACAAAGACCCACTTATCCATTTCCTCTAAATCCATTAGGGACTTAAACTTTTTGACGAACCTAGCGGAAACCAACGGACAAAACGTACAAACAGATAAACAAACAAACCCGAGAAAGCAATCTTCTTCTTCGGCAGAAGAAATGACAAGTATACGAAATTACTGAAGTCAAACTATACTTTCGTGCAATAGGCGCGACTATGGACATCAACATATTCACGAGTATCCGCGTAAAATATGTGGATATGGATATAAAATAATATGAATGTGACATTTCATATCCACAGCACGTCCGGAGTGAGTCCCGGACGCAACACCGCACGGGCATTATGGGAATGCCGCGGTGGGTCCGGAGCGGTGCAGCGTGCAGTCATAGCACCGTAAAAACTGCCGCGCGAACAGCACGGAAGACCGACGGCAGCGAAAAACGCTTGACCGGTTTTACGAGCCGGCCGAAATGACCTTGTCGCACCGCGACTTTATTAGAGTATAATACTCTGTGTAGTAAAACAACAGTTAGGTTTATTAGTTCGCTAAAGCTGGTAATCGCAAGGAGTGAAGAGCCCTTGTCACACAATGTTCCATGCAGCGAGAACAGGAAGACCGCGTCCACTGTCCACACTATCTATTCTATACAACAGAACTTTTCTCACGTAGAAGGCAACATGTAGAACTTTCTACATGCATTCAAGAGTTGTCAAACATGTCCAGCTTCCGGATACAAGTAGAAAGAAGTCGAGTTTCCACTCCGGATACAATACGCCAATGTCGCCGATACATGTTCAACTTTTGAATAATATATACGACATTTCCTAGAACGTTCGTTCCACATTTCGGCGACATGTAGAATTTTACATGCAGGGTGTCTACATGACTGTATAGACAGTGTGGACAGGCTTTAAGTCTTTAAGTCTAAGTGAATAACACTCTGTGTAGTGGCACGTTCCATCACTTAGTCCTAGTCGTGTCTATACACGTGCAATGTGCGTTGTCACGACTTGGCCCTGCCCCCCCCTGATGCTTTCGCCGGTGCGTTGCCTAACAGGCAGGACTGTCCGTTCAATGAGTGACAATAAACGAAAGCAATTTTACATGTGCATGTAGACGACCTACTAAGATGCGGACAGTCTAAGCACACACATTTTTTCTCTGCCACTACAAAGATTAGCCGCGCATACGCAGATTTGTAACACAAGAATTGCTGCTAACGTGGGACAGCAAAAATGCCCGTGAAACTATAAGCTTACCCGTGTGGCGAAACGATAAAAACAAAAGGCTCAGCTGTCACTAAGGTGGGCCGACCGTACAACTTATATTCGAAGGCCAGCGATTTCCTGGAGTGACTATACAGTCCCACGCACGCTATGGAGACGCTGCTACGTCGAACTCTGCAATGAACGATAGAATACGATACGTTAGGCTAACTCGGCGCACGTGGGTGATGGCTGCAGGCACCAACTGTGCATTCGGACAAACCTCTGCACATAAGAGACATGGTGACTATTAACAACCTATATACAGAAATTCGTCATCGCCCTATCCAGCGGTACCATCGCCGACTCCCTACGACGTACTGTTCAGCCACATTTCATGCGTTTTCGTGCAACGTCATAAACAATGCGAATAATTTATGACAACAGACGTAGCAAAAATAAATAAAAACAAAGAAAAACAATACGGGGGACTGGAGATAGTGATGGCAGAAATCGAGATAAATACCGGGGGAAAGGTGGGCAAACTGCAGTTTAGTATAATTAAGGACACAGCTAATATGCCGTATACAAAAAAAATCGGTGATCTGTTACCATTTAAATAGGCCATACTAAAATGAAACCAGTTGACAACGAACTATGGCCTGATGTAACACGAGATAATATAATATATAATTATATTATTGATCTGTACGTATATAGCCATTTTGTCACCAATATCCGCGGTGTCTTAGAGCGAGGCGTTGCCAACATAGTCATCATCATCATCTTCATCAGCAACAGCAGCAGCAGCAGTGGGCTTAAGTTAATACGTGCCACGAAGAGCTAGGGGAATTATATCTGATAAACAGACAGCGATGGGCAACTTGACTACCAGCGGTACATTAGCAGCTTTTAACAACATATCTAAAACTATCTTTGGCTAATACTTAGCTATATCTAAAGCCAAAGCCCCAGCGGGGAATGCATACAGTCTGAATGCACAGCATTAATGAAATCTCAGCTTAAGAAAAAAGACGCGCTGTAGAGCGGCGTACACGTAACTGAACTGACGTGGTTAAGTTTTTGACGAATTGGCCAATGGGCAAGCAGTATGCATAACAGTAGGCACTGTCTAACGGCGTCGGTGATTCGTGACTATAGTCCTGCTCGCTAACTGGGGAGTTCGTCAAAAACTAAACCGTGTCAGTTCAGTTCAGTTCAGTTACGTCGGACTGTACGCGCCTTACTGACGGTGCCCGGACATCTGCCCCCCGGACACCTGCCCCCCCGGACACCTGCCCTTCCGGAC
>Ga0209671_1007005_pt1 | contig 11642 bp, 6 predicted proteins | sample WorMetHERISLAND2_2_FD_187401 | JGI IMG/M metagenome (GOLD analysis project Ga0209671, IMG submission 187401) | Marine gutless worms symbiont microbial communities from Max Planck institute for Marine Microbiology, Germany - Olavius geniculatus... | ecosystem: Host-associated > Annelida >...
GTTTGTACAAGTTATAGTGGCACTGAGGCAAAGCAAAAATACAATTGGTGGCCCTGAGTTTCATAGGTAAAATCTTTTCCGGAGGTAATAACTGGTGAATACAGTGATCCTTATTATTAACCATTTTGTGAAATAGGTGCTCATCTGCCTCATGCAATAAAACAGACAAACGTCTCAAATCACAGCTGTAGCCCCAGCGGGAAGCTTTTTTGAAAAAAGCATCAAGTTTAGCTATTAAATCATTACTAAGAAATCCGCCCCAGGCAGGCAAAGCATATATAATACGAGACACGACAATAGCAGAAAAAAACTACATTTAATTGCTTGGCAGGAAGACCTTGCGCTTTTAAACACTTCAACAAATAGCAACGCTGAGAACAGATAGTTAAAATGTTTTTAACATGTTCATCAAATTTTAGGTTACTGCAAAATGTAACACCAAGAAGCTTAGCAGACACCACACGTTCAATTCCTGTCAAACATGAAAACGGTTGTAGATAGGCATGGGAATGCTATACCTATCACAACAAGCACTAGTGTCGAGCTTTTCAGTCGTATCAACGCCGATGACTTTGAAAGACTCTAAACTTCCGAAATAAGGGGTTTTTATTGATTTTTGCTGTCTTCGGCTGCAGCGCACACTCCAAGAATAACTGTGACGAAGTGGCTGGAGATAGACTGACAGTTTGCGAACAGGAACAGGAAGAGGCTTTTGCGCGTCTGGTTAGCATTAGCTCAAATTGCATTTTGTCGCTAAACGAGCTTTAACAAAATTCTCAAATCGCCAGTTCCTACTGAGCAGATACACAGTAAAGCGGATGTCGAAACTACACACGCAGGTCTACAGACATCTGATCATCATCATCATGAGCAGCAGCAGCATCTGCTAACATTACACAGACACGGCAGCGGCGATCTGTTGAAGGTCAATGAGAACAGTATCCTTCGCAATACTACAGTGACTGACTGCAGCTGATAGTGAGTTGGTGACATCAAACGCACGTCTACAGATGCACGATATATGCCTATACTGACCGTGGCATCTTGTCATTATCCCATCACTTAATAAAAACGTTCATTGACCAAAAAACTGCGCTTTGGACCACTCAAAATACAGGAGCGTTTTTGTTTTTCTTTCAAAGTTTTACCGAAACAAACCAGCTTGTGTCCAGTAAACAGTTTTTGCTTTAATTATCAGTGTCATTTGTTTTTATCTGCTGTTGTGTTATATAATAATCGGGTATTCCACCGCTTCCTTATTTTTCACCGCAGTGCAACTGAAAAAAATTGTGGAATTTTTTTTTAGTTCTAACATGTTCTGCGTGCGTATCTAGCGATTGAGCAAAACGTGAACCTTTAGTCACCGACTGACTCACGTCCAATGTGACATCCAAAACTTGCACAGGCCTACGTTACATTGAGTCAGAATGCAACGGCGACTGGCTTTCTGAAACTGAAACTCTCCGCAAGGGCTTCAAATCCAGTTGTAGGCGGCGATAATGATAAACATTACAGGCCTAAACAATGTAGCAGCGACTTAGCGAGACCGATAACTTCCAGGGACTACGCCATGTGGCCTTCGACCGACTTCCGGCAGCAACATTCAAGTCGGTGAAAATCTCAGACTGCATTCATAACAATTATTTGCTCGTTTTATATAAATTTCGTGCAACCACTTTAACCGTTTGTAAAATACTCTGAATGATGCCGATCCCCTTTTACCATTCTATTTTTTTTCAAAATAAAGCTTATGCCCATGTGTCGTAACTGTAAATTAGCAAACGCCTTAACTACATAAATCTGTATTCTGCTTTTGACTTAACTTTAACATTCAACTTTGCAGACAGGTGTGGTTACCTGCAGCTAACCTGTCAAAGTCGTTTAACTAGCACGAACCATTCCGCGATAAACAGCTGCATTATAATGCAATAAAAACAGTCTATAAACAGTATAAGGGTCTACTTTGGTGTAGTTTGAGACAAGCAATTAGGAGGCGTATACATAAACAGCGAAAGTTCAGTTGCGGACATCATCAGCAGTAATAACAAATAGCCTAAATCGGTGCACGACGCGCGGCTGTTGCAAAGCGCCCAGATGTAATTATGCCAGACGGTCAGCAAAAACTCAACGTCAACAAGCCGAATGTATTAAACGAGAAAATTACTTCGTGATTTTTGTGAACGCATCGGCATGTGGTCAAACTTAAACCGTTTCAGAACTACATGCTGGCAGGGCCTGTAAAATGCTGCTGAAAATCTTGCTCGCTAGCACAACAAACCAGACCAAGTTGTGCATACTGCAACAAAACGGGCAAATGAGCCATGTCGATTGTCGTCTGACAAGATTTCTTGGCGGTCTTACTAAAGTCCCGATAATCAAGCCGTAGCCGATAGCCGAATTCGCCGCCGAATTTATGTGCGCCGAAAATCCGGCAAAAATATAGATATTCCCCATTCAACTTTTTCGTTTTTTTAATATTAAAAATCACATTCGTCACAACTTCACATTTATTTTTAGCTCAAACCAAGCGTAAAACTACAAAACATTGCTTCTGTTTGTGAGTCGCTAACAGTTTTAAGTTTCGTACAGTTGTGGCTCGGTTTGCACAGATGGCTGCAGTCTTTTTCAGCAGAATTACTGACGATCTGTTATGCAATAATTTCTCTAATCCACCTAGATATCAGCCGAAAATTATTTTTATGTAATTATCTATTTTTTAAAAATCGGATTGGGGTCTATGTCTTACAACTCTATATAATATAACTCTATATAATTACATATGAGGCTATAGCTGGGGGCTCGTGCAGTCCACACGTCGAAAAAGAAATCGAGGATTGGTTCGCGCACCTGTCGGCTGATTGTCAGTTTCAGTATAGCTTCAGCATCTGACCAGGCACAACAGCCACACCAAACAATACATATCTAACGCAATTAAAATACCAGCCGAGATTAACTACAGAATGTCACATTACACATATAGAAATGCAAGCTAAATTTCTAAATAGACATCTGCGTAGGCCTATAGGCCCTACTTATAGAAGAAAGGCAGCCTGCCATGGTCTTTTTGATGATTTGATAACTCGCGATAAGTTTAAACTTTTGTTGCAGTATTTTCATATGAAACGTTTCATTCAAAAACTGCGTGAATTTTAAGGAGCGTACAGAGTGACGTAACTGAACTGAACTAAACTGACATGGTTTAGTTCTTGACAAACTACAGCAGTAAGCAGTAATACATTACAGTAGGCACCGTACGTGTAACGGTGTAACGGCGTCGGTGGCTCACGTGACTACGCTCGCGTACACGTCAATCAATGACCACTATCGCCGTGCTTGCCCATTGGTCAGTTCGTCAAAAACTAAACCGTGTCACTCCAGTCCAGTTACGTCGCTCTGTACGCGCCTTAATACGAGCAACTCTTTGACGACCTTTCACATCTTTCTGCACAGCTGGTTCTCAGAACATGATTGCAGCGGGGCAAGGACCGTCCGTCGTGCAAGTACCACCTTCTTCAACATGGCGGCAGTCGGGACTTGGGAGGGGAAGCGGGAACAACTTTTTCCACAAAGAAAACGCATTTTCACTTAGATTTTAGTTTTACAAAAAATCACGCAAAAGGCCAACAACAACGGTATATAACTTACCGCAGCCTAAAATGCTGTTGGTCATACAAGAGATATGACTCAGGCAAGTGTGGAACTATCAAACGTGTCCAGCTGCATGGCCTGTTCATTTGCCTTTATGCAAAAGTTCGTATCAGCACTGATACCTCCATATACATGACGGTATATAACTGCATTTAAAACACTTTTAGGGTAGCCTTGCAACTTTGTTCTCTGTCTCTCGTTTGTAACTGTATTTTACAATAATTTTTTTCTGAGCTGAAAACACTGCACACTTACAGTTCTTTTTGACGTATTGTAATAATTCCATGTACATAAAATACTGTAAAACGTGCACAAATCTCGGTAAGGTATCGCTATACTGAATTGATATGGGATACGGTGGGGACTGGAAAAGAGACAAGGAGGGGAGGCGAGGAGAGAAAAGAAGAGGGGGCGGGCAAAGAAACAGAAGGGAAAGGGAAGAAAAGAAAAAGGGGGAGGAGAAGAGAGGGAGGGGAAAAGGAGGAGGAACCATCCAAGGAGCCCTGGATCCAGGGCTCCTTGGACCATCCCCGACCAGCATTTCCTGGATCCGCAACTGCTGAGTTTCACGCAGGCGCCCCGCATTTTCATTAGTACTACGCCCATGGACGTATGACGTCCTGCGGTGTTGTTGCTGCTGCTGATGCTGCAGGCTGTGTATGACGTCATCGTCAGTCTGATTTACGTCAGCTTCGCTCGCAGCGCGCAATTCAGCGAATCAGCCCCGCGCATCACCTTTCATACCTCCACATTATTGACCTTGTTCCATTCAGATCTTACTCCGTTCCTCCAGGCGTCCATTCACCCTGCTGCTGTTGCGGCTGCTGACTTGCTGCTGAGACTATCGGCGTGCTGATACACGTGTTAACGCGCCGATAACGCCCACGACGCGCTAATTTACACCCTTTCCAGGAATTTGAACGCCCATTACAATTTATTACAATGGCAGATCCAAATTTTTTCCTAGGGAAGAAGAAGCATACATGTTATAAATTCCGCACGAATGAAATATATAAATGCAATGCACAGACATGTTTAAACTCTATGGATTGGGGCTTTCGGATCAGTTTCCTCTTTTCATCCCACTACAAAGCATGTAAAAAAAAGTGCTAATCTCCCGTATAGCGGACTGGAAAAAAAGATTCTGCTTATATTTATTACGGTCTCGAGTTTTGTTTTTGATTTTGGTACAGATTTTGATAAATGTATTTTAATATCGCATAAGATGCCAAAAAGTGTTACTGTAAAAATATCCGTGCATTCATACTCATTCTTCAGCCATACCGGTATCATGCTCGTATGAACCCTTACTTAGTAAGTAAGCGAGTAGGCCTAATAAAACTTAAATTTATAGTTAATACAGCGCATAAGGGCTATATAACGCTTTAAAATGTCAACTGCGCTGGTCACACATAGACTGAATAGAATTGTTTCAAGTCCAGAACTGTGTGTAACTGTCCAAGTTAAGTGTCAGATTTCTGAGCTCGTCTGGTAACAAGTTCAATTCCGAGAATTACTGCAGCCTACAGCGACGCTGGTCATATACAAGAGATAGCATATGACTCATGCAGGTAGTCCTACGTGGTGTATCAAATGTGTCCGGCTCGCCTGTTACACTGTTCCTTTGTCTTTACGCAACGGAGTGACACGATGAACCCACAACTATTTGTTATAAGTATACGACTTAATAAAGAAGATTTTTATTGCTTAAGATCGCATATTTCAATAACCGTGCAAAATCAACATACGGTTACAAATTACAATGACCAGTTCGGCCTATCGGGTGACCGATGAGGTCACGTAACTCCAAAAATTCAACGTTATAATTTGTAAATCTTTGATGTTTGATATCTCCTGAACTCAACCGTGCAAAATATAGACCTACGTGTAAAGTTTCGTGAACTCAAAAATTTATTTTTTTTTAGTTTTCCATGTTTTTGCAACTGTGCATACCTGCTGTGGGTGGTATTGTCCATCTAGGAAACCAGTTATTGCTAATCTAACTGCTTTTTAACCGACGCTATTAAGCGTTTACTTATATGCCTAATAATAATAATAATAATATCGTAAAATAACATTAACATTGCTGTTGTACAATTTGAAATTAAAATTTTCCATTTTAACTACTAGGGTTTGTACAGCTTACTGATTTCATTTATAGGCCTACGGACTGACTTTATTGAAAGCTATTATATGCAATGGACGGACTCAGTGTTCGTTTGAACATTAGCATGTGTTTGTTTCGCTTATGTTGCACCCATGACTCTGAGAAGTTTGCAATGTGTTTACATTAAGCCTATCTACTTTTTCGCCCAAACGTTATGAACTTGATTTTTACACTTTTAAGTAAGTAAGTAAACGTACATTTATAGCCGGCGCACTTAAACAAAAAGTCACGATCTGCTAAAAGTATTTTTGTGTGTCTAACCTATTTAATTTGAACTTCCGGTATTTTATCCATTATTTTATTTTATTAAAATACACGACAAAAAGCCAAAGCCAGTAACGTGCCACAAAAAATGTGTTGTGATAACATCACTATTATTTAGTTTTTTTTCATAATATTTATTCTTCCGTAACAGTCACTGTCTGGGGGGTGAATAGATTTCCATCGTGTCTGGACGCGAACCTAGACGCACCAGGTATAAGATATTTCTATTAAAACTTGCCATGACGACGCTGTCAGATACTGCAGCAGGCCGTACAATGTATTAGTTCGCGGCATCCTTTCTTGCAGCGCGGCTCATTAACGCTCTGTGGAATCGTACTAATGACTCTGACCGTAAACAAAGCGAATACACCGGGGCAGATGCTAAATGATACGTTACCATGGCAGCGCCGACGCCTCCAGTTGGTAATGAGACGCTTCGTGCACTGTTCACATCTAATGCCGCCCATTTTTGGCCAAATAAGGAAAAACAGAAAATATATTGCACATGACTTGCTTCTGAGTTCTCACCATATACGTCGCCAGTGATTTCTGCAGGCGCTTTCTGCTGTCCTATAATTTGTTTACTTTGCATGCACTTTTAGACATTTGTTGGTTGCAAGAACTGATCAGTGAAACAACACTCGTGGCCAGTGGCTTTATCCCCCAAGTCTGGAATCAAAATTCGACGCAGGCTCCCCCACTTTCGAACTCAAGTCGCCCTTTTCGGGCTTCTTCTTTCTTTTGTCTCCCCTCAATCAGCCTCTTTTTCGTTCCCGTTTTCCTTCTTCCTTCCTTCCCTATGCTTTATCCCCCTTTTTCTTCGTGTTCCTTTTTTCTCTTTGCCCAGTGAAAATTAGTGGGGAGTCTTGATCTGCATACTTAACAAAATTTTCCCTATTTTTCACTGGGAGCAAGCTGCGCCCACCAGGTATAAGGATAGAACTGGAAGCCCCTGTTCGTGGCATTCAGTATGCGGTTGTCCCCGCCTAGACACGAATTGTCCCAGGGGCTAATCCGGCTGCAGTTGCAGCCGCTGTCAGGGCTCTGTAGTATCAGAGATCAACTCACGCGAGGTGACTTTAGATTGGTCGCCGATCGACGCACAGGTACAGATACAGATAGACGTGAAATTAGTTGCCGACGGGCCGACGGCAACTTAATTTCACGTCTGTCTGCATGATCTGTACCTGGATGTGCACAGTACACTTAACCGGCGTCCGACACGACTTGGTACTGGACAGAGTAACTTATTGTCTATTAACTCTGTGACTTGGTGGAGTAACGGCTACGACGCTAGACTCACGATCAACAGATCGTAGGTTCAACTCTCTCTATTAACTGGTTACCACTTAGGTGCTGGTGGTGATAAAATAACAGCGGACTTTGAAAAAGTATTCAGGCTTTTATTTAGCGTTTATACACGGCTTTTTGTAGTTTTCAAAACGTTTGTTTTATTTTTTTGCCATCTTTATGTCATCGGTGGAAATTTGAGTAGAAACGGCTAATTAGTGGCTAACCAATAAGCTTACTGTACGGGCCATGCTGATCGTGGGAACGAGGAAACGATAAAAAGACCGAAACTGTGCACAGTCACTTAGAAGTTTCGAAGCGGTGATCTAAGTAGCCTCCTAGCATTAAGCCGAATTCGATCCACCCGAAACGTCTTTAATAGCAAGGTCAAATGACTCATACAGTATATACAACCTGCTCTCTGGGAGACTACTGTACTGCTGGTCGTTTCTTCTCAAACGGGTGCACAACTGTTGAGCTTTGTAAGTTACGCAGAGTGACCAATACAAAGTAAAACGTAAGCCGCAAGCTTCTGTCATAATTGCATTAAACATTTACTTATTTTCAAACTTTTTTTCACTGATATATTATGCTGTAAATTAATCTAGTCGGTTCTAAAATAAGTCAGTTTCAAAGTATAATAGTCGCACTTTTGTCCAGCGTGCACTAACAGTTTTAGGCTTTTTTCATCTTTTTTACAGTTGACTGTACTTCACAACACCTTTACTCGGGATGCGACTTTGGTGTGCTTTAAGTTTTCTACTGATGTGACTGACTGGTAAAACGATTTCGAAAATCGGCTATTTGATGAAGTTCGATAAATAAATGAAAGTTAACGGATTAGACCTTCTACTTTTATGGACCACCCGATACATCCGGGCGTCAGGGAGCACCTGCTGAATACATTGATAATATTGAATGTCGTGTGATAGAGGTCAGCACTCACCGCTCAGCGCGACCTATCATAATTATGATTAATATCACCAAGGTGAGATTAGGCTACAGTATATAAGATGTTAAACGCCGTGTGTAAAGCGTTCACGTAGAGTGGCTTGACATTTTCTCAGGCTGACTGGCTGTGAACTTTTCCGATATACCTGCGCTCTCCTGTTTCATACACGCCCACTGACGGACAGACGCATCCCGCCTAGTATATAGACTCCGCTGATATTTGCCGTCATTCATACACTGTACCGCTGCTGCCCTGGAGTGGACTAGAATCAAATCAAATCGTTCGCAGTAGCGAGAACTTCTGTTTCCGTTTGCGCTGACTTTTTCTCAATCATTCTTTCGTTTTCTAGAGGTGAGCCGTGATAAGATTCTCCGGCATAAATTTACCGTAATGCCGCGGTATCACTGTTTTCTCGTATTTTTTAAAAACAATTTCCGTGTATTGCTATACGTACTTCAGTGCATACACGAGCTGATCATGTAGCTTCCGCAAAGCAAAGCTTTTGCGTACGTTTTCGACGCAGCTGCGTGACATAGGGGATGCAAGTGCCAAAACACATTAAATGTCTGTTTATTCCTGTGTTGCATTTTTTACGAACGCTGTGCCTGTTGCGTCCGTTGCGTCGAATGGAAGAGTTAGGCTTTCGTAGACGAAGCGTGACATCTTTGTCCGAACAAGCAGCTAACGGTAATGAAGACAGAAAAAAGAAAAGAAGAATTAGGAAAATCAAGAACAAGCTGCTAATACACCGCAGCCACCAAAGTTCTATGGCGATTTGTACAGATCGGCATTTTTGGTGTTTAAATTGCCGGGGAAAGGGGTTGGGGGTCCAACCCTCCTTCCATTTGTTTCCTCAACCTCCTAACATCTGTCAAATTATGCACTGGGGGTCAGCTATGTACTATATACATAGGATTTACATCACAATTTTGGTCGGGCTCCGACCGTCGAAAAGTTCAACCCCCAGCTAATTTTTCACAATTCAGACACTGGCATTTTCAACCATATTGGCGACTTAAATGTATTTGTCATAATCATGTCATGTTGCCGTGCCGTCGTCGACGACGTTGGCGACCATGCGCTGCCAGAACAGTCTGTCCTCTGAAGCCCTGGTGAGCTCTGTTGGGTACCGCCAAATACAGCAGCGCGGTATCAAATACATACGCATATGGCACACCACTATTCCGCTGCGCAGTTACTTTTGATAGGCCTACGAGTTATAGTTCGGCGGTATTGAGATAAAGTACGTGCCGCGGTGAGACGTTCGACGCCGAATGACTGAAAGACTGCGAGGTCAAGATTAATGACTGAGCGAATGTCGCTACCGTTCGATACAGTAGGCCACTGCTACTTACATGCAACCTTTCAGCGAACACTGCCGACTGTCTGCAGTGCAGTCGCCTTTTATCAGCATTCACTGGAAATCGGACGTCAACCACTCAACCTCTTTCCATCAGCGCCTTACGGTGCTAGATTATTAATAACCAGAAAGAAATGGTTTCGCATTAAGCAACTAGGGATACGGCGCTATATAGGGAATAGGCCCTAGGGCCTATGCCTACAATATATTACCAGACGTGGAAAAAATCGTGACCATGACTTTCAGGCTACACAATTTGGCTTTACAAGAGCCGGAAAACCGTGAAAAATTTAAATACTACATGGTAGTTTTTACAGACAGTTAGTTTTATTTCTTATTCAATTTTAGTCCGATTGACGCGTTGTAGCTAACTGGAATGAGTTTAATGTCTTTCTTCAAACCCTGCGTGTCCTGCGATAATTATGCGTTTACGTGTTTGTATTTGCTGCGAACAAATTATGACGATAGAGATAATAAAGGTGATGCTTGCGGTTTTTACTTACAAAGTAAGAAGCCAACCGAAGAAAAATTTCGGAGCAAAGCTAAAAATCGCTTTTTTAAATTTGGGTTTTTAGGAATGTAGAAAGAAGTAAAATATCACAAAGGCCATATTTTAACTTTTTTGTATTGTTTCTCCAATTTATAGTACAATTCCTGTTTGATTTAAGACTCTAATTTCGATTTTTGAGTTTTTACGTTACGTCGTCCACTCGACAAAAACGACGTGGCGTAAAGAAAGATTATGCACTGTTTTTCCCGAGTCCTACTTTTGTGTCTGTGAGATTTCTGTGTGAAAATTATAACCCAAAAGATTTTTTAAACCCTAAAACCTAAAGATTCTTTTCAAAATCTACGTTTCTAGCTCTGATTCGAGAGCTTATCGAGTATCAATTTGCGAAGCAGCAACACTCTGCTTCCGTTCTGACGTTTGCCTTAAAGCCTCGCGTTCCTAGCGCCCGACAGGAAAGCCAAGATGGGCTCCTGTGTACTGATAAATAAAGTCCTGTATGTTCCTAAACTGACCGGACGCACTGCAGAAACGGATTCGTTGATGTATCGCGGACCGCCGGACGTGCGGGTTGTTTATTTGACGAGTGCGTATAACATTACTGACACACCGCTGAAGCGAGCAAACTCCACTTCCTTCGATTTGTGGCGGATTCATGTCGCACAACAACATTGTAGCCAATGTACGTTACGTGGTATCAGAAGCGTAGACGGGGGGAAGGGGCAAAGTCCAGCCTTTTAATCCTCCAGACAAGACATAAGCATAGGCCTATATACTTCTAAACTGCACTAAATTTGCCAATTTCGTCTGTTTATTCTCAGGAAAATAGTTAAAATTGTTGCCTCTAGATCTCATATTTTAAAGCTAAAATGCACCAAAGTTGATTTCGCCTGAGGCTCCGCCACAGACCCCCTAAGGAAGCTCACAGCGCTCCTCCAGACCCTCTAGCTGGATTTTAGGCGGCCCTACTTCTAAGAGATTGAAAGACAGGAAAAGAAGTGAAAAAAAGGGTGGAAAAGTAAGACACAAAAAAAGAAAAACAATGAAATGGAAAAAGAAAAAAGGGAAGGGAGACGGGGCCCCGTTGACATTTCTGGCAACGAATATGCGCGGTACGTAGGCCTACCATTTCAGCGTTTTGTGGAAACCGGTATACACTAGAGAAATTGTGTATACAACTTAAACATGGTATAGGCTATTTTGCAGTTGTTTAAACTTTAAACTATGAAGGTGTTTTTGTTTAACATTTTAGTCAAAAAAGAGTCAAAGTTTAGGGGCGTGTGCTTGTTTTTTTTTATTTAGTAATTAATAGTGTCATTACTCTACAGTTTCTATGTTTGTTTGGTGCTAATGTCTAGTTTAACACCACCCTCTTACTGTCATATGTAACTATTGTCTGTCCTTGCTTTTATTGTTGTCTGTCAATACCTGTCTGTCTTGTCTTGTCTTGTGT
>Ga0209671_1007006_pt1 | contig 11642 bp, 8 predicted proteins | sample WorMetHERISLAND2_2_FD_187401 | JGI IMG/M metagenome (GOLD analysis project Ga0209671, IMG submission 187401) | Marine gutless worms symbiont microbial communities from Max Planck institute for Marine Microbiology, Germany - Olavius geniculatus... | ecosystem: Host-associated > Annelida >...
ATATTATTCAGCAGCACATTGACACACAGTCAGTGTGATGCGGGCAATATCACCTTTTGTAATTTTTGCTGTTTTCGATGTGCAAGTCCTTAAATGTTGCCGTTAACAAGTGTAAAAACTAATGTTTTGTACATTTATAATATTAAACGTGTCTTAATTAGAAGCCGAATCTCTAATACAAGGCGAAAGGAACGAAAAAGCTCTTAAAAGAATACAAAAAAATGATGCGCGCGAAGAGTACATTAGATTGGTCACATTCTAGTAATATTTCTTGTTAAAGTTAAAGATCGTCACCAGTGCTTATCTGCAACCTAAATAAGCCAATCGCGGTAAAATAACCCCTTTTTGACACCCTTGTTAAAGGGAAACCAGCGGCACAAAACTTTGTCGCGAAAACTAAATGAAAGTAAAAAAATAATGCATATTTGCATTGTAATATGAGTTTATTGCAGTATTTTCCAACGTTTGTGAAAAGTTGCATAATATTATCGCCCGTTTTTACGCGCGAAAGCAGCTACTGCTTTCAGCGCGTCTTAGCCATCGCAATTCTGTCTGTCCGTCCGTCTGTCCGTCTGTCTGTCACACGGGTGGATCAGTCAAAACGGTGCAAGCTAGAATCATTAAATTTTCACAGTCGGCTGCCTGGAAGACTCTGTTTCAGGAACCGTAAAGCTTTTCCATAAATTCGAAGGGGGTCACCCCGAACGTTGGCGCTAAATGAGAGGGGGTGAACAAAATTTGCGATTTTTGGCCAATAAGTCTCTGTATCTCAGTAACGGTGCGAGATAGGGCCTAGATTACTATTAATCACTGATAGGAAATCGTACACTGGCTCTCGATTCTCGATTGGCGCCGAATTCAATGACTTTGAATGACGTTGAACGCCAAAATAGGGGGTTTTATGGATTTTTTTGGGCGATTTTGGGCTGCGACACAAATCTATATCATTCACAAGGTGGCGCCACGGAACTATCGTTATGCAATCCAGATAGGAAATTTGGTATTTGTATATTAACTTAGCTTAAACACCCCAATTTTCAGCTAAACTACTAAACCGAAACTGCTATAGGCTTTCGCGCGTCTCGTGAACATTAGCTCAAATTTCTTGTTTCCAAAACGCAGGTTGTATTTAAGCCTAAGTAAGCTGAGCCTACATGTAGAGCGGAGTGGACGCCTTTGAGAAACACTTGGTTTGTACTTTTTACTAGTGTTTAATATGTTATCAAGCAAAAAAAATTTTGTGCTGTGTTACTGTTCGAAAAAAATAAATAATGAACTCACAAATAACTCACTCGCCCTCCTAATTAGCACGCTAATTACCATAGAACGTCTAGCTAGCTGCTCGATGTTTGCTCGATCGTGTAAACACCTTATGAGCCGCGTCGGCTTCGTAGGTGTAAATTGGCCATTAATGCTATAATATTAATAAATTAATATGATTGAATGCTCGTATGCTTGAATGTTTTTCTTTCGGTTATTCTTACTTTTTATTTTCTCGCGTATTCGTGCTGTAAGTATTTAGTTTGATTCAAAATATGTCAACATAATATCCACGGATATATTCACAGCATGGCCTAAGTCTGATATCCACACATGGATATATCCATGGATATCCATATTTACGGCAAGCCTGAGATTAACATGAATTAAGGTTAACATTGCCCTTTCCTTTGGACATCTAAAAATAAAAATAATGATGCAAAACTCGGTGTCGCTTCACATGCGTTTTCCGTGGTGCAAAAAATGCACTAAAATACAGGGAGCTTACAGCGTTTCCCGGCCAGATCCCTGGCTGTCAGTGGCTGGATTCTGACGGGGGCATATTAATAAGCGGAGGGGAAAAAGAGGAAGCGGATGCGTTCCTTTAAACCAAAAAATACCACCGAATTTTGGACAACATTATTCCTTGTGTCGCCGCAAATAGGAAGTGTGGCGTGTGCTTGCAGCTGCATGTGGATTCGACTGACTGCAGTCATGCTCGATGAAACGCTGCAGGCATAACTGCAAACATAGGCCTTTACTAGGCTTAGGCTATAGGCCTACCACGTGTGGCCCCAATAGAATAAACGATTTTTCAGCAGCTTGTTAAAAAGCTAATCGTCAGATATTAATTGCACGAAAATCTCCAGTCATGCAAAAGCAATTGCAGGCACACAAATATAGTTGCAAAGTCGTTATTGTTAAACCATAGGGGGCAAATTCCAATTCAGTGTGAGGTCATTCTGTTTTAATGCATTTTTGTGGAGACCGTGCGGTGCCCCGTGGTACCACACACATTAAAATATAGCGTGTTTTTTTAAATTAGTCAACTAAGTCAACCGGTATGTTAACTTCGACAACACTTCTATGTACGGTGACCCAGAGAAAAAATACCGCAGCAGAGATTAGGCAATTTCTCTGCAACTAGTTGCTCGATTTAAAGCAGAATGAATCATGCTTTATAATGCTATTTACTTTGTTTTTACAAACACAATATTAAATAGGTTTATATGGACCGAATTCAGAGACACGGTTAATTCAACGTGAAAGTGCAAACAAGCAAATTTTCGGCTTCCTAAATAACTCAATGCGCCTCGATTAAAGCGCCGCAAACGACGTTAATATCTTGAGCTGCTGTCTATAGGCTATTAAATCAATCGCTCTTTATTACTCAGACAGCCAGCGCACTATACGCACAACAGACAATGAGGTACTGTAAGTGAATTGAAGTACAGTACATTAACGCCTATAGTCTCCTACGTGTTTAACGATTGGTGAAAAACCTGCACACAGATTCGGTACTATCTACATGAATGATGACGTCGCATATACGATCGTAAATAAATTCCCGGCGCAGTCCGGAATCGCACACACAATATCCACAGTCGCGGTTACGCGAAAAACAAAAAAATCACGAAACTCGCGTCAGCGAAAACGTTTTACGCCAGAAGTTAAAACACCGCGAAATGTTTTCAAACATTATAACAGGATAGCGCACGGCTGACGGAGATTAGCCTACGTGTAAAATAGAACAATAAATATTCGCCAGACACATTTTCATGTTCTTTTTACGCGCGACAGCACGAAGTGCTAAGCGCGTCTTAGCTATCATAGAAACGTTTGTCCGTCCGTCCGTACAGTGCTGTATTGTCAAAACGACGCAACTTAAGGTTATGAAATCTTTACTGTGGGCTGCCACGAAGATTCTAGTTTTTCGACATAATTGCCGCTGAATAAAGAGATTCCCTCGAACGAAATGTAAAAATAGTTTTTTTTTCACGTAACCACGACCTACATCGCGTGCAGATCCCGTTCTAGGTTTTCTTTTTGCCGCTAGACGACGACGAAGATTTCTTGCCAGACCCTCCTCCTCCGTAGGTCCCTTCGTTCTTGTAGTTGCCGACGTATCCCGTGTTGCGCGTGACGTCAGCCCGGCCCTCTTTGCCCTTGCCTTTGCCAGTATCCGCGTCGAAGCGTTCCTTGTGCGACCCGGTGTAACCCTTGACGTCCGTCAGACGAGCGGTGGCGCCACCCTTGGCCGTCTTCTGAACTCACAAATGACGCAACACAACGATGATCACTCTACGCTGTGTCTCATACAGGAGCGTTTACATCATATAAACCTTAGCGCAAATGCTCCAAGAAAAAAAAATTGGGAGATAATTTTGAGAATTAGAAAGAAAAGTTAAATATTATAATTCTGCATTTCTGATATATTTACGGTATCTTGCAAGCAAAAGTGTTCTGTGACGCTTAGAATGCACCAAATTTGTTTTTCGCTGGAGCTCCGCCGCGGATCCCGCTCGGGGAGCTCACGACGCTCCCTCAGACACTCTAGTCGGCTGGGAAAAGGAGATTTTTGCACCTATAGGTGGGTTTTCAGGGATGGGCCATCAAATGCTGCCAATACTGCATTTTTTTCCGACCGACCCCCGTTGCCATGGCAACGAAACTTGAAGCAAAATTGGCCATAACTCGGCTTTTGTAAGAGATTTCTCCCAGATTTTTGCACCTATAGGGGGTTTACGGGGATGGGCTATCGAATGCTGTCAATCGCAATTTCCCCCGACCGACCCCCGTTGCCATGGCAACGAAAGTTGCGACAAAATTGGCTATAGCTCAGCTTGTGTAAAAGATTTCCGCAAGATTTTTGCGCCTATAGGGGGATTATGTGGATGAGCCATCGAATGCTGCCAATCGCATTTCCCCCGTTGCCATGACGACGAAATTCGGGACAAAATTGGCTATAACGCGGCTTGTGTAAGAGATATCTGCGAGATTTTTTGCATCTGTGGAAGAGTTTTTGGAAATGGGCTATCAAATGCTGCTAACTGAATTTTACTCCGACAGACTCTTGTTGCCATGGCAACAAAATTTGAGACAAAATGGGCTATATCTTGGCTTGTACAACAAATATCACCAAGATCCTTGCATCTGACGGAGGTGCGGGTTGAGGGTTTGGCAATTAGATGACGTCAGTCGAAGTCTACCACAGTCAACCCTGATTTCCAGGTATAATGAGCAGCAGCCTAGTAGGAGCAGCAGCAGTAGTAGACACATCCAACGTTCTGTACCCGACCGAAGGTATAGCCTACTGCTCTGCCTAAAAGGTGAAGATACGGGTCCTGCTATAGCGCTTCGTACATGCGCCAGGCTCCTTCTTCGACTTTTGGCAATAAAACAGCAAATATATATGTAAAAAAAACTTACCAGTTTACAACTGTGTCTAAGGACGATGTGATGATATCAGTCCTCTAAAACAGCAAAAATCATTTGGGTAACCTTAGATGGGACTATGCATATGGCGTCCTTACAAGCTGACTTTAGTTGGTAATCACTGACATAGTCTAAAGCCTTCTTCATTTGATGTTATTTGTCGTATCACATCACATCGTCCTTACACACAGTTGTAAAGTGGTAAGTTTTTTTACATATATTTTAATATCACTGGCCTATGTAACTAATGTGGCGAGACTGAAACTGCAAAAAATTGCAATTTGAGGCCGAAAGCCAAGACCAGAAGCGGACTTCTTGGAGAGGGGTCAGTCCGGGGCAGACCCCAGAAGCAAATGTTTTTGGGCATGAAAATCCCCTAAAATGCATTTGGTGGAAATAAATTTTATTAGTTTTACTGCATACATTTATAATGTATCGCATGTGCGAGATAAGAAAAAGGCGACTTTTAGCATTTAAGAAGGGGGCATGATCCTTTGCCGTCCCTAAATTTACGTATGAATTTTCGTTACAGTTTTTTGTCTGGTGGAAGGCACAGCATGGGTACACCAGCGAACTAAACTGATCTACTCGCGTACAAAAGACATCAGCAAGCTTTACGATAATAATAAATATACGCCCAAAAATAAGGACAATAATTCAGTAGCATGTTAAAAAGCTTAGCATTGCCAACCACGAAAGTTGACATCTGTGGATAGAGTTTCTTCATATGGTATACGAATGTTGAAAATAATTTATACTATATTTTATGTTTACATGTAGTGCATTTTCCTAAATAGGCCTACTGTAACGTATTTAGGGAAAACTGTATTAGATGTACACACATAGTATAAACTGTCGTGAATTTATGTATCCCTTTGGCCCCCCGGTGTACAAAAGTAAGGGGGATATGTCCCCCCACTCCTATCGGTGTGCCGCTCTTGCATTATTCAACTTGCCAGATATCCAAAGAAACGTAGGCCTACCTAACACAGATTAGCATCGTACAGATCATTCACTGCGACCTTGGTTTGAATTGTTTTTCATTTTCCAGCACACTTGCTGCTTAGTATTGTTAGTTTGTCTTGCATTTAGGCCTATATTTCACGAGATAGTGTATCGACGCAGTTAAAGTGTGGTGAGATATTCAATAAACACTTTATTGTCAGCTCTCCAAAAAGTGTGCCAGTGAAAAAAAAATTTCGAAAATTGGTCAATATTTAGAGAAGAAATGGGACAAAAACAAAGTCGGACGTTTTATGAGACATTCAGCAGACACTAACAGCGCCTATACTTTGGTGTAAAACAAACGCGAAGATGTAGGACCAGTACGGACGTGATATGCGGCCTACCGCCCAACTATGCGTATTCGTTCTGTACACTTATGTGAAGGTTAAGTCCAGAACTTGCTATAGCGTTTCTTACATGAGACAAACTCGTGACCAGAAGCGTTTTTATAATATCGGAAGTGGCAGCTGATTGGCATGAGCTGATGATACCGCAGCGCACTATGCGGCCATCCACTGCCCGCGTTAACGAACAATTGGACACGCAGTCTGCAGCTAGCAGACATACCATCGCCCGAATTAGTCGCACTAGGCCTTCAGCAGCAACCTAAATCTAACTTTTGTATTGCATTATTCAACTCACCAGATATTCAAATAAACGTAGGCCTTGAATTGAATCTAACATCGGAATCTTTGTTGACACTATGACCTGACAATTGGCACAGTGGTTACGAGTACTCAAGCACGCTATGGAAAACGTTCGTACCAATTTTGATTCATCTGTACGGCAAGCGGCATTTCTTGCAATAGCTGGAATATTGCTGAAAAGCCGTCTAATAAAATAATATCGTCACAAAGCGCGTACCGTAGTTCCGTGTGATTTTGATTTAGTTTTTGTCAGTTTCTGCGCTATCTGTTCTTTCGCGGCGTCTTCTTCCAGTTTGTGATCGTCTTTGTACTTCTTCGCCAACTCTTCGATCAAAGCCTCCATTTGGCCGAACGTTATGTTTCTATACAGCCACACCCAGTTTACGTAAAAAAACTATAAAGCCGCGTACAGAGCGACCTAACTAAACTAAACGGAACTGAAATGACATGGTTTAGTTTTTGACGAACTGACCAGTGGGTAGGCAGGGCGAGCCCACTGGCTATTGGTTGATGCGTACGTGAGCGTAGTCACGTAGGCCACCGACGCCGTTAGACGGTGCCTACTGTAATGCATCACTGCTTGTCCATTGGTCAGTTTGTCATAAATTAAACCATGTCAGTTCAGTTCAGTTCAATTACGTCCTTCTGTACGCGCCTTAACCAGTAGCTACATAACATCGAAAAAAGTAGCGCAGTGTATTATCGTCGTGATGATTTGATGACATAATGTTAACACCTCACATTTAGAACGCTACCTTCAACCACTGTACGTTGACCAGTACAGTGTTCAGCCTGCGATTTGGAATAATTTGTCAGTCATCGTTAACTCTTCTGTGCACTTTAATTTTTTTACGTGGATTTTTAAACTGAAAGATGTTTTAGCTGCTTTGCTTTACTTTCTCGTGTTATCCACGTTTCATTGTTTTCCGGGATTACTTTTTGCTATTGCTTTGCTTACAAATGTTAAATTGATTTTGGGTAGGCGCTAGATCACTCGAACTGTTCCGTTTGTTGGGCCTATACCATAATGTCGTTAGTTGCTCATCAAACATTACAAAAAGCCCAGATGTCGCTAGGATAGCCGACAGTACTGATCGTCAGTAACCTCCAAGGTTAGCCAAAGTAGATAATTTTTATGTCATTTAAAAGCCAATGTACCACTTTCTATTAGTGATTAATAGTAACCCTGGCCGTATCTTTCACCGTTTTGTGATATGGTCAGTTTTCCGTTGAAAATGCACATTTTTCTTCCCCTTTCTTTGTTCAATCCCGAATTTGAAAATGTTCATTTAGCACTAAGTCGCTGAAATTTTGCATGACTATGTTTAAGATACATAGCTAATTATTCGCGTATGAAAATTTCCTCAAGACTCAGGGTACATCCGTGACAGACGACAGACGGACGGTCGACAACCGTGACAAGAGCTCGATCGTTACTTAAGTACGGTCGGCTAAAAACCACCGACTGATTAGTTGACTGGACAATACGGTGCTGTATAGCTTAGCTGGGGACTAACTTGGCGCCTGTCGGCTTGACTTTGGTGAACGAAATATCGATATGGCCAGCGTCGCAGGTCTTCCCTTTGATGCCGGCGTCTTGGCACCACTTGCTGATATCGGCACTGGTCGCCTCTGTACCGCTGCCTTTGCTGGCGTGCTGCTTGAACATATCCGCCAGCGTGGCGGCCGGCTTCGTCTTGGACTTGGACGCAGACGAAGCATCCTCACCTGTCTCCGTAGCTGACGTTTCTTGCGCCGCTGATGCGCCCTCGTCCGACATTCTGTTCAGTGTTCAAACATCGAACATATCTATTCGTATATGCTAAAATAGAATACCCATGCGTTGTATAATACGTACATGTTTTTTTCAAAAATAGCCAAAAAATACATTATCCTGCAGATGACAAGACATAGATAGATCGTGACGTTGGCCGTGATTTTCCCGTATATAGCCTACACGAAGTATACCCATCCTCAAACCGTTAAAAATTCAAGTACAATGTATTTGAATGTGTCTCTTAATTTAGAGTTTAGAGTGTGATTTAAAATTACGTTTTGGACTTGCTCTCACATGCTGAGATTGATAGCCTTGTCAGTTTCCTTTGTACAGATTAATTTGACATTTGTTTTATTCCATTATGTTCTGTGTACTACTTTTATGTGTGTCTTTTCATGTATTTTTGTTTATGTGTATGATGTCGTCAAATAAATAAATAAATAAAAGCCTACGCATCGTGCGCACGCAGAGGTTAAGCTTTGAGCCAGGTCTGTGAATATCAAACATGTTTGATACTGCAAGCCTTCATCGAACTGGCTCTAAAAGCCAGCTCGCAGACCCAGCTTCGTCGTGTAAACGGGGTTCACCGTGAATAGTTTTGTTTCTTAACGGCATGTCATACAAGAGTCCATTTCGCACTACAGCGATGTTGATAGATGAAAATATTTCATAACTGATTACAAAACCATTTTTTTAAAAATAACATGATTTGTGCATTATTACCTGAAAATGTTGATGTCAAATGTTAATAGTGCTGAACTCTTAAAACGCAGTTTCTAAGAAAATAACCAACAAATTTTGAAGACATGAAACACCGATTACAAAAAATACACTTTGTCGCAAAATATTATACAAGCCCGTTTGTACGAATGCTGAAATTTTTGTGAAACATAAAGCGTTCTTATTTTTTTCACAAATTACAGAATAACAGCCTAGTCGTTTGCACCCGAATACTTTTGTACATTGACGTATTTGCTTATAATTTATTCATGGTTGACGGGCCAAAGTAGCACTGTATCACACACGAGACAATCCGTACAAATAAGACAAAATTCACCCAGGCACATATTATTACGTATGTGAAAAAATATCGTCACCAACGCACATACCTGTCGCTATAGAAAGCACGTAAGCAGAAATCAACGGCGACAGAACAGGCTATCGCGAGCTATGGCGAGGGCTGTGTAATCTGTTGCCCAGTGGCTGGCCCTATATCAAATCAACATCCAGTCTGCATATTATGTTTACCAGCTACAGAGGCTGCGTCGCCACGCAACGCGCAAGCGAAGCATGCTGCAGCACGCCACCTAGCACTATTACCTGGATCGGCGGTTCTGCTGTACCTGTATTAATATTTTGCTGCTGCTGCTGCTGCTAACGGCATGTTGGCCGCAATCTGCACTGTACACAAAGCGTCCAAAAAACTGCGCAGAAATTGCGTTCGCCAGAATTCATCAGATTTCTACCAGCTTTGGTAACTTTTGGCACAAATATGGCCAAAGAGGCGAAAAATTGCGACAGGTGCAGACATTCGAATCAGGAAGTGTAAGAAAGTCTTTGAACGGCAAAGAAGACTAATTCGGAGCAGGCAGTTGTCAATAGAAGTTTACTAGCAGACGTGAAAAGCAGAAAGTTGAGAGGGCGCCTCGTGATTTCGTAATTTTGTAGTATTGAATATTTGACGCTAAAAATAACAGTCAGCACAATAGCTGACTTTGATGAACTCAAAGCAGTTTGCGGGCGCAGTTTATCAGTCGATCGTTGATGCCGTTATCAGCCAAATGGCGTCGTCGTTTAAACGCTTGTGTCCGTGAACGCGGGACCCTTCGAGCATAAATTCTGACAATATCTCGAAACAGACTGTTACGTACAAACATAATTCTGCTAAATAAACGTCAATTTAATTCAATGTGCTAATGAAGTCGTTATAAAGTGTACTGCAGATAAAAACTTAGCGTTGTGTAACGATGTGGATTATCTGCTTTTAAATGAGTAGTGCATTAAGACAAAGTAGTTGAGGTGAGAAAAAGTAAACCTCGTGTAATTTTAACCTCTTTGCCATCGTGGTGCCAAAAATTATAAAAGTTGGTAGAAATTTGATAAAGTTATGACAAAAGTAATTTTGCGCAGTTTTTTGACACACGGTGTATATTGCGCATTGATATAGAAAAATCGTTAAAACATAACAGTTTTAGGCAGTGATAACCTGGGCCAAATATCAGATCGCAGACTTTTGTCAGGCATCGTGTAGGCTATGATTAATGTTTGTGACAGGGGTGGGGTCCTCGAAGACTAGTCTCGACTTCGAGGACAGCTCGAGGACAAAAAATTGTGCTTTTGGACTCAAAAAAATTTGGTTACGCGCGAGAAGTAGCATAGCTATAGCACGTATTAGCTACGGTAATTCTGTATGTCTGTCTGTCACTAGCCGGTACCGCTTCAAGATCAGTTGAGATAGAATCCTCGAGTTTTCACCATATGATAGCCTGGAGTCTGTAGTATTTCGCGACAAAATTTTATGCTACTGGGTGAAAGAGGTTCCCACGAACGAGGGGCGAAAGAGGGGCACTCTCCTAAAAAGACGTTATTCTACCGCTATTGGCTCGTCTGATGTGAAAATGGTTGGAGATACATGTAGGCACAGACATGCTGCTTATCATAACAATCACTGGCGACGATCTTCTTGGGAATGTCGACGTCCATGACCTTGAATGACCTTGAACCCTAAAAAGTATTGATTTAAGTGATTTTTTTGCGATTTTTGGCTGCAAAAAGTGAATTGCAACGAAATGGATAAAGATAGACCAAGATGACCTGCGAACTGGAACTGCCATAGACTCTCGCGCGTCTCATGAGCATTGGCTCAAATTTTTTGTTTTGATTTTGGCCTCGATGTTTTGGCCTCTAGTCACTTCTAATGAATGTGTTCTGTACAATAAGCTTTTCACGTCTGTACGATATATCTACTGAAACATTAAAACTCTGTTTGTCTAAGCATTTTTATGGTGCACGTCTTTCTGGACAATAATTAGAGTTTATTTTTTATTTAAGATTAATGAATAATCAATGGTTAATTTTAAAACGTTAACGATATAAAAATTTACCATTATCAGATGGAAATTATGTGAACAAAAACTCGTTAATATCTACATACATTTCGTTATTTTAGCAAATATACCATGCATTTATGCAACAGCAGTACAGAGACGCTTTACGAAGCGGATTTCTAGCGTGAAAAGTCGAATTTTAGCGACCCAATAAACTTGAAATTGAAAATCAGACTTGTTATTGCTTTGTTATTTAAGCTTACGTACAAATCGTATGTTCCATGTGAACATCGCTGTTTTTTATAGCTTAATTTTCAAACACTCGAAGACGTCTTCTTTATAAACTTTTTATCACAGGCTGAACCGTAGTTCAAGCCCTGTGTTAACGGCGACTTCTCTTTCTTATGGGAAAGCCAAAAATTCGACCCCCCACAGAATCAAAACCCCTGATCCGATTGAGATAAAATTTGG